>ERZ869929.228-NODE-228-length-37469-cov-11.338483_pt1 | contig 37469 bp, 60 predicted proteins | sample MGYA00579312_ERZ869929 | MGnify/ENA primary metagenome ERZ869929 (study PRJEB32216, sample SAMN09231818) | wastewater metagenome | place: USA: Maryland | collected 2016-08-09 | study: EMG produced TPA metagenomics assembly of the PRJNA472060 data set (Reclaimed... | reverse complement strand
ACTTCGACGCGACCTTGCACAGCGCGGGTGATTACGAGTTCTGGCTGCGCCTGGCGAAAGGCGGTGAAAAGTTCTTCCATATTCGCCAGCCCATGGGCGCATATCTGAATCGCAATGATAGCGTAGAACACCGGGAAAGCTTGCGCGGGGTGATTGAGACGGCGCGGGCCAGGACGAAGTACGGAGGGAATTGGTTATGACGCTTACCAACAATTACGTTACGTTAGCAGAGGTAAAGGCCGTGCTTGGGATCGCCTCGGCTGATACGGCGGATGATAGCAAACTGGAAACGGTCATCATGGCGGTATGCCGACATATTGACGCATACACCGGGCGCAGGTTCTACACGTCCAGCGGTGCGCAGACACGGGCCTATTCACCGACAGATTATGACATCTTCTTTTGCCCGGATGACATCAACGACCTGGACAGTATCGCTACAGACGCGGATGGTGACGGGGTTTATGAGACGGTATGGACTTCCAGCGATTACGCATTGAATCCGGTAAACGCGGCGTTAGACAGCCAGCCCTATACCTATATCACCCTCAAGCCGTTAGGTTCCTATACCTTCCCGTCCAGTATTCCGAACAGTTTACAGTTAGTGGGTAAATTCGGATGGGGGGCAACCAGCGCGGCCCCGCAAGAGGTCAGGCAAGCGGCGCTTATCCAGGCGGAGCGCGTATTCAAGCGCAAGGACGCGCCTTTCGGCGTGGTTGGTTCCGGAGAGTTTGGCACGGTATCGCTGATTGGCGACTTTGATCCTGATGTAAAGGCCCTTCTAAGCGGCGTAATGAGGCGGGCATAATGGGAACGATTATACAGGTAGTAGCCGATATTCAGACGATGGTTGACGCGCTTACGGGTGTACGCAACGCGCCGAGTTACCCGCCCAATATCCTGCCTGAGGGATTGACCGCCGTCACCTATCCGGTAAGCGGGGTGATTGGCGCGAACTCGTCAGGATGGATGCAGGAACTCCATTCGGTGAACATTGATCTGGTATTGCCAGCGAAAGATTTAGCGCGTGATTTGACTGTACTGTGGCCTTTCCTGCGCAGCATCCCAAACGGCATTATGTCTGATCCTGACTTCGGGAGCAACGCCAGCACGTTCAACGATATTAGTTACCAGTACATCGTTTTTGATGAGGCTGGCATTCAGTACAGAGGTTATCGTTTCACGATTAGCGGTATCAAGATTCAACCAACATTGACATAGAGGTGAGATATGGGCGGTATTCGGAAGTTACGCAAGATTCAGTTAGGCAAGGAAACGACGGCGGGCACGGCAGTTATGGCGACCACCATTTGGCGCGGGGTAGCCAGTATGCCGGAAGATCAACGCCAGGTGGTATTCCCAACTGAGGATGTAGGCTTTTTGAGCGGCACGGACCGCAGTTACATCCCGGTATATGACGCGGTTCTGGCAATGGCCGACACAGAGGCGACCTTTGAGCAGCTTCCCTATATCCTCGAAGCGGGGATTATGTCGGTTGTGACCGGCACGGCAAACACGGGCGGAAGCGGGTACACCTACACCTATAACTTCCCAACCACGGCGCAGCGCACGCAAAAGACGTTCACCATCGAAGCGGGGGATGATAATGCGGCGGAGGAAATGGAACATTCCTACGTTGAGGACTTCGCCATTTCCGGCGCGCCAAAGTCTGCCATTATGGTCAGCGCAAACTGGCGCGGGAGGCAGTTATCGGTAAGCTCATTCACGACTACCGCGACATTGCCAACGGTCGAGGAAATCCTGTTCAACGCGTCAAAGTTGTACATCGACACGGCGGGCGCGAATTGGGGAACAACGCAAAAGAGCCAGACCATGCTCGGTTTCAATCTCAATGTGCGCACCGGCTTTATCCCCAAGTACACCGGCGACGGGAATCTGTATTTCAGCTACACCGTACAGACCGAGCCAGAGATTACCCTGGACGTTACCTTTGAACACGACGGCACGGCGACCACCGAGAAGGCGGCTTACCGCGCTCAGACTGTGCGCAAGATTCGCGTACTGGCAGAGGGCAGCACCTTCACCACGGCGGGAACGTATGCCAAGAAAACCATGATTATTGACCTGGTTGGCAAGTGGCAGTCATTCGCCGCGATTGATGAGATTGACGGCAACGACGTGGTTACGGGCACATTTGCAGGGAAGTACAACGCGACCGCCGCCAGCGCCGGGCGGGTGATTATCGCCAATCTAAACTCAAGCCTTGCGTAGAAAGGATTTACATGAAGGGTATCGCCTTTCGGATTGATGACAGTTTGAAGATGCGCCAGCTTCGAGAAGCCGAGGGCAGCAACAGCGCCGCGATTGACCTCATGGCGAAGTATGCCATTCACGAGGATACACGCGCCGCCATGGAATACGCCGCCTTCGTAGAAATCGTTGATGAAATGGACGTGGTCGAGTTCTACGGCTTATACGCTGAATTCATAGGCGCGTCCATCCCAAACCAGAGAGGGAGGCGGTCATAGCGTGGGCATACGCGAAAGACAAGCCTCCCATTCCACCGGCATGGGTAGAACAAGAGTTGTGCGCGGAAGATTGGCATATACCGCCCTGGACAATCGAAGACGCGCCTGTCGTGTGGTTCGAGCGGTGGAAGTATCTCAAGATACAGCGCGAGTTAGCGGAGCGTAGCAGATATGGCGACCTCAAATAATGATATCAATATCAATATCAACGCCAAAGACAACGCCAGCGGCAAGGTAAAGAAGGTAACACTAAACCTGCGCGAATTGGGCGAGAAGGTGCGCAGGCTTGGCACGTTTATGACCGCCTCCATCACCCTGCCATTGGTTGGTGGACTTGCGCTGCTTGGACGTGCTGGTTCGGATGCCGCTAAACAGGTCAACGGATTACAACAGGAATTGAAAGACGCGATAGCCGCCGGAGACGTGGATAAGGTCGCCGCGCTGAATAAGCAAATGGCAGAACTGCCTGAGAATGTACGGCGGAGCGCGCGGGCATGGAATGATATACAAGCCGCGTTAAAGCCAGCCAATGATGCGCTAAACGAAGCGAAGACCATCCTGCTTGAGGCGCTTGTGTCTGTGCTGCGCGATCTTGCGCCGGTGATTACTGGCGCGGCTAACTCTATCCGTGATTTGGCGAAGTGGTTTAGCGATCTATCGCCCGCAGCGAAAAATGCGGTCTTGGGTGTGGTGGCGTTCGCCGCCGCGATTGGCCCGATAGTTGCGATTGTTGGCCAGGTAGTTTGGGTAATCGGTACGCTGCAAGGCATTCTAACGTCCGTTGGATTGGTTGGACCTACGGCAGCGGGAGGCATTGCGGCGGTAACTACCGCCCTAAAGGGCGCTGCGGCTATGGCGGGTCCAATCGCTGCGCTTGCGGCTGCTATCGGCTTATTGCTTGTTGTGCTGGACAAGTTCGGGCCGGATGCGTGGTTAGCGTTGAAGCGCCTGTTTGCGTTAGGGATGCGCCCGTTCGTGAGTGACCAGCAATTTATCCAGGGCAGTCAAAACCTTGGCCTTATCGGGAACGCACGCGGGGGGAACGTGGTAAAGGGTAGGCCGGTATTAGTCGGTGAGCGTGGGCCGGAGATTTTGAATCCGACTATGAATGGCACAATCATACCCAACCACCAATTAGCGGCGGTAGGTGGTGGGGGTGGAGTAACCATTGTTTACCAGCCGACCATATCAACCGCCAGCCCGGATGAGATAGAGAAGTTTGGTAAGTACGTGCGCCAGGCTATCAGGAGATCACCCTAATGGCAATTGGTTATGGTCTGTCTTACTACGGTAACGGAGCCGACTTCTACGGCAATCCCAGCGCGTCAACGGCTACCGGCGCGGTGCAGTGGATATTTCTAGTCGATTGGGATGGGGATAGCACCTTCGCCTATAACGAAGCTGCGTACCTGATTGACCTGGAAACGTCACGAGGGGAACGCTACTTCGTGCGCGAACGTGGCGACGGCTTTGAGGTGATGCGCCCAGGCGAGGGAAGTGCAACGCTGACAGATCAAAACGGGCGTTTCGATCCTGATAACACGGGCGGGCCGCTGTACGAGAAGATACTTCCAGGGCGCAAGTTTCGCCTGTCAGTAAAGGATTTAGGCACTGGCGCGGTGTACCCCGTCATGGCTGGATTCATCAATGACATTCCCCCGATTACCGAACGGGACACGATTGAGCTGAAGCTGCGTGAGAGTTGGAGCCTGCTGGACAATGAAGTAAGCATACCGATCCTTTACCGCAACAGCATCAGCCAGGCAATGGGGCAACTGCTTGACGCAGCCGAATGGCCCAACACATTTGGGCGCAGCCTGGACACAGAGACACAGCAGATTACAGCTTTCAGCGTGGATAAGATCAACGCCCTGGATACGATCATTGAGTTAGGCGAGGCGTGTCTTGGGCAGGTATTCGCGGACAACGAAGGGCGGCTGATCTTCCACGCGCGCGGGCAGGCGTCTATGCCGACGGTGGCGATTGACCAGTCACAGGTGGATAAGGCAATCCGGCGCAGCCAGCCGTGGGAGAACCTGCGCAATATCATCCACGTCACGGCAAACAAGAAGGTGAAGGCGAGGGAGGCCCCGATCTGGCAAAACAGCGGCGTTATCCAGGTCAACGGTTCGTCAAGTAATGTTATCTGGGTGCAGTACGATGAAGCCATAGACGTGCGAGTTTATGAGTTTACCGCCAATGCCTCGGTGAACGGAACGGGCGCAGACCTTACCAGTTCGGTGACGTACGACCTTGATATATTCCCATCCAGCCTGAAAATCACCTTCACCAATGCCAGCGCTTCCACAGCTTATATTACCAGAATGGTGGTCTTGGGGCGACCTATCTTAGACCAGCCAATACGCAAGACGGTACAGAATGCCCTTTCTACAGCGACATACGGCAAGATGATTTTCTCCCTTGATAACCCGTGGCTTCAAGACCTGACGCACGCCACCGAATACGCCACCTATATCAGCAACTTCCTGGACGAACCCCAACGCACAATCGAGGTGCAAATTGAGCAGCGCCCGGAACTGCAATACACGTTTGACCTGATGGACAAGATAGACTTTACCAGCGCGAAACTCGGCATTGACGCGACATACTACGCTGGGTTGATTGAGCATCGCTGGTTGAAAGACAACGGGCAGGCGGTGAAGACCACGCTGGTCATGCGCCCGCGCCTAACGGATGGAACGGCGATAAGCAACGACCCGGAAGACCCTGACCTGCCCTATATTCCAGCACCACCGTACAATCCCGGCGGGTGGCCTATTGACATCCCAACCACTCCGCCGGGCATACCTGCGCCTGGTGGAACGTGCATGACAGACCCGGCGTCGCCCGCAAATGGGCCGTTTGTCTTGGGTGGTCCGTTCCCGATGGAGCTTAGATCGAACGGCACATACTACAAGGATATAGGCATTGCGGGGGGAGTATTCATACGTCCATCTAGCTTTACAAACAAGAGCGCGATTGGAATAACGGGGGATTGGCAGCGGTTCGATTGGACTACACAAACATGGGTGGGGGATACGTCTTCTACAAATTGGCGGGTGATTGTCAACGGAACCGAGGCGACCAAGCGCACGATAACAGACGCCGGAAGCGGTGAGCGCATTCTTGATATTACATCTGGAGGCGGGCAGCAGCTAAATAATATCAGAGTTGAAATAGACCAGGGCGGCGGAGCGGTAGGAGAACGCTACCTGATGGGCGCGGTAGGTATAGGGTACGCTCCAACAAATAACAGGGTCTACCTGGACAGTAATATTGTGGGAACTTCAGAGTGGCAAGCAACAACAAAATTGGCCGGGATCGCCCGCTGGTATTCTGAGCGCCTGGGTAATGGACCCATTAAAACCCGCTTAGATTATTTATTGAGTGATGATATCAGAGTCGATAACACGGTATCTGTAAATTATTACAACCCATCTGGCGGATTTGTTCAATTCACTCTAAATCAGCACGGGGATGATCGGTATCGAACGTGGCGAATATTCTATAACCCCGTTCCTGGGCAGCCTTTAGAGCCACTCGACATCGACAATGTGTCTATATCGTTTATAGAAGAGGGCGTATTTACCGCTGACCCGTGGATAGAAACAAGCACATTCAGCGCGTTTGATGTAGGTACAGATACCTACCGTTGGGTTATTCGCAGCGTTGCCCTATATAACGTTTGCGGTGGATAAGGAAAAGATATGACATACCCAGCAGCATTATCAAGTTTTACCACGAAGGTGGACGGCGCGGGGAACACTATTCTAGCCGCGCACATGAACGCGGTGCAGACCGATATCGTCAACGTTGAAACAGAGTTAGGCACTGATCCGGCGGGAAGCGTAACGGATGTAAAGACGCGCCTCGCGGTTAGCCTGGCAGATGATGGCGACCTGCGCCTGACGGGGGCAAGCACGCTGACCATATCCGGCGGAGTTATCACGGCCACCAACAACTACCACAAAGTAGACACAGAGGCGGCGGCGGCAAGCGATACCCTGGACACGATCAACGGCGGCGCGGACGGGCTTGTGCTCGTGCTTGTGCTGGCGAATTCGGCTCACGCCGTGACGATTGGACACAACACAGGAAACGTTCTGTGTGTCGGCAATAAAAATATCGTGATGAACTCAGACGCCGCTTTCGCTGTGCTGGTCTATTCCAGCGCCCTGACCAAATGGCGGGCGATGTATTCCGGGCGGCGCTATGACACGATCCTGGTCAAGAGCGCTGCTTATACCGCAACCGTTGATGATGATGTGATCGAATGCGACGCATCCGGCGGGGCGTTTAGCGTGACACTACCACCAGCCGCCAGTTCTGCAGGCGTGAAGTTGTACATCAAGAAAACAGATGTAAGCGGCAACGCGGTAACGATTGACGGGAATGCCAGCGAAACGATTGACGGGGTGACAACGAAGGCGCTATCCAGCCAGTACGCCAGTTACACCATTATCTGCAACGGTTCGAGTTGGAGCATCTACTAAATGGCTTACTATCCACCGAAGGCTAGAACCTTCCACCTGCGCAGCGCAGCGGCTAACATATCGGGCTACAAGCGCCTGGTTATGCTGCCGCAAACGGTAGAGACAGAAGCGACGCTCACGGGCGCATCCAACAGCGGCACGGAAACGCTGATTGAGGAATTTGTATCAGACGCGCTCGGGGTTACAAGCATCCCGGCGGGCGTGTGGCGCTTCAATCTGCGGGCGCTGGTGGACAGCGCCACCGACGTGACCACGATCAAGGTTTACGCCTATTCGCGCGACCTGGACGGGGCTGAAACCGCCCTCTTCAATGTCACATCGGCGGAGATCAACAATACCACCGTTGGAACGGTGACAATCTCGTCCAGCGCCCAGGCCGCGTTTACCGTTGCCGTTACAGACCGGATTGTACTTAAATTCTACGCCGTGTCCAACAGCGGCACGAATAAGACCATCACCCTGTACTACCAGGGCGCTACCAACTACTCCACCGCGCTTATCCCCGATGACATCCCCGTCAGGGAAGGGGATATGACGAAGGTTGTTTACGACGCTGACGGGGACAGCCTGATAGAGTGGGATCAGATCGCGCACAAGCCGCTATTTGAAACGCTGTTCCTGCACGAAAATAATTCAGACATTGCCACATACAACAAGCTGCTGACCTCGCCATCTGGCGGAGATGAAGTTATCGACACGGGCGTGGCTAATTCTGGAAGCGGGGAAGTGCTGATAGACGCCTTTGTTACTGATCCTCCGCAAGGATTGGGGATCACCCTTATCAATGGCGGAACGTGGCAGTTTACCACCTGGACACTGGTTAATAACACATCCGGAACCAGTGAGATTGTTATTCGCGTGTACAAGCGCAATCAGGCCGGTTCCGAAACTGAGCTATTCAACACCACGACCGGGGAAATCAACGACACAACCGTGGCGGAAATTACTACCAGTGCAACGGTCGGGAACCTGGCGCTAGACGAAGCCGACCGGCTGGTGGTGAAGTATCTCGCCAAAAGTACCTCAGTAGCAGACCGAACACTATCGCTGTACTACGAGGGCATAACCCACTACAGCCATATTCACCCGCCAGCCTTGACGGGTGGGTCTAGTTCGGGTGGGGACGTTGCCACTGACACGATTTGGAACGCAAAGGGCGATCTTGCCGCAGGGACGGGCGCGGATACGGCCGCACGGCTGGCGGTTGGGGCGGATGGCACATACCTCAAAGCCGACAGCGGCCAGACAACCGGGCTGGCGTGGGCATCCCTCGCGGGTGGGGGGGACGTGCTAGGCCCGGCGACCTCCACCGACAACACCATTGCGCGATTCAACGGAACGGATAACAAAACCATCCAGGGCAGCCTCGCGTCCGTCGATGACAGCGGGGGCGTGAATATCCCAACCGGGCAGACCTATAACATCAATGGATCGCCGCATACCCACGGGGGCGGGGCGACTGAAGACCACGATCACAGTGGTGACGCGGGGGACGGGGGAACGTTCGACGCGGCGAACCTGACGAGCGGGGCAGCAACGGACGGGTATGTGCTGACGGCGGACGGGTCTGGTGGGGCGGCGTGGGAAGCGCAGACGGGGGGGGAGGGGGGAGGAGCGCCAGCGGACGCGAAATATATAACGGCGGCTGCGAATGCTTCGTTATCGGCAGAGATTGTCATTCCAGGACTGGCCGGGTCGGCTGATATTGCGGGGGCGGGGGGGGCGGGCACGGCGGAAGAATATGACACGGCGACCACGGGATTGACTTGGGACACCACGCCCGCCGTTGTTGATAGTAACACGACGATTAAATCGCATCTGTATATCCAAAACACAACGGCCAATGAGTATTTTGGCAGTAAAGCATGGTCTCAAGCGGGTGCGTTTGATGCAAGATGTAAGGTCTCCATTGGAAATGATGCACCTGGTACAAACGCCGTTATACGTTTTTTGGTAACCAGCAGTGATAATTCGGCACGCGCGGGTATTCAGTTTGTTGCTGAAGCGGGAAGTAATTACATCCGTTTAAATGCTTTTACGTATGCCAGCAGCACCCAAACCAATCGGGGCGGGCAAAAAAATTACCTTCCAAACGTACTCTATTTTCGAATTAAGCGCGATGCGTCCAATAATATCTCGTTTTATTATTCTTTCGATGGCTTGATGTGGCAGCTAATCGTAACACAAGCCTTTACCATGACGGTCGCAAAAATCGGCTTTAGTGTTATCGGCAACACAACCGGAAACGGTGGAGAATGTGCGATTGATTGGCTGAGGACGGATGTGTAAGGGGGGGCCTCTCCAGGCGAGCCTGGGGCGGAAGAATCAAGGTTTGGTGGGACTAAGTCAGGTAATACAGATTGCATGACACAAAAGGCATTTCGGGTTTTATGGATACTGGTAACGCTGACTTTGATCATGGTGATGTGCAGCGAGCCGGCGCGGGGTAGTGATGGTTTCCTTCCTACGCCGACGAGCTGCTGGGTGGATGGAAATTATTACTGCATGATTCCAACGCGAATGCCGCCGGCAGTTTTCATGCCGGTGATTCGGAATTGAGACAGGATGCAAAGGATAAAGAAATGATGAAAATGATTTCGTTGACGGATGCGGCGACGCTGGTGGACGCGACGCAAACCGCGACCATCACGGTTGGGGAGAGCAACAGTTTAGACGTGATATTAGCGCGGATCAATTTCTATTGGGGAGATCAATAACATGATTTACGGACAATACTGGTCGCATTGGACTACGGTCGATACGGCGAAATTCGCTAACACGAACAACACCATCGACATTGAATTTATCATCATCCGGGCGCGTGGTGGGGGCAAGGACGACTCACGCTTTACCGAACACCGAAACCAGGTGCGCGTGTTGCAAGCGAAATCCGGTTCGATGATATGGGGCGCGGATGCGTTCCTGGGTTACGTCAACAGCGGCACGGGCAAGCAACAGGCGGAGGACTTTTGGAACCTCATCAACGCGGGCGGCAAGGAATGGGAAATCAACCCTGAGTTAGACGTGGAATTCCAGCCCAACGAATACAACACAAACGGCACGGTGAAGAATTATCACCCCGTGCCGACCAACTTTGTCAACGGTATTTTGTGGCCTGCCGTGGACACCCTATCGCAGCACTTGGGGCACAGGCCTACCATCTACGCAAACCTGAATGTTATCAAGGAATTCTTCACCGCGAAATACACCCAACCGATACCGGATTGGTTGGTTGAATGCCCGTTGCACATTGCCAGCTACAACAACTATGACGCGCCGGTAATGAACCCGGCAGACAAAACGTACTGGACGCATTACCAGATGTGGCAGTTTACCAACACGACTACCTGGGCGGGCGCGTCTAGCATCTGTCTTGAAAAGCGGTTAGGCACACGGGTCGACCTGAAAGAATGGAACAAAAACCCAACGGCGACGTTTGGGCCGGGCGACACCACCACGCCCGAACCGCCAGTACCACCGACGCCGCCGACAACGGACATAGAGGCGCGGATAACAGCACTTGAGGCGAAAATAGCTGCCGGGTTCACGGGCACGGTAACGGTAAAGTAACGCAATACAGATTGGAGGATGTGATGAGACGACACAAGCATGACCGGCAACCTGGTGGAGTTTCGCACGGTGACTGAGTGGTTCCAGTCGCAGGACTGGATAGAGCGCATCGCGGCTTACACGAACCGCCAGCCGGATAACGTGCCGTGGGGGATAGACAAGCGTGTGGAGATGGTACGCGCAGACAATTCACTTAGTGAGATAGGGGAGTATTACGCTAAATTATAAGGGGATAAATTGAATACACAGACGCCATATAGGGCGGCACTAGGGAAGGAATTGTTAGCCGCCCACGCAGCAGGATACAGTTACACCGAATTATCCAAACAATATCATATATCAGCCGACGCCGCGAAAGGGCTAATCCGCACGGCGAAACTAAAAGGCACGCCCGCCGAGTTTGAGGTAATCCACCTGGATACGCCACTAGAACTGACGGGCGATTTTATTATCGTGGGTGACGTGCATGTGCCGGCGACCGACTGGCAATTCGCCCAGCTTGTCGGCAGGGTGGCAGAGCGCACGGGGGTGAACAGGCTTATTATCGCGGGCGACTTCTTTGACTTCAGCTTGTGGAGCCGCTTCCCGGTGATTACCAAACAACCCACATGGAGAGAGGAACGCGACGCCGCGCGGGTGCTGCTGGCTGACTGGCTGGCGACGTTTGACGAGATATACACGCTGATGGGCAACCATGACCAGCGCCTAATCAAGTGGAGCGCGGCGGAGTTTGACGAAGCCGACATTTGGGGTATGGTGACCAGCAATAGCAAGTTGCATCATTCCTCGCGCGGGTGGTGCAACGTGCGCAGCGCAGGCGTGAATTGGCGGGTGACGCATCCGGCCAGCTACAGGCGAGGCAGGGGAAGCGTGGCGAATGAGTTAGCGAATAAATACCAGACCAATATTATCTCATTCCATGAGCACCATCTAGGCAAAACGGTTGACGAGTACGGGCGGTACGTGGTTGTCAACGGCGGGATGCTTGCGGACGATGAGAAATTCGCATACGTCAAGATGAACGACACGACCAGCGCGGCGATGTGCAAGGGCTTCGTGGTGCTAAAAAATGGTACTGCTACTGTGATGGGGGAGTACCCGTTTACAGATTGGAGGTGGCTCTCCACGAATTAGGATGAAATACAGGAGTTGCGCTGCGGGATTTCGTGGTACTATAATTCTATGCGGGCAGCGAAGCGCAGACTAGGCTCATAACCTTGTTAGGCGTGGGGCAGTACCACGGCCCGCCATATCAAAACCGCCAGTATGCGCTGGCGGTTTTACGTGCTAGGCTGGCGGCGGGGGGACAGCCCTAAGAATGGCGTTGATCGCCGCCCGCATATTGCTTCCAGCCAGCGGGTCGTGTGCAACGTCCTCAACCGTGACGTTGTAGGTCAGGTCAACGGGGTACGCCCGCGACCAATCAACGATGGACGCCGTAGCCTCACGCAGCGCGGCAAGCTGAGCGGTCAATTCGGCGACGCGGGCATGGAGGGCGTCCTCGATGGGGCGGGTGTTCCATTTTGCGGCGGCCTCTGCGATTGTTTCATAAACGTGCGTTCTGATGTGGCAACCATATTCGCCGGTATTGCATTCTATGCTGTAACCAAAGACACGGGTGCTGTGCAGGTTTATTATGGCCTTGTCATTGCACAACGGGCACGGCTTCAACTCAATCGAGGTCGGTTCTGGCATTTCTGGCATGTGTCACTTCCTTTCAAAACAATCTCATTTGCAGGTCCAGTATCGGCGGGGGTTGGTTGCGTCAACCGTGGCCAAGTCTAGTCAAATACCTTCCTGTACTCATCCCGCATATATGCCACGAATGCGGGGTCTGTCCAGTCTGCGTAAGGCCTGTAAACTTCGCGCGGTTCTTCTTCCTTTTCAACGTAGTTCCTTTGGTTTTTCCTTGATCCATACAGATTGTTGTTCAAGGGAGGGCGCAAGAAAAACACAAGTCGATATTCTAGGAAAAGGTATTCGCGGCGATCTTCCATAAACCGGATATAAATATCATGCCGCTTTCTCTTGTAGACCGGATGGGCTTTTAGCCTGTTTGATAGGTTTCCAGACATTCCAACGTAAAGAATATCCTTAGCGCCCTTTGGCGTAATGATATATACGCCAGACTTGCGCCCGTCTATGATCGGATTCAACTCCCATTCCATCGCCCATACTTCATCCGTTGTCATCATTCCCCCTGTTGATAACTTCATCATAAGCCGCGTCAGTTTCGGGGTCTATGTGGGTGTAGCGGCTGGTGGTATTCATCGACTTGTGCCGTGCTACGTTCTGCGTGATCTTGATATTTCCCGTGCCTTGATAGATGCGGGTAATCAGGTAGTGGCGGAAGTCGTGAATGCGTATTGTAGTTGGATCAATCTCCGCTTCTTTCATGCGGTCTTTGATTGAGTTCCACATACCCGTTACCTTGACGGCTACAATCTTTTTGCCCGTTTCGTGATAGTGCTGCGCGAATAACGGCAGCGAGTTCAACGGCTTTCCGGTCTTAGCGTCTAGTGGCTGGCGTAGCGCCAGGTAATCGCGCAAGGCTTCAACAGCGCGCACCGATACCCGCACAAGTGTTTCGTCTCCGCCCTTGCCAGTGACCAGGGCGCGGTATTCCTTCCGATCAATCGAGCCACGTTGCAGAGATAGCGCCTCGGATATTCTCAAGCCGGTATCAGCCAGCAGGATCACGAAAGCGCGGTCCCGAAGTTCACGAAGCCCGCCCTTCAACGTGTCGGCATACTTGATAAATTGTTCTATCGCGTCACCGTCGAAGCGTGGCAATCCGATCTTGTACCGCTTGCCTAACTGCTTGGTTATGTTCTCAATCTCTTGCTGGTTTACGGCGTGATCTATGCCGTAGAATTTGTATAATCCACGAACAGCCGTTCTAACTAATGCCTGGGTCGCGTTATTCATTTCAGATGCGCGGCGAAGAAATAGGGCGTAGGTGTCCGTAGTCAGCGGGGCATCATCACCGACAAGATCAAAGAAAACTTGCATCGCCCAACGGTAAGTCGAATAGGTACGCGGGCTCCGCGTATCGCTTATTTGTTTCAAGTAGGTGAGTGCTGTTTGGTTATTCATAAGAATGTATCTAATTAGAATTATACTCATTTATGGGATGTTGTCAAGGTATTTAGGTCATTTGACCTATTTTCTATCCCCGCGTTCCCTCATCCTACACTATCCTATATAGCATCTGTAAATACACATTCCCCATGCTTACACCACGCCGCCCTCGTTACACTTCCCGCAACATTACCGGCGGCGCGTAAGCCCCCTGCCCGACTCGGCTCGTGTCCAGGTTTATACCTATACGATAGAACGCGTGGTCTATTCGTGCCGGTTCTCAATCGCCCATTTCACGCGACTTGCTGGCATATCCGCCCATCGCGTAGCGGGTTTGCGCTTTGACGGGCATCGGCGCGATACATGGACATCCCCGCATACGGTACAGGCTGGCGCGGGGATCATTTCAACGTCTAGCCCTAGCACCCGCCGGTAAATCGGCTTGTGCGGCTCCCTTCCCTTGGCTATCGCGCACAGTGTTCCGGCGGGGATAATTGCCCCAAGAGCCACGGAAACCTTGCGCCATGTCCCGTGTATCCTTTTCAATTGCCACAGCCCAGAAACAACCTTGTCCAGCGATTGGACACGATTTTTAATCTTAGTTGTCGTCACGTTTCACTCCTCAATCTCCAGCATCTTCAGCCCCGCCGCCCGCGCCTGTTCGCTCTTCCATCTGGCGGGGTAGGGGCCGCGTGATTCGTCGGCGTACCCGTGAATGCGCAGTTCGTCCGTGATGCGCTGCGCGTGGCGGCGCTCCGTGCTGCCCTCGCTGTAGTCACCTATCGCGCCCAGGAATTCAGCCCCGCGCACGAAGCGGTAGACGAACAGCCAGGGGATGTACTCACTGCCCACCTTCACAAAGCGCGGCTGGATACTTCCGTTTAGCGCGGGGGCTAGATTGGCGCTGTGCATGATCGCGTCAAGCTGGCCTTCGTTCAGGCGGGCTACGCCTTCGATGATGCGCACCTCGGTCGTGTTCTGCTGCACGTCGAACAGGCGGGCGGAGTTGTCCACCCAACGCGAGCCGATGAATTCAGCGGACGCCAGGATCAGCGCCCAGGCGGAGGGGATAGCAAGCACCATCAGCAGGATTGACCACCGCGAGTCAAGCAGGTAGGCGACACACAATAGGGTGGTGGTTAGTGTGCCGTATGACCAGACGGTAATCAGGCGCGGTTTGCCAAACATGTTTTAGGGTCTCCCCCACCCCATGGGAATACGTGCGTTTTGGGTGATGTAGCACGCACGCATGGTAAAGATCACGGCCCACATCCATTCACATCAGGCGGACAGCCAATCGTCGGCGTGACTTCCGGCGTCCACATCGGCGGGCTGGTCGGCGTCTGCAATGCCGTTGCAGTAGGCCAGCTCGCCGGCGGCACGGGGTAGCCCTCCGGCGCGGGGTACGGCACTGCCGTAGTCTGTACAGCCGGGCCCATGGCGGGCGCGGGATAGGCGTTGTCAACGGGGGCGGGCTGAGGCAGTGAACGGATAGCCGCCGTGATGCCGCCCATGATGCCGGTTATACCGGCGAGTATAATAATTCGCAGTAGTATATTCATGGTTTACTCCATCTCAGAATTCCGCCTTGATCGCGTAACAACTTCGCCAGGTCTTCCAGGTAATGATACCCGTCCTTGCGAAATGCGGTGATTTCCTCTGGCTTCCCCTGAATCTGCTTGATGATCCTCAAGAATATATTACCGCTTTCGTCCTGGCACACGGACACAAAGTTATTCCTGACTGGGTTCCACCATAACTGTACCTGTCCGTGCCTATCGAAACACTCCCTTGCGGCTATCGCATCCAGCCCGTGCTTTACTGCGTGGCTTAGTGCCGTGCCGATCACCACGACTGCAAGGACGCGTATCAGCGTACCCAAGCGGGAACCGTGCGGCCTGTAGGTCGGTTGATACGTGGCGGTTAGGGTTCCCATTTGTCCTCCTGTTCGCACAAGTCCTGTGTCACATCGTCGATCAGGCTATCCAACACGCCGGGGGTAGCGTTCTCTGGCCTGCCCGCCAGCTTCGCCGATGCCTCGTGAATGACGGCCTTCAGCTCGCCGTTCTCCTCCTCGTACTGGACAAGGTAGCGGGTTGCGTACCTCAGCCCCCGTTGCAGGTCGCACACCTTGCACCGTGCCACACCTACCACCGCAAGCAGCGTGACTGCCAGCAGCACCACTAGCACCGCAAGGAATGTGGTCATGGTATGCTCCCCTCATAGCCCGTAACGGTGATGCCACGCACTACCAGGCAAACCAACGCCCCGCATATCGCGCCCGCCGGGGTGAAGCACTGCGCGTGGAATATCGCGGAGGCGCCGCAGCCGATAAGCCAGCCAATGAACGCGCCGGATAGAACCATTGCAAACGTAACGACTTTCATGTGTCACTCCTTTGCGCCTCCGCCCGCGCCTGTGTTCACGGGCGGAGGCTGATATCCGGCATACGACCGGGGTTATCCTAACCTGGTTCGTTAGCGGCAATATACGCGACGCGCTCTTGCCATTTCTCCATCAGGGCGAAAACGCTTGATCCGCCCTGCGCCTGTTGCTCCATATCACGAATTGTCCATTCCCATGCCTGGCGCTCATTCAGCAAGTCGGCGCGGCGAATGTATAATTCGTCAAGGCGGGTTTGGTTTCCATCCAGGCAATCGCGCAAGTAGACCAACGGCCCGTCACTGGCCTTCGCTGTTGCCTCTGCAATCTTGCGCTGAGTTTCGTTTGACCCAGGCCATCCGCCCTCTGGGATCAGCTCAAGCTCGGCCTTTTTGATGGCGGCTTCAAACTTATGGTTATCCTGAATAATCAGGTTTGCTTTCACGGCGATGTCGCCCAACTCTGTCGCGATCTCAAACAAGCGGTTCATGTCAATTCTCCCTATGCGTTACCATGCGCACCCCGGCAAAACTGGTTATCCGATTTGCAATTCACCTTGTGCGCCGTTAGCCCTCAGCCATTCGGTATGCGCGGCGTTCGCTTCGGCTTTCGCGTGTTCGGAGCCAAGCTCAAACACTTTCGCGTCACGGTTGTATGACGGCTTCAGCCAGTCATGCAAAGCGAGTACCATCCCTGCTTCGAGGTCTTTCATGCTGGCGGTCTTGTTGTCGGTCAGCCAGCGGATAAACTCATGCCGCTTATCCTCGCCGTCCAGGGCCACTTCAAGCGCGGCGGTCGTGCGTTGCATTTCCTCCGGCAGTAAGCGGGCGTTGGGGCGGTTAGCCTTTTTGAGTAGCCCGGCCTTGAGTACATCTGGAGAGTATGGGCGGGGGCGGGCGGCGCTGGCCTTCGCTTGCGCCTGTTCACCCTGCGCGGCGTTTTCAGCGTTTGCTGAAACTGCGGGGGCGGGGGGCTCAACGTAAACGGTTACGGTTGGTTCGGTGTAGGTCGTTGTGGTGGTGGTCGGTTGAACCGCGACAACCTCGGCCTGTCCCATTTCGTCACTCGTGTACAGCCCGCTCAACTCCTGGGGAAATGCTTTACGCAAGGCCAGCGCCTCAGCGCATTTGGCAATCATAATGTCTGGCATCTTCGCCCACATAGCGGTCAAGCCGCCGCCGTTCTTCTCTGACTTGGTTTGGGCGTAAGCCTCAAAACGGGCAACCGCCCAAAGCGGCTCGCGGAAGTCGGAACGCAACACGCCAACTTTAGCGGCGGCGGGCGGGGTGGTCTCTAACCAAACCTCGCGCCATACCCCATCCTTGCCACACCAGAACGGGCCAAGCTGCCCGGCGTATTTGTGGGTGCGTTCCGCTACTAACCGGAAGCCGTCGATGGATACCTGGGTCGCCATAATCTCGCGCTGTTCCTTGCTATCCCACCGCTTGATTGCATAAATCTGGCGGCTGAATGGGTCGAGGCCGGTGCGGTTGCATTGTTGGATGAACAGGTGAAGCTCATCATCTGTCGATCCCTTTGCAATGGTGCGCTTGATGAGGGCAACTTGCTCATTGTTCATTTGGTTAGGCAGTGCTAACGCTGTGTCGGTCATTCTAGTAATTCCTTCTGGGATGCCCCGTGAATTTGCGCGGCGCGGCGGTGATCTTCGGCTCTACCCGCGCCCGTTTACCGTCACTCGCGGCGTTGAACGCCTTGTCTAGCAAGTACAGCCCCCAGGTGATGCCCAGGGCCACAACGCACATGATGATCCATACCGTTGATGCGGTCATAGTGTCACCCCTTTGTGCTCTGCAATCCTGGCCCGTAGTTTGGCCAACGCCTTGTCAATCTTGCGCCAGGATGTTTCACCTTCAACCGGCGCAATATCGCCGTAAGGAACATTGTTGGCTATGGCGTGTTTGACTTCCGTATTCCAATCGCGCCATGCTTCAACCCGGTTCCAATAATTGCTGATACGGGATAGGTTTCTCATCAGCTCACCCCCGTCCCCTCTTCCTCGAATGCGTCTGGATGCGCCAGGTAAACGCCGCGCATCTCTTCCAGGTCGCGCCCGATGGCCTTGACCTTCTCATTCCACTCAATCACGGCGGCCTCGGTCGCTTCGGTATCAGCCTGTTCGTGCAGGTCAATCGCGCCGTCCAGGCTCGCCTGTGCCTCGTCTAGCTCGGCTTCCTTGCGCTGGATCGCCAGCGGGATGTACCGGCGCGTCGGCTCAATTTGCTCCCAGCCAGATTCTTCTACGCCGGACATCAGCGCGGCGTATGCGCGGTCTAACATGATGCTGTCCATTATTCCCCCTCCACCGGCGCGGGGGCCGGGGTGATGCTCATTAGAGCCTCAAGGCAATCCGCGTCCGTTTGCGCATCACCGCTCATGTTGTCGTAATCGCGTGATACCAGTTCATCCAGATAGCTCACCGTACTTTTTTCATAGTACGCGGCTATTGCCTGGAGCTTGCGCTTCGTCTCGGGTGTAATTCGCTGCATTACTGTTTTCATAAGTCCTCCGTTGTGTTGATGTGCTTCTATCTTATCACGATATGTATACACTTTCAAGCCCAAAATGTAATAAAATGTAATAAACTTTATATGACAAATGTCACTTCTTGATATGGGTCAAATGCCTTACAATGACAAGTGACCGTTTACGTGATGTCCCCTGACTAGCGCGAGGCGGCGGGCCGGTGGAAGGCCGGCAAAATTGGTGGTTGTAAATCCGAAAAGTGTGATATAATTTAGGTGTAGTTGTAGCGCGGGATGCGCCGGTGTCGGAAGCACCGCAACGGGGTGAGGACTAAAAAAACCTTTGTCTGGTAGTTGGTAAGCCATTCCTCACCGGCCTTCCGACCAACCGCCAGACCAAGGTTTTTTTATTCAATAGGTGAGGGGATATGAAACTTATACGGCTATCAAAAGGAAAGATCGCAAAGGTTGATGACGAAGATTACGAGTGGTTGATGCAATGGAAATGGAGCTTCGACGGCAAGTACGCCCAGCGATATTTTTGCGAAACCAAAAACATGAAAATGCACAGACAAATCATGGACGCCAAAGACGGGGAACAGGTTGATCATATAAACCAAGACAAGCTAGACAACAGACGCGCAAACCTTAGATTATGTACCGACACAGAAAATAAACGCAATTCCCCACTTAGAAAAGACAACACGTCTGGATACAAGGGCGTTTATTTCGAAAAAAGTAAACGCAAGTGGCATACACACATAGCCATAAACGGAAAGATTATTTATCTTGGACTTTATGAAACAGCCGAAGAGGGAGCGCGCGTTTACGACGATGCTGCGAGAAAGTATTTTGGCGAATTCGCAAGCCCAAATTTTAGGGACACCCCATGACGCGCAACTTCATCTACCACCTATTCACCGCCATCGGCGCTATCTGCATCGCTATTATTATCGCCGCCGTGTTGGGCCTGGCGGCGTACCTTGCGGCGGGGAGGTAGCATGGCAAACCGGCGCATGATAGCCAGCGACTTATTCGAGGATGACTTTATCGGCGCGTTATCCTTCTTTGACCGGCTTCTATGGATTGGTATTATCGCCGCCGTAGCTGATGACCAGGGCCGCTTGATGGATAAGCCCGCGCTAATTCGTTCGCGTGTGTTCTTGTATGACGACGACGTGAAGGATAGCACCGTGCAGGCCAGCCTTGACCGGCTGGCGGTAGCACACAAGATAGCCTGCTACGTAGCGGGTGGCAAGCAGCTTATCCAGATAGTGAACTGGTGGAAGTACCAAACGCCCGCTTGGGCTTCACCTTCTAAATATCCCGCGCCCGCCGGGTGGATGGATAGGGTGAAGTACCACACGACAGGCAACAAAATAGTAATGCTGAACTGGGACAAGCACGGCGGCTATGTAGCCGACTATGTAGCGCCACTAGATAGGGCTTTAAATGAAGGTGATGTTAAAGGTGATGATGATGTTAAAGGTGAAGGTGAAGAGTGCGCACTTACTTCGTGCGAAGTGGTACAGCACTATATAGAACGGCTTACGGGAATAATGCCAAGCACGCCGGGGGATAGTAAGGCGCTAGATGAATTCGTGAAGGCTGAACTAATTGGCGCAGATATTACCAGCGGGTATCAGTGGTTCGTTGACCAGGGTAAGACCTTCCAGTATTACAGCTCACTTGTTGGGCCGTCCAAGACGGCGAAGTCTAAACGCATGAATGGATACGGCAGCCGGGCGGCTGGCTATTCGGAGGAATTCTAATGGACGATGACCTGAACCTTGACGTTTCACTAATCCGCCACCAGCGGGAAGCCGAGGGTAACTTTGCGGCGTGCGTGCTTCTTGGACCTGAAGGCGTAGTTGAAGAATTCGGCTGGCTATCACCGGATGAATTCATAGACAACGACATCCGCGATTTTTGGGCGAAGGTGATCACCGGCGTTGACATTCAAAAGGCTGCGCTGGACACCGGCACGCTGTACAAGTTGATTGGCAAGGCTAACGATAACCAGTTGCAGTATTACCAAAAGGGTAACTTCGCCCAAGTGATCGCCGAGGATATTTACCTGCGCGGGCTGGCCAACCACACGAAGGGTTTAGCCGGCGCGATTGTTGACCGGGACATATCCGAGAGCATGGAACTCGTGCGCAAGATGGCGCAAGAGATACCGGCGACGGCGCGTGAATTCCCAACGGCGGTAGATGCGCACCTTGATTTCGTGGCAGGGATGGAGGAAGACCCGCAAGTGATTTACACGGGCATTCCCAACCTGGACACGGCAATGGGCGGGCTGGAGCGCGGAACGCTGAACCTGCTGGCTGCTCGGCCTTCGATGGGCAAGACGGCGGCCGGCTATCAGATCGCCGAACACAACGCGGAGAAGGGGTACACCGCGCTTTACATATCGCTCGAAATGAAGAAGCGCCAATTATGGATGCGCCGGGCTTGCGGTATCGCAGAGATAGAGAGCCGGGTATACAAGGCAGGCCGGCTGACGGATGAGCAAAAGCAAAAGCTGATTGACATATCAAATAACCTGGTGGCGAAGTATTCCGACCGCCTTGTGATTATCGACAGCGTACCTTTCAGCACCAAGAATATTTGGCAGGCGGTAGCGGAAGTTCGCCCCGACCTGCTGGTTGTTGACCACATGGGATTGATACAACGCCCAGGCGCTAACGAGGTGCAGGAGTTAGGCGCTATCTCCTGGGCTGGCAAGATGATAGCGAAACAATTCAACTGCGCCGTGCTGTACCTGTACCAGATAAACAGAGGCGTTGAGGCACGCGACAACAAGCGGCCCGAAATGTCCGACTTGCGCGGCAGCGGAGAGATAGAACAAAACGCGGACACGGTATCGTTTTTATTCAGGCAGGACTATTACCAGGAGCCGAAGCCTGGGCAAATCGTTAGCGAGACTGAATGGATTGTATCCAAGAACAGGGACGGCGTGCGGAATATCCGCGTTCACCTGGAATACCACTTGAAGCGGCAGGTGTTCTACGCGAAGGCGCAAGAGGCAGCAACCACGCAGTACCCAGGGAGGGCGAAGTGAGCAGCACAATAGCGTCCCGACAGTTGCGCGTTGCCAAACAAGAGGGCCGGGTTTGCTCCCGTTGTGGCTGGATGGTATCCAAGAAGAACTGGAGCAAGGGTTATCGCCTATGTCCAGGATGCTACGACGCGCTGAAGGGCTGCAATGTGACCGGCAAGCACGGGCCGTATCGGGACGAACCAATAGACAGAACAGGAGATATGACATGAGCCTAATATCTGATCCAAACGAAAATATTTGGTGCGACAAAGATGGCATAGCCGGTGAAGCCAACGATGTGTGGCTTATCAAGAATTGGATTACCGGGCAGGATGTGAAATTGCCAAAATCCGAGTACGACGAGCCAACGAAGGCATGGATTGAGGGGTGGAACGCGGCCATGCAAGGCGATGTGTCCAACCCGTATTATGACGACGAGGAACAAAGTCATGTATGGCTTGATGGCTGGTGGGCGGCGATGGAGGACTGATGAAAGCCAATCTGTTTGATGTACTCAACACGATGAATACCGAACACGAGGGTTCGCTTCATGCGTATTTCTCGGACAACATCCAGCAAGTCAACGCGGGCAAGGGCGGATGGGGCAGCATAAAAATGGCAATAATCACCGCAGACGCGCAAGAGGTTCTGTCAGGAGCAGTGCGAGGCGAGGTGACCAAGTCGGTTATGTTGTTCGTAGTTGACCGGGGCGTTATGGAAAAAGTGCGAGACGCCATACAAGAGAAACTCGACGAGAAAGACCGCATGATGCGCAACACGGGGAACGCATGACAACCATGCTTATATCGTGCGCAACTAAAGCACGGTAGTTGTGGATAAGTACACAGAGAAAGGATAGAGAGATGATTATGTACTTCGTAAAACTCGAATGCGATAGATGTAAAAAGTCGATTGAACAGGAATTTGACGGAGAGAAGGTTGACGCAAAGTCGAATCTATTTTGGAATGCTACCAAGTTTGGGTGGATGGTTGATGAAAACGATCCATTCGGTGCCGTGTTTTGTGACAAGTGCAAACCAGCCACAACCAAAAAGGAGAGGGGATAGAGAGATGAATAGCGCAGATTTTCACGACAAGCATTTAGACCCGCCAGCCTGGCCTACTCATTGGGAGTGCGACCTTTGCCACGAACGTTTTGACGGCGGCGACTTGACCAGGATCGGAGATAGTTGGTTTTGTAATGAGTGTATGGAGGGCGTGAACCTACACCCGGACGAAGACGAGGCTGCATGAGTACGCCAATAGACGATATTAGGAAACTTGTTTCTACATGCCTGGAATACAACGGTGAGGATTTGCCGAAGTTTAGGGCGCGAACAACTGGGCCGCATTGGCCCGTACTGCGTAGATATGCCGCATTGATTGATGGTGCGCAGCGCCTAATCGAATATATTGACGAATTGACTGAGGTCATAGAGGAACAGGATGCGAAAGAACAAGCACAAACCATCGAATAAGCCAAAGCTGATTATCACCAGGCAGGATGGAAAAACGGTCGAGGTTGAACCAATAAAAATGTGGCAACCAGATGACGTTGGCATCTTGATGCCAAACGGCTCTATTGCATCGCCAGACGACAAGCCGAAATGTAAACGGTGCAAAACGCCCGTTGAGTGGAAGCACCTGGATGAGTTAGGCGAATTGAACCTTGAATTATACGGTGTGTTGTGCTGGAAGTGTTTAGCCGAGGCGCAGCGCAACACCGCCGAGAATGGATATTAATTGACCCCCCGCCAGCCCGCGCTACCCACGACGCCTATCCCCGACCACCTGCGCGTGACCGGGCCGGACACCCTGCCAGACGGTGACGCCAGGGCGCGCGCTGACCGCGAGGCACGCGAGAGGGCTGAGGTGCTGGCGAAACGTGTGAGAGAGAATGAGACGAAGAGAGGACGGCGAAATGAAGGTTAGAGATTTGTCATTATCGAAGACCGAATACAAGGGGCGTCTAACTGAGGCGCTAGACAATTTTTGTCCGTGCCGCCCATGCTGGAACGCGCACGACTGCGGCCGCCTAAACAGTCAGGGTAAATGGGAAATGCGTATGTACTGCGCGACCAATTGGAACAGAGGATGCCCGCCGGATGAAGAGCGCAAACCGACGCATGAAATCCCAGCGGGAAAACGAAAGTGTATTCGATGCGGAGCGCACAAATGACACCTAACTGGACATCGAACGCAACCGACATCATCACGCAGCACCCCTGGATACTCGGCCTCGGCCTGCTAATTATCGCCGTGCTGCTCATGCTCCTACCCCGTGGCGGCGGGCAGCGTGACGACCCCGGCGAAGGCGGCGGGCATGACGTGAATACCAACATACCGCCCGACTCGGGCGGGGTAGACTTGCCCGTCGAGGGTGAGCGCGAGGTGGTAGCCGCAAGCCGCCAGCCTGAGATGCGCAGTAGTGAGCCAACGATTAGCCAAGCACAGTGGAATAAGCAGGAGCGCTGGTGGTGGGGCGCTGATGATGCGCCAGAGGTTGAGATACCGACCAGCACGCCGGTTGAGATGCCGGTGAGAGAGGGGGCGAGGAAGTGAGAGAAATTAGCGAAACATTGATGCAAGCCATACTCATGCAGTATGCAATGGGCGACAAGCATCACGAATTGGTCGTGCCTAACTCCACGTCAATTTTTATGTGGGAGGCAGACCTAATTAGCGTAACGCGCAGCTGGTTCGTGCATGAATACGAGATCAAAATTAGTCGCGCTGATTATTTACGCGATTCGAAAAAAGATGACAAACATTATTATCTCAAATGCGGCAAGCAGTACGCGCCTAATTATTTCTGGTATGCGACCATTGGTTTTGACATCGAGCCTCCAGAGCACGCTGGATGGTTGAAGATTGCTTATGACGAGAAGCATTTTCGGTATTGTGTGCGCGTTATGCGAGAAGCAAGGCGATTGCATGACGGTAAATTGAGCGAGGATAAACGTCAAGCGGTTGCTAGGTTATTGGCGTGGCGTCTCGCCAACGAGGTTTATAACAGGGTTTTCAATCGCGTAGAGGCTACCCCATGACCACCGAAGCGAAACGCGCGGCTAAACGCGCCTGGTATCACCGCAACCGTGAGAAGGTGCTATTAGCGCAGCGTGAGGAATACCACGCGCAAAAGGCTGACGCCGTAGGGCTTCACGGGCATCGTGGATTAGCCGCCGCTATCCTGGCGCAAGCGGTGAAGGACTGCACCGGGCGATGGGACATTGACGGCGCACCGATGCGAGAGAACATACGCGCTGAGGCTGGCGATTGGTTGAGTACGACCGGGCGCGAATGGGCGGAGATGCTAGGCGTCGATGCTCGACTAGTTGACAGGGTAACGGAGGGGATATGACTGATACCACTATTGATACCACGACACGGGCGGAGTTGACGCAAGCACCGCGCCTGCCGCTGAATGTGCTGGTAGAGCAGGCGTACAGCATTGATGAGGCAATCGAGGGCTATGTAAGGCGTATGGACGCGCAGCCTAACAGGTATGCGGTGATGTTCGGGTATGTGTATGTGTGGAGGGTTGAAGAATGACCGCCCGCCCCGAACTTGACCTGCGCAAGTGCATCGCCTGGGCGCACGCGCTGGTATCTGCCCTGCCCGAATACTATGCGTGGCGGGACAACTACGACTGCGATGAACAGTACGCAGACCGCCCGTGCTATTGGACGTGGAAGCGAATGCACGAAAAGACGCTGCGCGAGTGGAGGCGGGATGATAACCATACGGCTTGATTGGCCGGCGCGTGAGTTATCGCCAAATGCCAGGGTACACTGGCGGGCGAAGTCCGAGATTGTCAAGTACCACCGCGCGATTGCCAGGCTAGAGGCGCTGAAGTTTGAGGGGTGGACATACCCGCGCGTTGACTTGGCTGTCAACTTCTACCCGCCGGACAAACTACACCGCGATTTGGATAACGCTTATTCCAGCATTAAAAGCTACCAGGATGGCATATTCGACGCGCTGGGTATGAATGACAGCTGCATCAACCTTGTCGAACTGCGCTGGGCTGGCGTTCGCAAGGGGGGCATGGTTGAGATTACGCTGATGGAGGCGGAATGAAGTCACAAACAGTAACGATTACACCAGACGTGATGCGAGAACATGAGGCAGTGATGAACATAACCATCAACGTGAAGGTACGCTATCACTGGCGGGTAAAACTGGCGCTGTGGTTGATATTGCTTGGGTGCAGAATTGGCGGGATTGGGTCGAAGATAAGCGAGGCGGAATGACTGAGACACAGGGCGTATACACTGTACCAGCCACAGACCCCCGCCTGTTCGATGACCTGCTGCGCCGCCTGGACGCGTACCAGTTGCGGCGGCTGATATCGCGCCTGGATGAGATAGCCGTCACGGGCTACGGCGAGGTTACGCTGTGCTTCGAGGGGCAGGCGGTGTACATCAAGACTGAGACTAGCGAGGCGGTGGGGCGTAGGGTGCAAAGTCATAGTAGTTTGCCTATTGAATAGTACATCCGTTCGTGGTAAACTTGTTCTAAAGCCTGTCAGAAGCTATAAAGTTGCCGGGGCGCGATTCATTCGCGTCTCGGCTTTTTGTTTAGACTCACGTGCCAGGTGTACAAAGAGATCTGATGTCGCTAATGGCGATGGATGCAACTGTCTGTGGCTACGGAAGCCGTAGCGGGCTGGGCGGCGATCCCGTCCGGGCTGGAAGGGGCGGGGAGCCAGCACAAATTAGAGAGGAACAGGGCGGAAATATGAAGGCTACGTATCATAGGATCGGTGTAATTCTTTTGGTGATTGGCTTGCTGTTCGCGGTGTCTATACCTGTGATGGCGCAGGCTACCGAACCCCCGCCAGCCGAGCCGGTTGACTTCGTAAAGACATTTGCAAGCGCGGCGGTGGGCGGCGTTCCTATCGTTGGTTTGATCTTCTTCCTGGTGGAGTTTGTCAAGCGCCTAAAGAAAGCCGACGGCACAGACGCGGTGAAGGGCAACGCATTGCAGTTCGTGTCCCTGACAATGGGCTTGCTATTCGGCGCGGGTTACATGGTCTTTGCGACACGCCCGCCGGTTAGCTCCGATTGGTGGATACAGTACACGTACTGGTTCGCGCTGGCGGTCTATGGTTTGGCGCTTGGCGGGCTTACGTCTGTAGGCTATGAGTTGGTAAAAAATATGATTGGGCGTGTGCTTACCAAATACTATCAAACCGGAATTCTGCCAGGTGAGAAGTAACTCATGGCAACGGGGGAATTTAACGGTAACGGGGATCAGCGTGTGACAAATGCGATGCTGCTTTATCGCATGAACGAAATGGAGAGGCTGCTAAAGCAATGGCATGATGATGACTGCCGCCAGCACGAGGACCTATCCAAACGTGTGACGCATATCGAGCAGGGCGCGGCGGTACGCGAATCGCGGCTTGCCCAGGTGGAGAAAACGAACGAGGCGCAGGATCAGAGCATCGAAAGCTTGAAGTCGTCGGATCGCAAATGGGGCGGGCTAGCGGTGGTTATATCCGCCGCGATAGCTGGCATAGGCGCGTTTTTTGGTGGCAAATGAGCGCACCAGGTCGGTAGCAAAGAAAGAGTAAGGGAAACACAATGAATCCAGTAGTTCGCATCATCCTAATCGCGTTAGTTGTTATCGCCCTAGGCGCTGGCATCGGCGGGCGCATCGAGCAGGCGGTGAGCGATGTTTTGCACCGGGTAGCTGATACCAATAGTGATACCACTGCTCCGGTGGGCTACCCGTCGCCGGTTGAATACGAGGGCTACCCAGCCCCGAATCCCATCCCGCCTGTGGATTGGATACCCACCGAAGCGCCGCCGCCCATGACAACGCCGACACCGACGCAGCCGCCAGTATGCACCTGGACGGGGGATAGTTGGTACTGCACCGACGTATTGCCAACCCCGACGCCCGCGCTGAGGGGCGAGGAATGAGCGAACCCATAGCCGTTGAGGTGCGCGGGGAACTGCGACAAATAAAGTCAATGGCAGACGGCACGTATAACATGATTATCAACCTGCCCCAAGACGTGCTAGAGCAAACACGCGCGTTAATGGGGTGGGTTCTTGACGAAGTAAAGCTAATTATTGTCAACGAGGCAAAAGCACCAATAAAAACGGCAAGGAAACGGAATGACAGACAGAGGTCCTGACGGCAAATTCATTCCAGGTAGCAAAGGCGGGCCGGGGCGCAAGAAGCTAGAGGTTAGCGAAAGCGTCACGGCGCTTATTGATTCTGTCGTGTCGGTTGAGGATTGGGAAGTCATCATAGGCAAGCTGCGTGACCTTGCCAAGCGCGGAAACATCGCCGCTATCGGTGCGCTAATGGATCGCAGATGGGGCAAGCCGCCACAGCGCAGCGAGATCACCGGCGCGGATGGGGGCGGGTTGATATTCGAAATTGTTGAACATGCAGCGAAGAAGGATTGAATTGTCTAACACGCAAATGGCGTTCCTAACCTGCCAAGACCGCTTCACCGCATTTATCGGCGGGATCGGCTCGGGCAAGACGTATGCCGGATGTGTGAAGGATATTGTCAACGCCAAAGAGCCCGGCTCGCTCGGGCTGATCGTTGCGCCAACATACCCCATGCTAAGAGACGCTACCTTGCGCACCTTTCAGGAGGTCGCCGGGGATGCTATCGACACGTTCAACAAAGCTGAGATGACCATGAGCATCAAGGGCGGGGGTGAAATCCTATTCCGGAGTGCGGATAACCCTGACCGGCTGCGCGGGCCAAACCTGCATTGGGCGCATATCGACGAAGGCGCGATGTGCCCGCCTGGGACGTGGGAAGTCATCATTGGGCGTTTGCGTGCTGACGGCAAGGCTGGCCCCTGCTGGATCACCACCACCCCCAACGGGCGCAACTGGCTGTACCACCGGCGAGAGCAGTTCACCTTATTCAAGGCGCGTACCAAAGATAACCCTTATCTGGCGCCTGAGTTCGTGCAGTCGCTGGAGAACAGTTACACGGGCGAGTTTGCACGGCAGGAGCTGGACGGCGAATTTGTCAGTCTGGAAGGGCTGGTCTATCCCATGTTCGGCGAAAGCGTGCATATCGCCAAACGCAATGATAGCGAGATGCGGCGCTGGTTCCTTGCGATGGACGAAGGCTACACCAACCCGGCGGTTATCCTTCTGGTCGGTGAGGACAGCGACGGGCGCATTCATATCGCGCGGGAATACTACGAGCGCGGCAAGCTACAAAAGGACGTGGTTGCAACGGCGAGAGCCTGGGCGAATGAGCGGGTTATTGACACGGTAGCGGTTGACGCTGCGGCGGCCGGCTTGATTGCGGACTTGCGCGACGTTGGCCTGCCAGCTCACCCACACAAAGGGCGCGTGTTGGACGGCATCACGAAGGTGCAATCCTACCTGAAGGTGCAAGGGGATGGACGCCCGCGAATGACGGTTGACCCGGAGTGCAAGAACCTCATCAACGAGTTTGAGTCTCACGTATGGCGGCCGGAGAAGGACGAGCCTGTGAAAGAGAACGACCACGCGCTGGACGCGCTAAGGTATTTAGTGAACCATTTATTTACAGGTAGTGTAATTTTGTTCGGGGAGGACTGAACTTAATGGATAGATACAAGACAATCACCAACATTCCTTCCTGGTTGTCCGATCTTACGAATGATCCAGACAAGGTGAGCAGCACGGCGCAGGCTTACGCATACGTGCCTCTTGTGTTCCGCGCTGTGCGCCTGCGTGCCGATAGCGTTTCCGGCGTTCCCGTGCGCATCACCATGGGCGAAAGCGACAATGAGATTGATTGGCCTTATCCTGAGCCGCTGCATACCCTGTTATGGCGCGCATCTGCTAGCCTCGACCTGGCTGGCGCTGGCTATTGGGAGATACTAGCAAACGCAGCCAGCTATCAAAAGGACGTGCGCTATCGCAACCCGAATGATATTGCGGTTGAGTATCTGCGTGGCACGAAACAAATCCAATTCAAACAGAACTCGACCGGGGCTAAGTGGGTGAACACGCCGGATAAAGCCGACTTCCAAATGGTGTACTTTGCCGAGTATGACCCATCACAAGACATCTTGCCCGGAGTAGCGCCTGCCGAAACTGCGCTTGCAAATGCGCGTTTGTTACGCTATATGGCGAAGTTTGCGGGTGCGTTCTTCGAGGGCGGGGCAATGCCGGTGACGATGCTGGCTATGGAGAATGTAAGCGATGAGGAGCGCAAGCGCGTTGAAACGTGGTTCAAGCGTTCTATCACCACGATCAAGAATGCGTTTCGCGTGTTGGGCGTAAGGGCTGGCGCTGTTACTCCGTCCGTACTGACACCCCCGATGAAAGACCTGGTTATTCCTGAGCTTCACAGCCAGGCGCGGAGAGAGGTCGCGTTAGCGTTTGGCATTCCCCAGACTATGTTAGAGGATGCGGCCAACTACGCCACGGCGAAAGAGCATCGCCTATCATTCTACGAAGATACGATCAAGCCGCGTGCCAACATGATGGCGGATGTAATCAACGCGCAGTTGTTAGCCAAAGATGGGCTGAAACTGGCCTTTGACTTCGAGGAACTTAGCATCTTCCAAGAGGATGAAACAGAGCGAGCGTCTAGCCTGTCTAGCTTGACCAGTGCGGGCGTGCCTCTTACATTGGCTATGGACATTCTAGGCTATGACTTGACCGATGAACAGCTCGCCATGTTAGCCGAGGAGCAAGTGCGCAAGGAGCAGGCGGCAGAGGCATTACGTGAGCGATTGGCACAGGCACAGCAGCAGCCGAACCAGCCGCCCAATAATGGGCCGGAAGAGGACGCCGATAATGACATGGAGCGGGATATGCGCCGGTGGTTGCGCAAGGCAAGCAAGCGCGTCAAGGACGGAAAGACCGCCGCGGTTGACTTTGAGAGCGACTTTATCCCCGCCGGTATTGCGGGAGCCGTGCATGGGGCGCTTGAGGCGTGTGCAACGGTTGAGGATGTGAAGAGCGTGTTCGATGGCGCGTTAGCCTGGAGGGGATACCCGTAATGCCTGACGTGTTAGACCGTGAAGCCCTGGAGAAACTTCTCGCCGCTGTAGTTGGGCGGGAGATGCGCAAGCAGTTGCAGGAATTGCTTGACCTTCTAGGCGATCCGCCAAACATCAGCAACGTCACTGAGGCGTATTGGGCGAATGGTGGACACGCGCTGAGGCAATCGGTAGAGCCGGTCTTGCGGGACATCTACCTACAGCAAGCCCAGGCGCAATTAGGGCTTACCACCATCGGCGTTGATTGGGCGCTGGTAAACCAGGACGCGGTAAATTGGGCGCGTGATTACAGCTTCGAATTGGTGAGCCATATCACCGATAACAACCGGGTATTGCTACAAAACAGCATTGGCAGTTTCTTCAACGAACCAATGACCATCGGTGACTTGCAGGGCAGGCTGGAGGGCGCGTTTGGCCCGGTACGTGCTGAGATGATTAGCATCACCGAGGTGACACGGGCGGCGGTCGAGGGTGAGCAAGCGGTGGTAGATAAGCTGATAGCCGACAATCCCGGCATTGTGGCGATTGACATTTGGCAGACGAACCGCGATGACCGGGTATGCCCTATCTGTGGACCGAGGCACAACAAGAAGCGTGGTAATGGATGGGTGGATAACCCGCCCGCGCACCCGCGCTGTAGATGCTGGCTGAGACACGACTTTGAGGCGGCGTAATGGCTGATGGAATTAGCGTAAGCGTAACCCTGGATACCAAAGACCTTGAGAAGCTGGCGAGGAAGATGAATGTGCTGCCCGCATTCAAGGACGGCATCGCGGCTGGCGCGGTTTACGTTAAGGGCGTGATAGCGGAGTACCCACCGGCTACGGATGCAAACGTGCCTGGCCCATACCCGAAGCGGTGGTACGTGCGTGGTAAGGGTCCGCATTGGGCGCTGAAGGGCGGCGGGTTCCACTTCTCGCGCACGTCCGAGACATTGGGGCGCAGGTGGACAATCGTTAGCGTGAATGATGGGCTAGGAGCGCGGGTTGGAAATAACGCCAGCTACGGGCCTTACGTGCAGGCGAGAGAGTATCAACAACGCTGGCACAAGGCGCATGGATGGAACACCGCCGAAACGGTGGTTGAGAACGAGGGTCCGGAAGTGATGAAGAAAATCCAGTTATTTGTCGAAAAGGCGATGGCCAAGAGGTGAGCATGATTTGGGTACGCAAACCCGGAATAACGGCATTCTTCTGGCGCTTCATCGGATGGTTGTTGGATAGCGACGAAATCTATTATCGGGGGATGCGGCGCAGCAAGTGGGAAACGAGTTTGCGGCGCAATTTAGTGAGGTGACTATGGATAGTTTACGGGTAAAGATTGCAACGAAAAACGGGGAAGTGAAGCGACCAGCTGAGGGCGCGTTCAAGGCGATGAAAGCTTTTGAGGAATACGCCGAAAGCAATTTACGGGTGCTGGGTGTGCCTTTCGGCGGCCCGATCAAGGGGCGTGACGCTGACGGCGAGGCATTCCACGAGGATACTAATATCTGGCTAAAGGCTGGCGATAGCGTTCCACTGACCTACTACCACGGCTTCGGGCCGGACGATCCTAACGAAATGCAGCCCGACCCGGTAGTGATTGGACGGGCGAAGTACACGGGCGCGGACGAGCGTGGACACTGGTTCGATATGCGCGTAGATGAAGCAGAGCCGCTTGCGCAACGCGTGTTAGCAGACCCAATCAAGAGCCGTGCATCATCCGGCGCGGTTGGGCATCTTGTCCGCATGGGCAAGGGTGGATTGATCGATATATGGCCGGTGGGTGAGTTGGCTGTATTCGATACAAACGACTGGCGTTTACCGGCGAACGATTTCGCCGTAATCGAGGCAAAGACCGAAGTTCCAGAGGTGGTAGTAGAGGCCGGTGAGGCAAAGGCTACCGCAGAGAATGGGGAGGAAGCCGAAACAATTACTGTTGTTGAACCTTTGGAGGTTATTGAAATGGACGAATTAGAAGTGAAAACTGAGGCACAGCCTCAGCCCGACCTGGACGCCTTGATTAAGGCTGGGGTCGAGAAGGCGCTCAAGGCGCTGCCCGCCCAAGAAAAGGGCGCGCCGGTGGTTCTCAAGTCTGGTCTTGGGGATCATAAAACCAACTTCCTCAAGTATCTGCGCACCGGCTACAAGGCCGCCATGCAGGAAGGCACAGCCGAGGAAGGCGGGTATCTGGTTCCCGATGATATGTACGCCTCAATCGTTGCCAAGCGCGATGAGATGAGCGTCGCCCGCGCTGCGGGTTGTACCGTGATCCAGACCAGCCGCGATGTCGTGCAGGTTCCTTATGAGAATACCAGCCATACCAATTTCGCTATCACGGCGGAAGAGGCGGCTGTCTCTCAGGGAGAGCCGACCATCGGGCAGGCATCGATTACCATCTACAAATTCACCAAACTGGTGAAAGTTTCCGAGGAACTGCTTGAGGACAACGCGACCAATCTGGAAGCCTTCCTGAGTGATGCTTTTGGACGCGCCTGGGCGCTGACCGAAAACGCTTACACCATTGCGGGCACTGGCTCCGGTCAGCCGCAAGGCGTTCTGTATGGTGGCACGGCTGGCAAGACATTCGCCGGAACCAACGCGATTACCGCCGCAGAAATCGTGGCGATGCAGCACGTTCTCCCCTCCGCTTATGCGCCGGGGGCCGCGTGGCTGATGCGCAATGCAACGCTGGGTTATCTGCGTGGTCTGACTGGTAATAACTTCTACTTCCAGCCCTTGCCCGCCGGTGATGGCCAGCAAATGCTCGGTTCTCCGCTGTACCTGTCGGATAGCATGGGCGCTATCGGACAGGGGGCGAAGGTAGTTGCTTATGGCAATATGTCCTACCTGTTCCTGGCTGAACGGCGCGGCTTATCCGTGCGCCGGTTGAATGAGCTGTATGCCGGTAATGGGCAAGTCGGATTCCTCGCCACCGTGCGGTTTGGCTGCGCCGTTGTTCAGGCCGAGGCCATCCAATACGGAACCCTGACCTAATAGGAGGCGAGAAATGAATGCTGGATTGTTACACAGCTATGTTAAGACCGTAGTTGCCATTCGCCCGGTTAGCCTGGCTACCGCCGCTGTGGGAACTTACGCAATCGCGGTGGACGCGAGCGGCGGATATGACCGCGCTCAGTTCATCATCAACGTCGGTGCAATGACCACGACCACTGGGCAGTTTGGCTGCAAGGTGCGCCATTCAGACGCGACGGCGGGAACCTATGCTGATTACACATCAGCCGCGATTACCAAAATCACGGCTCCTGCAACCGGCGCGAATAAGGTCTATGAGATTGACGTGGCGATTTCTGGAAGCAAGCCTTTCCTGAAACTGTACGGCACATCGACAAAGACCGTTGTCGTTGCAGCGATCTGCAACCTGTACCGTGGCACAAAGCGTCTGCCATTCACCTCTCCATTCAAAGAGAGCATTGTGAAGCCGTAGTTTAGGAATACGGGGGAGGGGTAATACCCTCCCCCAAGTATGGTACTAAGTGACCTGGTGTGCAGCCGATGGATCAAGGTCGAATCACAGACCACCGAGGGCGCAGCCAGAACAGTCCGCATTTATGCGGTGAAATGGTAGAGGATTATGAAAATCAAGATACTGCAAAACTTCAATGGCAATGTTAACGGCGAGAGCTGGAAGTTCGTGGCCGGGGAAGAGCGCGAGGTTCCCGACCAGGCTGCGCTTGAGTTCGTGCGCGGGCATTATGCGATGCGGGTGGATATGCCAGCCGTAAAGGTGTTGACTAAGCCGGTACAGAGCAAGGGAAAGCTGCGGGCGAAATGACCACAAGACAGTTCAACGGCGATGAAATCAATAAGATACTGAACACGCTTCCAATAGGAACGTGGCCTTTCCCGCGCGTGCTAGTAGGTATCTTGTTAGAGCGCACAATCGGGCACGCCGACGAGGTGTTTTTCCCGTTTATGAACATCGCCGCCCAGGGTCCGGCATTCCTGCAAATTCCTTACGGACGCACGGATATGGTGCGCAACCGTATGGCTACCGAATTACTCAAGAGCGACTTTACCCATTTGTTGATGCTTGACATCGACCACATTCACCCGATGAACATTGTTCAGCTACTCAGCCGGTGGGTGCTGATGGACGCGGATAAATACGAGGTAGTAGGTGGGCTAAACTTCCGCCGGTCAGCACCGTTTGAGCCGTGCGCGTTCTACGCTAACGAACACGGGATATTCGCCCCGGCAGAATGGGACAAGGGCGCTTTGCTGAAGGTTGATGCAATTGGAACCGGCTCGATCCTGATTAGCCGCCGCGTGTTTGAACGGTTAGAGCCGCCCTGGTTCTTCAATCTGTACGATGACATCTGGCGCGATAACTGGCCCGGTGAGGATATTGGCTTCAGCCAGTTATGCCGTGACAACGGAATTGGGATGTGGGTGGATACCGAAACGACAAGCCCGCATATCACCAACGCCAGGGTGACAGAGGAAACCTTTAGAGCGCACAACGAGAAGATGCAGAAGAAGATCGTTAGCGCGGAAAGCGTGGGACTGAAATGAACGTGGCCGTTGTGATTGTCGGTATCAACCAATGGGACGAGTACACCAAGCCGCTTATCTGCGATTTGGACATTTGCGGCAAGGGCGCAAAGATCATTGTCGTGGATAACGCCAGCGAACCGCCGTACCCGCATAAAGACGGGGTAACGATTGTGCGCACAGAACGGGTGTGCTACTCAAAAGCAATCAATACGGCGGTGTGGAGAGCGGGGCGGCCGGATTGGATTTTGTCGATGAACAACGACGTGAGTTGTTATGCCGAGTTTATCCCGTTGCTGTACAGCCTGGAACCAAACGCGGTGTACTCGCGCCAGATCATCACGGAGGCTGGTTATACGTGGTTTGGAAACTGGATCGTAGCCATCCCGTTCAACGTGTGGAGCGTGGTGGGGCAGTTTGACGAGTCGTTCAGGGTGTGCGGGTTCGAGGACTGCGACTACAGCATGCGGGCGATGGAACACGGTTTCCCAACAAAACACGCCGACCTGCCATTTATCCATCACTGGGGCAAGACGCGTTGGGACATCCCCGGCTATCCGGCGACACGGGAAGAGAATATCCGCTACTTTGCCAGCAAGTGGGGATGGACGCCAGGGCAGAATATGGTGGTGACGCATGACTGACGGGCGTATGTTTGAGCCTTACATCATCCCTCACGGTATCACCGGATTGTCGTTCTTTGTCGCTAACGAACAGGGCGAGGATTGGTATGCGCCGCTAAAACAATACACCCTGCTTGAATATGAGTGGGTGCGTGATAATGTGAAGATGCCGGGCGTGGTAATCGATGCGGGTTGTCACCATGGCAATTATGCAGTGGTATTCGATCATTGGGTTTATTGCGTAGACGCGCACTCGTCAAACTGCGATATTACCAAAGTAAATCTTGCGCTAAACCGCAGGAATGGCACGGTTATCAACTGCGCAGTTGCAGACCACGACGGCGAGGTGCTGTTCAACGGGCAGCCAAACGGTAGGATTGGATCGGGCAGACCAGTCGAGAGCCGCAAGCTGCACACCATTTGCAAGCGGGCGAACGTTGTCAAATTGGATGTAGAGGGGGCGGAGTTCGGTATTCTTCCTGGCGCGATTGACGAAATGGAGAAGGTGCATACCTGGATTGTAGAGGTACACCCAACGGACGGCGATCCCCACGCGCTGACGATGGAGTTTATCAATCGCGGGTGGGAAGTGCTAAAGGTTGACCGCGACATTATGGCGGTTGTTCCTTACGCGCAATCAACCGGGTGGACAAGTCACGCCACGATCATAGCGAGGCGCAAATGAAAACCTGCCTCGTGATTGGCAATGGGCCAAGCCTGAAGGATATGCCGCTGGACTTCCTGCGCAAGTATCCAACCTTTGCCAGCAACCGGATATACCTGCTGGATGGGTTTGCGCCGACCTATTACGCCTGTGTCAACCCGCTGGTGGTTGAGCAGAGCGTAGACGAAATCAACGCGCTTGACTGCGACGAAAAATACATCACCTCGTCCTTGTCAAAACACATCACCGGCGCGTTCCCGTTGTACAGCGTGGGGATGCGGATATTCAGCGATAACCCGCTGCGCATGATTTACGAGGGCTACACGGTTACGTATGTCTTATTGCAACTCGCTTACTGGAAAGGGTTTGAGCGGGTGGGGCTGGTTGGGGTCGATCACAGTTACAGGTATCAAGGGGAACCGAATGAAGAGAGATTATTGGTAGGTGATGACCCCAACCACTTCCACCCGAAGTACTTTACCGGAACGCGGTGGAATAATCCCGACCTGGAAGAAAGTGAGTTTTCATACCGCATGGCAAAGGGCGTGTTTGATAATGCCGGGCGCAAGGTGGTCAACCTTACACCGGGATCAAAGTTAGACATCTTTGATAGAGAGGATTGGTCAACGTGGTAAAGGTCAGCGCGATTGTATCAGCGTACTATGCGGAAGAATATCTTGATGGCAGGCTCAAGAACCTTGCCGCGCAAAAGCCGCGCCCTGAGATCGTGGTGGTATGCCAGGAGGGGAGCGCGGAAGAGCGCATAGCGCGGGAGAATGGCGCGGATATTGTTTTCACTACGACTGACATCCCCACCGTTTACGCCGCCTGGAATATGGGGATTGAGAAGGCTACTGGCGAATATATCACCAACGCAAACAGCGATGATCGGCTGTACCCCGGAGCGCTTGCGGCTATGGCGCTCGTGCTGGATAAGGGCAGTAATGCTGTTGCTTATACGGACATTGATATTGTAGACGAGATTGGCGGCGCGCCTGTTGGCCGTTACCAGTGGAAAGAGGGAGGATTAGCCGAGCTGCTAGAGGGTTGTTTCTTGGGTCCAATGCCTATGTGGAAGAAGTCGCTGCATCTGAAATACGGCTACTTCGACGCGACCTTGCACAGCGCGGGTGATTACGAGTTCTGGCTGCGCCTGGC
>ERZ869929.227-NODE-227-length-37591-cov-158.320173_pt1 | contig 37591 bp, 60 predicted proteins | sample MGYA00579312_ERZ869929 | MGnify/ENA primary metagenome ERZ869929 (study PRJEB32216, sample SAMN09231818) | wastewater metagenome | place: USA: Maryland | collected 2016-08-09 | study: EMG produced TPA metagenomics assembly of the PRJNA472060 data set (Reclaimed... | reverse complement strand
GATCCCATTGCGGTCTCGGCATTCCTGCTGAACCGCTCTTCCGATCTGTGCTGCGTACGCGCTGGGGCTCGTGATTCGCGGCCCCCTACCCCGGGGAGATGATGGGGGATGTCGTGGGGGTCGTCGTTATTCCGCCAGCATGGGGGCGGGGGCCGCGCGCGACACGCGCGACGCCGCGACGCGTAATCCCGGAAAGTTCTCTTATGCGCGCACGCGTAGGGACTTATTGGGAAACTCGTGTCGCGGTGTCGCGCGCGTGGCGATCTCGGGTGTGACCTGGGCTTTCGCCGCGACATGAGTGTGGAATCTCGCGTCGCGCGCGACGTCACTCGTGTCGCGCCGGTCACGGTCTGTGAGGTGTGCGCGCGGTCGGTGGTGGCGGGGCCGGAGTTGAACCGGTTTCTCCGGGGTATGAGCCCAGCGCGGGAACCGTCCCGCCCCTCCCGCGTCGGTCGGGTGGACGCGGCGGCGCCCACCGGCGTGGTGCTCGGTGGGCGCACTGGTCGTGTCTATGGATGTTGTAGCAGGTCGCGTCGCGGGTGTGAAGGATCCCCGCTGTGGTGGCGGCCCTACGGGTCTCGCGGGTCGGGGTCGGTACCGATCGACGTGTGGGTCCAGGGCGGCCCTACCGGCACCTCGCGGAATGTGCTCTGGAGGAGGGCGCTGAAGCCTGGTGCGGCTGCGGGTGGCGGGGCGATGATGGCACGGACGACGTTGCCGAGCGTGCCGTCTTCTCGAACGCTGTGCTCGTGGGGTCCGATCCAGACGGCGCACCACTCGCACGGTTCCTCGTTGCTTCGGATCCATCCGGCGATCACGGTGCCACCGTATCGCCGATCTCGACGGTGCGGTCGAAGTTGGTGGGGATCGGGTGGTATCGGGCGATGAGGTTGACGGTGACGCGCTTGCCTTGGTTGTGGGCGCGGACGAGGTCGGTGTGCGGGTCGATGGGTTCGCCGGTGTCGTCGACGCCGAGGCGCTGGGAGAGCCGCCAGCACCAGTCGCAGAGGCCTCGGGCCATGACGGGGCTGTGGTGTCCGGTGGTGGCGCAGAGGCGGCACTCTTCGACGCTGGTGGTGCGGGCGGCGGTGTCGGGGTCGACGGTGAGGGTGGCGGCGTCGACGAGCTTGCGGAGCCGGGCGAGCTCGTGTTCGACGCGGATGACCTGCTTGTCGAGTTGGGCGAGGGCTTCGGCGTGCTGGTCGTGGGTGAGGCTGATGCCGGCGTCGACGGCGGCGGCGACCCGGTCGCCGAGGTCGTGGTCTCCCCCGCCGCGGCTGCCGGTGTAGCCGGTGCGGCCGGCGCCGTGTCCGGCCCAGGTGTGGAGGTTGGTGCGGGCGCGGGCGAGGGGGCTGCGTGCGCTGCCGTCTTGGCCGGCGCCGCGTACGTGGTCGAGGTCGGCGGCGGCGTTGGTGAGGCGCTGCTCGTAGTCGCGGGTGGTGGCCATCAGGCGGCGTCCTCCTGGGCGAGGTTGGGGCGGGAGCGGAAGTCGGTGGGGTCGGGGAAGAGGGCGGGGTACTCGTCGTGGAGGAGTTGGAGGCCGCGGGCGCCGACGTGGCGTGCGCACCACGGGAGGTCGGTGCCGTACTCGCGGGTGTGGGTCGGGCCCGGGCAGGTGCGGACGGTGCACGGCCGGGCGAGGACCTCGACGACGTCGGGTGCGAGGCGGCGCAGCTCGCGTTCGATGGCGAGGAGCTCGTCGGTCGTGCGGGTCGGCTTGGCGACGCAGACGATGGTCCGCTCGCCTTTCGGGGCGCGTGGCCGGTACTCGAGGACGAATCCGAGACGGTGCGCGCGGGTGAGGAGCTCGACGACCAGAGGCCCGTTGGTGGTGCCCATCAGTACTCGAGCTCCTGGGGGCTGACGGTCCCGAAGTCGAGGCCGTCGGGCACCGTGAACTGGCCGCGGAGGCGGACACCCGACCAGACGCGCTGGGAGCGGCCCGCGACTCGCTTCGTCGAGTCGTTGTCGCACCCGTGGGCGCGGAGCGCCTCGGCGAAGTCGCGGGGGTGCAGTGTCTTGCGGAGCCCGACCTCGTGGGCCCAGTCCTCGTACGCCTTGCGGAGCGCAGCGGCGGTGACCCAGTAGCCCTCGCCGGCACCCACGTCGCAGTACTCCTCGAGGAAGTCCTTGAGCGGGTCCATGTCGGCCCGGTACTGGCCGGTCGCCGTGGTGATCACCGCGGGGACCTGGAGGCCGTGGCGCTGCCACTCGATGCAGCCTCGGACCGCCCACGCGAGGATCGCGGGGCCGGCCTGCGCGGGGTCGGTGAGCGTCTGCTTGACCGCCGGGTCGCGCCGTTCCTTCGGGATGACGGTATCGAAGGGGATGCGGAGGATGCGCCGCCAGATCGCGTCGTCGCCGTGCCCGACCCGGGGCGCATGGTTGGCGGCGAGCCACAGCTTGAACTGGGGGCGGTACTCGAACTCGTCGCCGAAGAGGAACCGGGCGGTGATGAGGTCGCCGCCGGTGAGGGTCTTGACCAGACCTTCGGCGAGTTTGGCGCCGTCGTCGACCTCGACGCTGTTGACGAAGCGGGCGCCGGCGAGACGGGCGATGTCGGGGCGGGCGTTGCCGACGCTCTGGCGTTGGAGGAACGTCTCGAAGTCGGCGTGGGTGGAGTAGTCGCCGAGGGTGGATTCGAGCGCGGCGATGAAGGTGCTCTTCCCGGTGGCGGCGCGGCCGAGGAGGAAGAACAGGACCTCTTCGGCGGTGGAGCCGGTGAGGCTGTAGCCGACGGCCCGGGCGAGGAACGCGGCGAACTGGGCGTCGCCGTTGGTCGCTTCGTGGAGGAACTGCTCCCAGACGGGATGGCGGGCGTCGGGGTCGTAGACGACCGGGGCGATCTTGGTGATGAGGTCGTCGCGGGCGTGGGGCCGGAGCTCACCGGTGCGGAGGTCGAGGGTGCCGTTCTCGACGTTGAGGAGCCACGGGTCGGCGTCGAGGTCCATCGGCTGGATGGGGACGCCAGGCTCGGTGCGGGCCAGGGCGATCATCGCTTCGATGCGCGGCCGTTTCGACGTGTCGAGCGCGAAGCGGATCCGCTTGGTCTTCTCCGGCGTGTCGGGCGCCATGGCGGCTTCGACGAGGATCGCGTCGGCGGTGTCCTTCGCGCGGCGGTCGATCTCGCCGGTGCGGTCGCGTTGCCAGCGTTGCCCGTTCCAGATGAGCCACGGGGCGGCACGCCACTGGGAGATCCAGCGGAGGTCGTGGCCGTGTGCGGCGACGAGACGTCGGGCGTTGCCGACGTCGGTGTCGGACAGCCCGGCGGGGATCCGGTCGAGGTCCTCGTCGTTGTCGGCGGGGGCGGCCGGCGCGTCCACTGGAATGGACGAAACGCCGGCCGCCGCGCCCGCCTCTGTGCCCGCCGGTGTCCGTGGCGGCGGGCCAGACGTGGGGGCGTCGTCGTCGGTGGGCGGAGGGATCCGTTCGACGGGCGGCGCCGTGGTGGTGACCGGCCGGGGTGGGGCGTTGCGTGCGACGCCGGCGGTGCGCGCGAGGGCGGAGCGGAGCGTCTGCTCGATCTCGTGGTCGCCGAGCCCGATCGCGTGTGCGGTCGATCGGAGCTGCTGGTCGACGAGGGTGGCGTCGAGCTCGCCGCCGTTGACGAGCTCGTAGAGCTGCATGGCGACCTTGGCGAGCGTGTTGTTGCGGGTGCCTTCAACTGCTGTGGCGAGGTCGCTGATCTCGCGGTCGAGTGCTGCGAGGCCGTACGGGGTGCTGCCGTCCGTGGAGCGTGGCACTGCCGGGACGGTGGTCTTGCGTGCCGGCGGGTCGGGCTTGCGGATGGTGTCGAGCAGCCAGCCGGGTGCGTCGGGGAGCGGCAGGTCGAGGCCGAGCCACTCGTACCGGTTCCCCGAGATGTGCAGCGATGGTGGGGCGACGATGTAGCCGCCGTCGCCGCGGATGTCGAGGCCGGGACGGAACGCGGCCCGGTTGCCCCACTCGCCGTCCGGGTGGACGAACAGGTAGTGCATGCCGTCGCCGCCGGTGAGACCGCGCGGGCCGGGCGGGAGCGGATGGTAGGACTGCTCGAGGTCTTCGAGGGAGAGCTCGCCGCCGTGGTCGGGGTCGACGTCGAGGACGAGGATGCCGGAGATCACGCCGGTGCGGATCCCGAGGTTGAGGTCGCGCCAGCGGGCGAACCAGGCGCGGATGGTGTCCGGGTCGGTGGTGGCTTCGAGGAGGCCGTTGCGGGTGCGCGGGTGTTTCGCGGGTGAGGGGCAGTCGTCGCCGCGGCCGCAGGTGCAGGCGCCGTCGGGTGCGACGCTGTGCAGGGGCAGGATGTGCCAGCCGCGCGCCGCGTACCCGAGGGCCTGGTCGAGGAGGTCGGTCACGCGGCCGCCTCGGGCATCTGGCTCCAGGTCGCGCCGTCGAGCTCGCGGCCCGCGGCCTTCTTCCCGACGCGGTACATCGCCTGCAGCGCGTTGTGGCCCGCTCGGGCGGCTTCTCCTCTGCGAGGGCCATCGGGCCATGCGATGTCGGCGCGGGTGTAGACCGTCCCGTCCAGCGCGACACCGTGCATCCGCGACGTGTCGTACACGCCTCGCCTGTCGGTCGGCGCGAACTCCCCCCACTCGCCCCACTGCTTGAAGAAGAACGGCACGCCCGCGGCGACGCACTGGTCGCGCAGCGAGCGCACCCAGGCCGGGTGCATCGGCCGGGCGCCGGGCCCGGACTCGCCGCCAACGATCACCCATCCGACCGTGGTGTCGGAGCGGATCGCGGGCGTCGTCGCGACGCTCGCGTGGTTCGGGTAGAGCGCGGCGTCGGGCAGCACCACGGCCCCGAGGAGCGGCTCGATCGACAGGAACCGGACCGCGGCCGGGGTCGCGAGGAGATGCGGGATGCGGAGGTCGGCGTACCGCTGGTTCTCCACCGAGGTGCCCAGCCAGATCGACGGGTACGGCCAGCCGGCGAACATGTGGGTCTCGTGACGGGTGTGCACGAGGTACTCGACCTCGCGGCGGAACGCCGGGTCGCCCACGAGAGCAGCCATGCGCTGCGGACGCTTCGTGAGCACCTGGTAGGTGTGCTGGCCGGCGGCGACCATCACCGCGAACACCTCGGCGATGAACGAGTCCGGCACGGCCGGGTGGAACAGGTCGGTCATGCTGCCGACGAACACGCGGCGAGGGCGCCGCCAGCGGAAGGGCTCCTCGAGCCGCTCCGGCAGCAGGCGAACCTCGCCCGTCCAGAACGGGCCCGGGCGCCGCTCCCCCGAGTCGTCGTACCCGGTCAGGCCGACGTGCGCCGGCTGCATCTCGCGGTGCGCGACACGGACCGCGTAGCAATTGTCGCAGCCGGGTGAGACACGCTCGCAGCCCACTGCCGGGTTCCACGTCTCGTCGGTCCACTCGATCTGGGTGCTCATCGGCATGCCTCGCATGTGCTGGGGTAGCGGCCGGGGCCGTGCGGGTTCTTCTTGACGAGGACGGTGGTGCGGCACACGGGGCAGATGCGGCGGCCTTCCGTGTCGGTGACGACGTTCGCCTTACCGGCTGGACGCGAGCCCTTCCCGGTGCTGGGCGGCGCCGGCGGCGCCGGCCGGTGGCAGGGGCAGGTGCAGCGCGCGGGGATGGGGCACTTGGAGTGCGCTTCGATGAGGCAGTAGGTGCCGAGCTGCACGGAGGGCTCCCAGGACGACAGGCGTGTACTTACGTCGATGTGATTCGGGTGGGCGAGAGAACGCCCCCAGCGCGGCGAGGTGCGCTGGGGGCGTTCTGGTCAGGCGGCGGTGCTGGCGGCGCGGGGGCGGGGTCCCTTGCCGTTGGTGCCGCTGCCCGTCTCGTCCGCGTTGTCCGGCAGGGCCGGGGCCGCGGTGGAGATCTCGTCGGTGTCGGTGGCGCGGGTGATGGACCCGTCGTCGTGGACTTCGTCACCGACCTGCAGCTGGTTGTCGTCGACGAACTTGGCGTCGCGCTTGGCCTGCTGGTCGAGGACCTCACGCGCGCTGACGGGTGCGTCGGGATCGTGGACGGTGCCGACCAGGTCGGTGCACGCGTTGCAGACCTCTCCCCCACCGATGGGGAGGCCTTCGGTCTGGCAGATCCGACAGGTGGGGGGCGGCAGGTAGCCGCGTTCACGGGCCTGGGCCCAGCGGTCGCGGGCCTTGGCGGCTTCCTCGGTCTCGTGGGCGAGGGTGTCGTACCCGCGCTCGATCAGGAGGCCAGTCATCAGGCCGCTGCCGGGGTGGCCGAGCCAGAAGTCGGTGTCCGCCACGTACGCGGCCACGACGCGCCGGGCGTGGGCGGTGTCGACGGCGGCGTAGGCCTCGATCCGCTCGCTGAGCTCGCGGATGGCGGCGCCGCTGACGCCGTAGTCCGGGTCGTCGAGACCGTCGGGGGCCGGGATGCCGAGGTGGCCGGCAGCGACACCGAGGTCGCAGTCGCCGGCGTCGATGACCATGGCGGCGAGGACGGTCCAGAGGTCGGCCTGGTCGTCGTGGACGAGGGCGAGCACGGCAGCGCGGCGGGTCTCGGTGCGCTTCTCGCGCTTGAGCCGCTCGCGCTTCTGCGCCGGGGTCTCCTTCGCCGGCTCACGCTTCGCGGTCGCGTTCTTCGGCTGCTCGACCTTCTCGCACAGGAAGGTCACCCGGTCGGTGTACGGGCTGATGTGCACGGCGGTGGCGAGGCGTTCGGTGCACTCCTCCCACTTGCCGTGCCAGTACATGTCCTCGACGCGCTTGAGGCCGTTCTTCTCGTGCGGCGCGTAGAGCTTGTCGAGCTTGCGCTTCTGCGCGGCCTGGTCGATCGCGCGCTTCACGTCGTACTGCGAGATCTCGCGGCCGGTCTTGACGAGCTTGGTGATGGTCTTGTCGTCGAGCTTGGTGAGCTCGACGGCGACCTCGATCGTGAGGGTGCCGGCGTCGACGGCGTCGCGGGCTTCCTCGGGGAGTTTGAGGAGCGAGAGGCGCTTGCTCACGTGGCCCTGGGTGCAGCCCACGCGTTCGGCGACGACCTTCTGCGTCCAGCCGAGGTCGACGAGCTGCTCGAACGCGGTGGCCTCTTCGAGCGGGGTGAGGCCTTCGCGCTGGAGGTTCTCGATGACCATGATCTCGACGCGTTCGGCGTCGGTGAGCGCGGGCCGGACGATCGCCGGGACGGTGGTGAGCTTCGCCTTCTTGGCGGCGGCAGCGCGGCGATGCCCGGCGACGATCCGGTAGCTGGTCGGCTCGGTGCCGTCGATCGGGGTGACGACGAGCGGCTCGAGGACGCCGACCGCCTTGATGCTCGCGGCGAGGCCGGTGAGGTCTCCGAGCTGGCGGCGCGGGTTGTCCTCGGCCGGGTAGAGCTCGGCGACGTAGAGCTCGAGGATCTCGGGTGTGGTGGTCGGCATGGGTTCCCCTTCGGTGTCGGTATGCCGGCGGAATCAGGCGAGGTCGTGCGCGTGGTCGGCGTGCCAGTCCGGGTGCTTCGCCGCGACGTGGCGCATCACGTTCGAGAACCCGGACCGCTTGCAGCCCGGCACCGGGCAGACGCCTGCGACGATCCGGTTCTTCAGCCGGGTGATGTGGCCGCGCAGCGCCGCCGCGGATCGACGCTCGCTCGCGAGCTGCTCGCGGTAGAACCGCTCGGAGTCCTCGGCCCGCTGGCGACGCTCCCGCTCCCGCTCGACGTCGGACTTCCCGGCGGGGATGTAGGCGTGGCCGAGCGGGCAGTAGACGTCGAAGGCCTTGCCGCGGTTGTGCTCGCGCATCTGGTGCTCGCGCAATCCGGAGGGGACGCCGTGGCGCGTTCCGCACCAGCACGTCACGATGACCAGGTGGCCGCTGTAGGTGAGTTCGTCGGTGGTGTTGCTCATGCTGCGTCTCCTCCTGGGACGAGTCGTAGGTCGCGGTCGCGCCACCGGGCCCGCTGTTCGCACACCTGCTCGGCCCACTGGTCGAACCGGTGTCCGGGCGCGAAGAGGAGGCGAAGGGCTTGCCAGCGGTGGGCGCGGAGCACGTCGAGTGCGGTGGCTGCTTCGACCGCGGCCGCGTGGGGGGTGACGCTGCCGTCGAGCTCGAGCTCGTCGGCGAGATCACCGAGCAGATCCGGACGCGCCGTCATGCTGCTGCCTGCCCTGCACGGTGCTCCCGCGTCGCGTTCTCGCAGAAGTCGGCGATGTTGCGGGCGCAGCCGGGGTTGTAGACCGTCTCGGCGTCGGGGAAGAACACGTACTGCCGCCACCGTCCAAACCAGCGCACCCATCCCAGCGGCGGGCGTCCTTGCCCTCGGCCGACGACACGCCAGATGCGCGTCTTGCGGCCCTCGTTCGGGTACTCGGTGAAGTCCAGCCATGTCGTCATCGCTGCATCTCCCTCTTCACCTGCGCGGCGAGTGCCGAGAGCCACGTCTTCCACTCCTGCTTGCGGTACCAGCGGGCGAGCAGACGCCACCGGGGCGTGTGGTCCCACCTGGCGAACGCGTCGCAGTAGTGACGCTCGAACGAGTCGACGTCTCGCTGGCTCATGCTGCGCTCCCGGGTTCGTCGTGCGGGTTCACGTAGGGCCCCCAGTTGGCGTCGGGGTCCTCGCCGAGGGCCCGGTAGTGGGCAGCCCGGTTGGCCTTGGCGCGCGCCACGTGGTCCTCGGGCGCGCGGATCGGTTCGCACGGGGCAGCGGCGATCGCGGCGCGCAGGTTGGCCTCGGGGATGACGTGGGTCTCGTCCACGATCTGCGAGGGCAGCAGACGGCGCAGCCAGAAGCGGCGGAACGAGCCGATCACGCTGCGCCCCCGTTCGGGACCGACGCCGGGCGGGGCGATCGCATGGGGCTGTTCAGCGGGGCCTCGGACCACTCGAAGTGGCAGCGGCGGCAGTGCCGGTCGATCCGCTCCGGGTGACGCGGGCAACCCGTCGCCGAACAGCCCTCGTCGTAGTGCGCGCTGATGTCGTCGTGCCCGCACTTCGCGCAGCGGGCGTCGGGGTTGAACGGCCCCTCGATCGTGAACGTGGTCCGCCTCATCGGGTCGCCGCCCACGGTGAGAGCCGCGTGCCGCCCTGCGACAGCCAGTCGACGCACGTCCGCTGATCCTCGATCGAGTACGGATCGAGACCTGCGCACGCGCCACCGGGCGCCCAGTGGAACGGCATCACCTGAGCGCACCCGAACGCGCCGGACGAGGGGTTGACGGCGTAGGGGTTGCCGCCGGACTCGCGTTGGATGATGTGGTCGGGGATGGCGAACCCGGTGCAGTCCCCGACACCCTCGAAGCTCGATCCAGTTCGAGCTGGAGCTCGCGGCTGCAGCTGAGCGCGTCGAGCTGCCTCCATGCGCTCTGCCTCCTCAGCGGCAGCGACCCCCTCGTACCAGCGTGCAACGCTCGCTCCTTCGATCCAGTCGATGACCGCCTGAGGCTGTTCCCCACCCACGACGGCCAACGGGAGAGGAGCCGATGCGCCCGCCGTGGGGCGCTCGACGTGTGGCGGGCTGCTGGTTCGTTCGGCGGACCAGGACGCGGCGCCGATGCTGACGGCGGCGAGCGCGAGGGCGGCGACGACAGTGCGAGCACGGTTCATCGGGTCCTCCGGTGCTGGTCGGCCTGCGCACACGTCGCGAAGTGCGACAGGTAGAGCGTCCGGCCTTCCTCCTGCGCGGCCATGAGGTCGAAGCCGGTGAGGACGACGGCCCGCTGTTCCATGAGCCCGTTGCGGGCGCCGATGTCGACGAGCTCGACGTTGCCGCCAGGCGAGGGTTCGGCGTCGAGGGGGATGTTCTTCCCGGTGGCGCGCGAGATCGCCCACCGGATCGGCGCTGCACAGGACCGGCAGACGCTCATGCGGTGACCGCCTGGATGAGGTCGTCGACGATCTGGTCGAGGTCGTCGAGCGACACGCGGCCGTGAGCGGCGAGGACCTGCCGGAACCGGTCGACCGCCGTGTCGGCGACGGCGCCGAGTGCCACGTCGGCCTGGTGGAGACGGAAGTGGTCGATCGAGTCGCCCACCCACTCGCCACACAGGCACGGCAGGACGCCGGTCTCGATGCGGTCGGTATCGAGGAGGTGCGCGTCGAGGAGCGTGGCGATGTCGTGACGGAGGCTCGGGACCTCAACGGGCGCGAGGTGCGGGTTCGGCTGCCCGTTCCACAGCGGCCGCCGGTCAGACTCGGCGCAGCGGGCGTTCTGCACGCTGCCAGGGCACACGGCGCCGTGCTCGTCGAGGTGCTCGACGGTCAGGCTGCCCCACACGCCGACTATGGCGCCGCAGTGCGGGCACATGCCGGTGCACGTCGGCGAGGTCTCACCCATGGCTTCCCCCGCCGACGATCAGGTCGACCAACGCCGGCAACGAGCCGACGACTGCCACCCAGAACAGGACGCCGAGGATCCGCACGCCGATCAGCGACCCGATCGTCACGAACCGCTCACACCGGCAGGTGCACGCCATCCCCGACGCGGGGATCAGCTCCTCGCAGCGGCCGCCGCGCAAGTGCACGTCGACGTGATGGCCGCAGCGGCCACACCAGTCGTTCACGACGTCCCCAGGTTGGGCGAGGGCGGCGAGATGTCGCGCAGTGTCGCCCGCATGGCGTCGAGGCCGTGCGGATCCTCGGCGGCGGCCTTCAGTCGCTCGATGGCTGCTGTGGACTGCGCCTTCCGCTCGGCGTCGCGCTCTGCCGCTACACCAGCGTCCACGATGTCGACGTAGCCCGAGCAGTCGTCGCACGTGTACGGGTAGTCGGTCGTCGGGCTCCCCTTCGCGTCGACGGCGTAGGTCAGACCGCAGTCCTCGCATTGCGCCATCGCCACCTCGGAACACCGGTCCAGATCCTCAGCACTCACGAGCACCACCCCTCCGGCCACACGACCTTCTCCAGGGCGGCACGCTGCGCCGCCGGAACCGTCACCAACGGCACCCCCGCTGCGTCCGCGGCCATCGCTGCGAGCCACCAGGCGTCCACCTGGTTGTCGTCGCGCAGGTCGAGCCCGGCCCGCTGGTAGAGCGCCATCCGCATGTCGGGCTTCGTCGCGTTGCCGCGGCCGGTCGCGTACTTCTTGAGCGACGCGGGCGGCACGAACGCGAGGTCGATGCCGGACCGGTGGAGTGCGACGCGGACGGCGCCGTGGAGCATCCCGAGCGCGCCGATGGCGTTCGCCCGGATCGGCGGCAGGTCCTCGATCGCCACGAGAACCGGGTCGTGGAACTCGACGAACGCGAGCACCAGGTCGAGGAGGTCACACAACCTCTCCACGCCCGTGAACGATGACGACACGGTCCGCAGGCTGACGGGCTCGTCGACGCTGGGGACACCTGCGCAGCCGGTCGCGGTGAGCGACAGGTCGAGCGCCATGATCGGCGGACGCACGTCGACGGCCATCAGAACGGCTCGCTCACGTCGACGACGACCTCGATCCAGTCGCCGGGCAGGTGCCGCTCGTCGTGACTGTGGGCCTGGCCGGCGCACCGCTGCTCGAACCACACGCCTTCCATGTCGATCGACCGGTGCAGCAGCGCGCCGCAGACGGGCTGCAGTCCGCGAGCGCGCGGAGCCTGCGGCTTCGCGTCCCGTTCGTGCCGAGGGCGCCGCTTCGTCGCCACGGCCGTCACCCGACGGTCCGATCCACGACGATGAGGAGCCCGTCCTCCACGTCGACCAGGTAGCACCCGGGCCCGTAGTCCACCGCCAGGGCCTCTGCCTGGTCTTCGGCAGCCACGTGCACCGGGCAGGCGAAGAGGTCGCCCAGGCGGCACAGGAGCGAGTGCTGGAGCGTCCAGCCGGTGTCGGTCACCTTGATCGTGTGGCCGTCGTCACGGTCTTCGAGCCAGGTGCGGACGAGGATCGGGATGCCGTGCTCGTCGACGTCGTCGAGCGGCGACACGCGGTCGAGTTCGTCGTTGAGCAGCCTGGCGATTTGGTGGGCGGTGTCGAGATCGACGGCGACGGCGAGCCGCCGCCAGTGAGCGCGGTTGCTGACTCCGGCGTCGTGGCCGCCCTTGACCATCACGACGTTCTGGCGGTTGATACGGAAGACGTCGTAGCCCTCACGGGGCAGCCAGCTCACGCTGCGGCCCTCGGAGCGACGTACTCGGCCGATGCGGCGCAACGCTTCACGCGGTCGATCACCCGAGGCCACGGCTTCACGTCGTGCACCGTCTCGCCCGTGCAGCGGCCGGTGTGCTTCGACAGCAGCCCATACCGAGCGCAGTGCGAGCAGACGCCGATGCGCACGTCGGGGTTCGTGACGGCCGTGCCCTTGCCAGGCCGGTGCTGCTTGTGCTTCGCGCTCACGCGGCGTCCCGGTTCTCGACCCACTGGCGCACCGCCGCCGAAATGCGTCCGTCCGTCCACTCGGCGAACGCGGCCGGCGGCTCGATCGCGAGCTCCTCCGCCACCGCCCGGGCGTGCCGCAGCGCAGCGACCTGCGTCGTCTTGTGGGCCTTCACGAACTCGCGCCACCGGTCCGCCGACCAGAACGACTCGTCGTCCGACGTCGCACCCACGTCCGCGGGCTCGACCTCGTCGAGGCGGAGGCCACCATCGACCTCGTGGACCAGGCGCAGCCGGCCGTCCTTCACCCGGCCGATGCACTCCTGCACCAGCGCGAAGTCGACGTCGTCGAGCTGCTTGCCCGACGATGCGCGACCGTCGGTGACGAGGGCGATGAAGGCGTGGCGCTTCTCGTCCTTGTCGATGCCGATCTCGCGGCAGGCGATCGCGATGTGCGTCGCCCGGGCCTTGGCCTTCTGCGAGACGTCCGACGGAGGGGAGGCTGCGGCGGACGAACCGGCAGTCGCCGGCGGGGACGCCTCGGCATCCCCTGTCGCGCCGTCCTCACCGGCAGCGGCGCGATCCGCGTGCGCCCCGCTGGCCCCGGTGGGCTCCCCTCCGTCGGGCGAACCAGGCGGGGAAGGCAGCGACGGACCGGTGTCTCCGCCCTCCCCGCCAGTCGAGGAGGGTGCCGTGCCTGCCTCGACGACCTCCACCGCCGCACGAGGCCGACGCCCCGTCGGCCGCAACGGCTCCGCACCACCACGGCGCTGCTGCCGCTCACGGCCCGCACCCGCCACCTGGTCGGCGATCGACCCGACGGGAGCCGCCGGCAACTCTGCAACCGGGGTGAAGGCCGGGCTGTCGATCGCCGGCGTGCCCATCGGCAACGCTGGTGCGCCGACCTGTGCCGAGACGACTTCCATGAACCGGCGCATCGGCACCTTGAGGTCGACCACCGGCACGGTGAACTTCTTGATCGGCTTGCCGGGCTGGCGGCGCTCGCGGGGCTCGAAGTGCAGAGTCGCGGGCAGGTACTGCCCGCGCTCGGCGAAGGCGCCAGCGAGCTCGGCGGTTCCGGAGAGCTCCTGGGCCGCGTTCCAGCCGTGCGACTCGAGCCGGAACAGCCCGAACGTCTCGAGGTCCGGGACGATCAGCGACAGCCTCGTCGTGGGCATGCAGTCGGGCGCCTCCGGATCGCAGAGGCACGGCTGGTCGCTGAGCAGCTCGCGTTGCCCGTCGCACCGCCGCTCGCATCCACCGCCCGACCAGGTCTCCATCCACTGCGAGAACGCCAGGCCCGTCGGCGGGACGATGACGTCGAGCACCTTCTCCTTGACGACGACGTCCCACTCCTGGCGGCCGCTGTTGTCCCACTCGCGGACGGTGCCGCCGAAGTGCTCGGCGGCGGCTTCGATGACGGCACGATCGGGCGACGAGAACCGCGGGGTGAGGAGCTTGGCGCCAGCGCGGTTGCCCTGCTTGCGGTCGCCACCGCGGATGCGGCCGGCTTCGCGGATGCGGCGCTGCATGGTGATGATCGGCACGGTCAGGAGTCCCCTTCGGTGTCGTCGACGTGGATCCAAGGGCGGCCCTCGTCGTCCCAGCCGCACGGCCCGAACGTGTGGCACACCGCGCACTCGCCCAAGTCGGCGACGGTGCGCGCGAGCTCGTCGAAGTCGACGTCGTCGTCCACCGGGCAGCCGACGCCGTGGGCGCGGGCGACCCACTCCCAGAACTCGCCGTCGGTCATGGCGTCACGCCGTGCGGCCTCGGGGCAGAGGCTCATGCCCCACCGCCCGGTGCAACCAGCGGCTCCCCCAGCACGCGCTGCGACAGGTCGAACGACCAGCGCGCCGTCTCGAGGATGTAGAGGAACGCGTCGAAGACCTCGGTGTCGCACTTCACCGGGTAGGCGGTGCAGTGCTCCGGCGTCACCTTGATGCCGATGCCGCCGGCGACCTCGGGCACCGGGACGCCCTGGTCCTGCTCGGCCTGCGAGAGGAGGTAGTAGCGGCGTCGGAACGACTCGAACCGGCGGGCCCGCCACACGGCGGCGACCTCGGCGTACCGGTAGGCGGCGAGCTGCAGCGCGACCTCGGGATACAAGGTCGTCGGCCGGCCCTGCCCGTCCTTGCTCTTCTTCGAGCTCTTGTAGTCGCCGATCAGCGGCACGCCGTCGATCGACAGGAAGCAATCGCAGGTCCCGGCGTACCCGTAGGTCGCGTTGTAGACCGTCACCTCGGTCGCCAGGTACTCGGGCTGGTGCTCGTGGAGCCACCGGTCGAACTGGTCGAGACACGCGACCGCGAGGTCGAGGTCCTTCTTGAACACCTCGCGGGTCGGGGTCGGCTTGACGCCGGTGAGGGTGTACTCCTCGGCAAGGGCGTGGAACTGGGTGCCGAACTCGGCGTCGGAGAGGCGGTCCTTGGGGCGGCGGAAGCGGGCGTCGCGCAGCCACTTCCACGTCTCGTCACGGCCCCGGTTCTCCAGCATCTGCTGCACGAAGGGCAGCTGGTCGACGGCGGCGTCGGCCGTCAGCCCGGCGGCCCAGTAGAGGAGCGCGGGCTTGTCGAGGACCCCGATGATCGTGGTGACGGACCACATCCGGAGGTCGTCTGCTGCGGGCTTCTGCCCGTCGAGCGGCTCCTGGCCGCGACGCTCGAGCTGTGTCGTCATCGGCCGCTCATCCCCGTGAGGATCAGGCACCGCTCAGGCGCAGGCACCACGAGCACCGCGTCCTGCAGCTCGACCACCGCGGCGACCTCGCGCAGGTTCCGGGCGACCGCCCGCAGGTCGACCACGTCGCGGTCGATGCCGTACCGCGCAGCACGCCGAAGCGCGACACGCTCCACACGGCGCGCCTCGCCGACGAGTCCGGCCGTGGCGGTGCCGGTCACGCCGCGTCCTCGTCGACGATCTCGGCGTCGACGACCTCATGCAACGCGAGGAACTCGCGGGCCTCGGTCAGGACGGCGATCAGCCGGTCGGCCGCCTCGACGGACTGCACGACAATCGACGAACCAGAGCCCGGACGCAGGTGGCACGTCGCAGGGATCTCGGACCCGTAGTCGGTGGTGCGCGCCGGGTGGAGGCTGGCCCTCCACTCGTCGTCGGGTTCGATCCAGAACGGGGCATCGACGTTCACTGAGGGTCCCCCTTGGTGATGTCGCGGCGGTTGTCCAACACGGCGAGACCGAGCACGACCGCGAGGAGCGCGAGGCCTCCGCAGCCGACGACGACCCAGCCGCCCCACGTGAGGACTGCGCCGATCACGCGACCGAGTCCTCGACGGCGGTCAGCCCGACGCGCTGCGAAGAGCGGCCGAGCAGGCGGTCGATCGACCAGGCGGGAATCCGGCGGGCCTGCGGGCCCAGCTCGACGACGTGGAGGTCGCCGGCGGCGATCGCCTGGCGGACCAGGTGGTCGGAGCAGCCGAGCAACGCCGCGGTCTCCTTGATGGTGAACGCGACGCGCTCCCCTGTCTCCGGCGTCACATAGACCACGAGCGGCTCGCCCGACACCGGCACGTTCACGCCACTGCCTTCAGCAGTCGCAGCGCCTCAGCGCGCGAGGTGGGCGGGAACAGCGTGTCGACCTCGGTCATCAGGGCGATGGCCACGGCGAGCTTCATGTACTCGCGCGGCTCGATCTCCCCCGTCTCGATCTTGTGGAGCGTCTGCGCCCGCAGCGACCCGTCGGTGAGCTCCGAGACCTGGGCGAGCGTCAGGCCGAGCTGGGTGCGGCGCGCCCGGACCTCGTGGCCCCACGACACGCGGAGGTTGGCGGAGTGCGCACGAAGCAGATCGAGATCCATCGGTGCGCACTATAACTCCCGACGGGAGGGTCGTCAAGTACCACGGGATAGATCACTGTGCTGTAGTTACAAGTCCGGCGCGCCATAACCCCTCTGACCTGGGGTTTTACTCACACGCGTGTAGTTCGTCAGCCGAGCAGCTCGCCGATCACCTCGGCAGAGCGGTCGTCGGCCGCCTCCTGGAAGTGGCTGTAGACGTCGAGCGTCATCCGGTTCGAGGCGTGCCCGACCCTGCCGCCCACCTGGGGCACCGCAACGCCGGCCGCGATCAGGGTCGTGACGTGCCAGTGGCGAAGGTCGTGGAGCCGGACGTGGAACGGCAGCCCGGCGAGCAGCCGGCGGTAGCGGCGGCTCACCACCTTTGGTGGCATGGGAGACCGGCGGCGAGGATCTTCGGAGAACAGGAACCCGGCCTTGTCGACCTTGGTGCCGCACTCCAGTGCGAGCTTCTTCGTGCGGGTCAGGTGGGTGCGCACCGCATCGACGGTGCCCGGGTCGACCCGGCAGACCCGCGGCCGCTTCGTCTTGGTGGTCTTCTCGTGGGCGATGCCGGCGGAATCTTCGACGATCGACCGGCGGATCGTGATCGTCGCCGCCTCGACGTCGACGTCGTCGATGCGCAGCCCGCACAGCTCCCCGCGGCGTGCTCCGATCGCGACAGCGAGGCGGAGCAGGGTGCCGAGCTCGGGGTCGGTGGTCCGGGCCCGGTCGAGGAGCTCGCGAACCTGGTCGATCGACGGCGGCGAGATCTCCGACGGCGCCATCGCCGGCGGGTCGACCCGGGTCGCCGGGTTCCGCTCGATCCACTCCCACCGCACCGCCTGCTCGAGCGCCCGGTGGAGCACCGCGTGGACGTGGTGGATCGTCGTCGACGAGAGGGTGCCCCGGGCCCTGAGGGCGGCGTAGAGCGCGTCGATGCGGAACGGGGTGAGGTCCCCGACGGGGATCTCGCCGATCTCGGGGTCGAGGTACCGGCGGACGATGCCCCGGTATCCGGTGAGCGTCGACGGGGAGAGCCCGGGCGCAGCGTGTTCCAGCCAGGCGGCGAGCACCGTGTGCATGGGGGATCTGCCGGCGGCGTCGGGGGTGGCTTCGTCGCGCGACAGGAGCAGACGAGCCTCGAGTCTCTTGGCTTCCGATCTCGACCCGTGTACGACGCGGGAGAGGTTCCGCTTCTTGCCGGTCTCGGGATGCCGCCCGAGGTAAACGACGACCTCCCACCGCCCCTTGGACAGCTCGCGGATCATGCTGCACCCGCGATGTTGTACAGAGGTCGCCACTCTCGGATCAGGGTTCGTTCGACGGCCAGAGCCTCGCTTCGGGAGTCAAACTGCTCCCACTCGACGCGAAAGGCGGCGTCGCCGAGGCCGGGCCGCTGGAGGTGAGCCGCGATCCTCTGGAAGATGCAGTTCGTGACCCCGACATAGAGCAGCGCGTCCAGGTCGCCGCCTTGGGGGTCCTTTCCGTAGATGCGGTAGACGATCGTTCCGATGGGCCGGACGAGCAGCTCGTGCGTCTGGCGCGCCTCGACCGCCTCGTAGTGACGCAAGAGGCGGGCGTGCTGCTGGACCTTGATTCGCCGCTCGTGAATCAGGGCGTCGTCGCGCGTGCCCTGGATGGTTCGGGAGAGCCGCTTTCGCTTGCCGGTGTCGGGGTCCCGACCGAGGTAGACGATGACTTCCCACACGCCGTCACGAAGCTCTCGCACCATGCGCGTGACCATACATCCTGGATCAGGGTGGATAGGCCAGATGCTGCCCGGTGCCCGCTTGCCCTTGCTGCGCTTGGAGGCGGTGGCGGGAATTGAACCCGCGTCCAGGGTTTTGCAGACCGCAGGAAGTAGGCCAAACGGGGCCATACGGGTGTGATGCGGGCCGGTTTGCACTGGTTCACACCCGCCTGGGAGGCGGGCGGCGGATCGAAGGGATGGATGGGGGATGGACGGGCCAGCCAGGGTCTCGAACCCTGGCTGAGACGCGAAGAAGCCCCCAGCCCGGGCGGGCTGGGGGCTTCTCGCGCTGGCCGGGAGGAAGGGGGGAGACCGCCCGGGCGCTCTACGGGCCCACCTCGGTGGGCATGTCGTGGTCGGTGTGGTGCACGTGGATCTGCCAACGGCGGGACTGCCACAAGAACCCGCCGGCGAACCGGATCAGGATCCCGCCGAGGAGGCGCCGCCGTCCGGTGACGCTCACCGGATGCGGGCGGGGTCGTCGATGCCGAGGTGATCGAACACCTGGGCGAAGCGCTGCTCGTCGAGCATGAGGTGCTCGGCCTGCTGGCGTTGCATCAGCTGCTGGCCGGCCTCGAGCGCGCTGGCCGCGACGACCAGGCCGTCGACCTTCTTGCGCATCTCGTAGATCGAGTCGGCGGTCCGTTCGCCGTTGGGCGACTTGACCTCCTTCTCGGTGCGTTCGGCGACCTGGCGTGCGGCGGTCGCTTCGGTCCGCGCTGCGGATGCTTCACCGCGGGCGCCGTGCGAGCTGCGCGCTGCTCTGACGGATGCGATCGCGGCGATGACGCTGCCGAGCCCACCGAAGGCGACGCCGACGGTGAGGATGACAGCGACGAGGACGTCGTTGCCGTTCGTCGCGGCGAACACCGCCATGGTCACCTCCGGAAGTGGTCCGACCGTCCTTCGTGGTGCAGGTGCTCGAACAGCTGGTAGCCGACCCATCCGACCGCCGCGCCGAGCAGGGTCGCTGCGCCGATCACCGCGCCGCCGATGAAGGTGAGGTCGCGCTTGAGCCGGTTCATCTGCGGCCAGCCGTCCACGGGTCCGGCTACTTGATCTGCCGGTCGAGCGCGTCGACGAGCTCGCGCGGGGTGGCGGTGTCGAGCGCCGGCGGGCAGTCGCCCGGCACCGTCGTCACCACCGGAGGGGTGAGTGCGATCTCGTCGGCCTTGCGGAACTTCGCGAGGAGCAGGCCAGACACGACGCGCAGCGGGATGCCGGTCTCGTTCGCGTAGGTCACCGCGCTGCGCGGGATGCCGTACTCGTCGGGGTCGCCGGAGAACTCGGCGGCGATGACGTTGCCCTGCATGTGCAACGCGACGTGGGCCTCGGGGTCGGCGTAGATCATGGTGTCGGTCTCCTTCCGGGCAGGCGCCGGCGTCCCGTGGCCGCCATCCGAGTAGTCGATGCCGGGCAGGAGCACGGCGATGCTCCCCCACGGCTGGTACCGGTTCGGGAGGCGTTGCACCCCACCTCGGGCGGCGGGGGTCGCTTCGATCGTGGAGCCGTCGCCGGTGGAGAAGCCGATGTGGCCGAGCGGCCCCCACCCCTGTTCGGGGTTCTCGGGCATCAGGTAGCAGGCGCCGGCGATCCCGTCCGCTTCGTCGCGGGTGATGACCTTGCCGCCCTGGTCGCGGCACAGCCGGTAGATCGAGACGGTCACGTAGGCGCCGAGCTCGCCGCCGGTCGCGACCTCGTACGCGGCGGCGACCAACCCGGAGCAGTCCTTGTGCCCGGAGGTCGGGCTGGTGCGGCCGGGCGCGGTGGAGTACGGCTCGCCGAGGAACGTCGACGCGGCGTCGACGAGCTGCTGGCCGGTGGTCACCGGGTGGTGCCCTGTGGGTTGCCGGACGGGGTCACGGTGATCGGCGTCGAGGTGACCGTCGCCTGGAACGTGGACGGTTCGGTGTCCTTCGGGCCGAGCGTCGAACGGGTCGACGCGAGGACCCCGGCGAGCGCACCGGACGCGCCGGCGCCGATCGCGACGAGGCTGTCGGGGACCTGCTTGTCCATCGCGACGAGGACGATCGACCCGGCGACGACGGTGAACGCGATCAGCACCAGGCCGAGGACGACGGCGAGAACGGTCGTGCGAGAAGTCATGGGGGTTCCCCTTTCGGGCATTTCGTCGTACGATCCGACAGGTGGACAGGCGCGGATTCCTCGGAGCGGCACTTGCCGCGCCGTTCGCTTTCCGGGCCGCAGCACGAAGCCGCTATCGGGCCGTGCTGACCACCGACCTCCGGGTGCCGCACCAGGACCCGGACGACTTCTACGACGTGGCCTGTGCCGTCGCTCTCGGCTTTCACGGCGTCGTCCTCGACGACCCGCACACCGGGACGATCCAGGCCGCACGTGAGGCCGGAGCCCAAGTGCTCGAGCCGAAGGACCTGCGCACGGCCGACGCGATCGTGGTGGTCGGCGCTGCGACGGCCGCCGCTCGCGCCTACCGGGGGCAACGGGTCGTGCTGTTCGCCGGCGACGCCGCCGGCATCCCCGAGGTGAACGAGCTGATGGACGCCGACGCGTACAACTACCTACGTGCGAAGGGGGCGATCTGGGTGCCGTGCTTCGACGGCGGTGGCTTCCAAGGGTCGGAACGGTCGTCGTGGACGTTCACGCACGACGACGAGGTGATGGCAGGTACCCGGTGGGAGTCGTGGTTCCGCCGCTACTGCGGTGACACGTGGGGCGTCCGGTCTCTCTACTGCGGCGCTTACCTCGCGTTCGCGTCGCGTGACGCGGTCGCCGGGGCGACCGCCCGGCCGTTCCGGGACGGTGGCCAGCTCGCGGTAGCAACGCGGGCGCTCCTAGCCCAAGCGTCTCCTGTCGTCAGCGTGGGGTGAGCACCACAGCGAGCGTGGGTTGGTACACGGTGACGCTGCCGCCCCCAGCGGTCTTGCGGGCTTGGATCTCGAAGAAGTGCGGGCCCGTCCAGAGGTCGAGACCATGAGCGAACGCGGGGACGGTGAAGTAGCCCGCCGCTCCGGAACCGATCGCGACGGGTGAGCTGTTGACCTCCAACGAGGTACCCACGTTGATCGAGAGGCGGATCTCGCCAGTGGTGCCGCCAGGCGTCGTCACCACGACCGTGGATGACGCGTACTTGTGCATGAGGATGCCGGTCGCGGCGGACCAGGTCTTCGTGAACGTGGCCGACGAAGTCGCGATGGACAACGTGTCGTCGACGCCGGGGATCGTCTGGTAGGGGTACTCGGCACCGTCGTTGGTCACCCGGAAGAACGGCTCGCCGCCGGGCCAGTCGACCGTGCCGGGCTGGTTGACGATCTCGAGTCCCCACGCGTCGCCGCTCCCACCGGCGGCGGTGAGCTTCCCCGCTCGGACGCGAACGTCGTCGTTGTCGTCGACGAGGAGGATCTGGCTTGCCGGCCGGCCGATCACCATGTTCTCCAGGCGCGCGAGGCGCTTCTGCAGATCGTCGAAGCGTTCCGGGAAGCTCATGTCGCGCGGCGGCATCGTGATCCCCCGTTCAGTAGAAGCGGACCGAGAGGGCTTCCCGGCCCTTCGAGGCAGTGACCTTCTTGGTCCGCACCCTGGGGGTGATGACCCGGAGGCCGAGGCCGTCGTCGAAGCTGTAGGTGATGATGTCACCGGCGTCGAAGTCCTCGATGCTGGCGCCGGTCACCACGGCAAGGTCGGGTGACACCGAGGTGCGTGCGGTGGCGTAGTCCTCCGCCACGCGCGCCACGTGATCGTCGAGGGTCGCCTGGACCTTGATGTCGGGCCAGGAGCGTGCGATCCCGGCTCGGCCGAACGTCGCGCGCAGCGTCGGGTTCGACGCGCTGCTCGTCAGGGATTCGCCGGCAGCTGCACCGGACGAGACGCCGAGGACCTCGCTGGCGATCTGGCCGGGAGCGACGGAGACGAAGACCTCGGGGCTGGCGACGTTGCGCTGGTCGAGGTACACGTCGCCGGATCGGTCGACGCCTTGGCGGGGAGTGTGCATCTCGACCGCTCTGGTCTGGGGGTCGATCGTGAGCTGGTAGCCGTTGTCGCGATCCCCCATTCCGACGACGATGTCGAGCACGTTTCGGCCTTCGCTCGCGAGGAGCTTGAGGTCGCGGTACACCTCGGTGGCGGCCAGGTGGCTGGTGTCGATGCCGAAGGAGCCGTAGGTGCGGGCCTGCATCGTGTCGATGAGGCCGGCGACGATCGTGGCCTGGTCGGCCCCGGTGTAGGTCTGGTCGATGTCCCACGGCCAGTAGCCGAGGTAGCCGAGAAGCCCGGTGCCGTACGCAGTGAGGGTGTCTCCCTGGATGGTGTACGACATGAGCGGGCCCGCAGCTTTGCGGACACCGTCGCGGTGCAGCCAGAGCTCGCACGGGTACAGCTCGAGGTCACGCAGTCGGGTCTTCGCCGCGGTGGGGAGATGGCGGATGGGGACGCCGATGTCGATGCGGCCGGGGTCGCCGGCGACGTCCTCGTAGGACAGGCCGGTCCACTTGAGGCCGCACACCTCCGTGAACGTGGGCCCGCTCGTCTCGCTCGGTGTGCGCGCAACGAGCGCCGCTTCCCAGGTGGCCACGGCTCCGCTCAGGGAATGGCGACGACGGTGATGTCGCGGCGTAGGAACGAGGCTGTCGCCGAGCCGCCGTAATACTTGGCGGTGAACGTGTTCGACCCAGCGGTGAGCGACGAGTACAGCACGGTCCGGGACATCTGGAAGTAGTACCCGGCGACGGGCGACGTCACGGCCGCCGCGTAGGTGTCCGACGCGGCGAGCGTCGTCGCGCCGCTGACCGCCCATCCCATGCGGATGAGCACACCGAGCCCGGAGTGCTTCGCCGTGCACGAGATCGTCACCAGCGCCGAAGTGCCGGTGTCGAGCGTGACAGCCGGCCCTGACGTCGCGAGATCCCCGAACGACGCCGAGGAGTGAGTCTCCTCGGTCGCAACGCTCGCCGACTGCGGCGTGATCGTGCACCACGCCGAGCCGTTCCAGATCTGAAGAACCCGGTTCGCCGGATCCCACCGCCACCGAGGTTCCGACGGTCCGCCGAGCCGTGAGCGGCGCATCAGGCGGTCACCTTGTGGACGTAGCCGTTCACCATCACGACGTTCGCCGACGCGGCGAACGCCCTCACCACGCTGCCGTTGCGGAGGATCAGTCCGTCGATCACCAGGACCAGCCCAGACTCGGCGGGAATGGTCTGCTCGATCAGGTCATCGGGAGACGTGGTCCCCCCGAACTCGATCGTCAGCTTGCGGGCGGTCGTGTCGCTGTTGACGGCCCACAGGTACAACTGGTCGTAGGTGCCGTCGGTCGTGCCGGACACCGCGGTGTGCACCGTCGTGCCGGGCGTCGATGTCGCGGCGACCTTGATGTTCCTGCCGTGTGAACCGCCGGAGAGGTGACGCATTGCGACGAGTGCCATGGGGGTTCCCCCTTCTGCTAGAGAAAGACGCGCGTCTCGAGCGCGTGCTGGACGGCGAGGTCCGCGGAGACGCGCTGGTCGATCGCGTTCGAGTTGTCGAGGATCACGTCGGTGACGGCGGTCGCGAGGGCGGGGAGTTGGAACTCCCAGAGCAGCGCGTAGGCCGACCAGACCGCCGAAGCACCAGGCGTGGTGGGTGACCCGGCCGGTGTGCCACGCAGGCACGAGATCCCGGCGTACGCGCGGGATGCGGTGCCCGAGTAGGCGGCGTCGTCGACCCAGGCGTAGACGCCGTAGCGGGCCGGGTTCGTCGCGTCGGTTGCGGGAACCGAGACGGTGAGCGTGGTGGCGTCGAGGCGCATCAGGTAGGAGCCCTGGCCGGCGGTGGAACCTCGCAAGATCAGCCCGTCGACCTTCGTGGTGCCGGACCCGACCTTGACGTTCATGTCCGCGCCGGTGTTCTGCCGGACCCGGAACGCGTTCGGGTTCGGGGTGCCGTTGGTCAGGTTCGGGGTGATGCCCTGGCGGAGCAGGATGCCGGTCAGCATCCGCATCTCTTCCTGGTCGAAGTCGTCCTGGGCCGTGCCGCCCGAGTCGGTGCGGCCACCGATCGCGAAGACCTTCAGCGAGCCCACAGCAGGCATCGGCTACTCCCGTCCTACAGGTATGCGTCGCGCCACGAGATGGCGCACGCGACGTCGGTCGTGGTCCCGGAGAGGACCTCGAAGCGGAGTGTGTTGTCGCCCGGGGCCAGGCGCAGCGCGGTGCGGGGCTGGGCCCAGGCGCCGTAGCGGCCCTCACCGTTGAGGGTGATGGGCTCCCCCTGCTTCGGCGTGGCCACCATCGCCATGTCGACGGTGAGGGTCTGGCCTGCTGCGATCGTCGGGGTGAGCGCGATCGTCTCGCCGGTCGTCAGGTTCGAGATCTCGCACGACGTGACCGACCCGAGCGACGACGGGGTGATCGTGAACGACGGGTACGTGTCGACGTTCCCGGCGTTGGCGCACACCACGTCTCCAGACGCAGTGGAGCCGGTGAAGTTGCCGGCCAGGTCCGTGCCGGATCCGGCGGTGAGGTCAGCCGCGAGGTTCGTCGCCGAGCTCAACGTCAGGTTGAACCCTTCGCCGCCGGCCGTGTACACGGGCAACGTCGAGGTGTGCAGGTCGCTCGAGTAGGCGCGCGGGTCGGGTGCAACGAGCTCGACGTCGACGGCGATGATGCCGAGCGTTTCGTTGACGGTGCGGCGGCGGGACCGGGACCGGCAGCGCACGTCGAGGGCGATCTCGTCGCGGCCGGGGAACTTGGCCACCAGCGGGTCGAGGTCGTCGCCAGTCGCGGGGAGGAACGCGTCCTCGAACGCGAGAACCAGGGTCGGGTCCTCGGCGAACATCTCGACGGTGAACCTGATCCTGCGGGCGGTGACTTCGTCGGTGCCGATGAGGCTGCCCCACTGGTTCGGGAACGCGACGTCGCCGCTGCGTACGTCCCACGATTCGAGGCCTTCTTCGGAGGCGAGGTCGTAGTCGGTGCCGTCACCGACGGTCAGCCCACCGAACGAGATCTGGAAGTCGTCGAGCGCCATGGCCGCCTACCCCCCGAAGATCTCGGAGAAGATCTGGACCCGCACCTCGAGGGGCACCATGGCCCACTGGCGGCGGTTCCACTCGATGCGTTCCTCGAGCGTGTCGAGCTCGGATGCGTCGACCTTCACCTTGAGGTTGGCTTCGCGGTACTGGGCGATTCGGTCGAGGTCGCCGGTGCGGTCGCGGAGATTCGCGGCGAGGGCCGAGCCCGGATCGAGGGTGCCGGCCAGGAAGGCCAGCGTGTCGCGAAACGCCTGGTTCTTGATCGCGGCGGTGTCGGTGACCCCGGCGGCCTTGGCCTTCGCTTCCGCGTCGGCGGCGTTGGCAGCGGCGAGGGCAAGAGCCTTCTCCTCGGCGTCGCGCATCGCGAGGCTGGCGTCTGCGTTCGCGAGGGTGTTCTCCCCGCCGGCCTCTGCGGCGATGCGGACCTTCTCGGCGTACTCGTCGAGGGACCGCTTGTAGTTGTCGTTCGCGTCGAGGGCCTGCAGCTCGGTGGAGAACTGCCGCTGCTGAGCCTCGATCTGGCTGTTGATCGCGTCGATGACCCCGACGGTGCCTTCGGCCTGCTGCTTGAGCAGGTCGATGTCGCGTTCGCGAACCTCGTTGGCTCGTTGGGTCGCGAGCTTCTCGTCGTCGATCGCCGCCTCGAGCTTCTTGCGAGACGAGGCGCCGAAGTCGCCCAGGTCGACCATCCGCTGCGCGGTGATCGGCGACTCCTTCGCGACCTCGCGGATCCGGTCGAGGAACCCGTCGAAGCCGCCGTGTGCGAGGGTGATCGCAGCGTTAGCACGCAGCTGCACGTCGTTGTACCGCGTCAGCTCCGACGCGGCGACCGACCATGCGTCGTTCAGATCGTCGATCGCATGGTGCACGGCGGTGCCGGCGATCGCCGCACCGGCGAAGATGGCGGTGAGCGTCCCGAGTGGTCCGCCGAGCTGGGTGACGGCCGACGAGGTGCGGGGGAACTGCTCGGCCAGATCAGAGATCGCGTTCTTGGCCTTCATGGCCCCGCCGGCGAGAGCGAGCGTGCCACCCACCGCACCGACGGCCACAGTGGCCCAGGTGGCGACTTCACCCACCGCGCCGCCCGTGGCCGTGTTCAGGTCACCCAACCCAGATGCGACGGGCTCGATCGCGCCGAGGAGCTTGTCGAGGGCGTTGACCGCTCCACCGCCGGCGGACTCGGCGAGGTTGCCCATCTCGTTCTTCACGCGTGCGAGGCGGCCCTCGAAGGTGGCGCCCTCGGCTTCGGCGAAGCCACCGGCGTTCTCGCGCAGCGCCTGGATCACCGCGCCGAACCGGTCGGTCGCATACCGGTTCTCGTCGATGAGGATGCCGTTGCGTTGCAGGGTGGTGATGTTGCCGGAGAAGGCCTTCCCGACCTGGATCGCCGCGGTGTTGAGGTCGACGCCGAACTTCCGGGCGTAGTCGACGACGAGCGGGGTGGCCTTCTCGATCTCGGCAGAGGTGAGGTGGAACGTGCCGAGCAAGGCTTCGGCGGTGAGGATCGCGTCGTCGTCGACCGCGGTCTTCTTCATGATCGACAGGGCCAGGTCGTCGAAGGCCTTGCGGTTGGCGCCGGCGAGCTCGGGCATCTTCTGGAGCGTGTTGTCCATCAGCAGCCCGGCGTGCTCCGCTTCGGAGAAGCGGTCGACGAGCTGGAGGAGGCCGTAGCCGATGACGGCCGCGCCGCCGACCATCGCCGCGCCGGTGTACACGAACCGGTTCGCGAGACGCTCGGATGCCTGGGTTCCCTTGTCGAGGTTCCGTTCGGCCTCGACGCCGAGGCGGTTGAGGTCGGTGACCGCGCCCTGGACGTCAGCGCGGACGAAGAGCTCGAGGACCTCGCGGAACGCCACGGTCAGACCACCGCTGCCACCCCGTCACCATCGAGCAGATCACCCGGCTGGGCGACGTCGACGCTTGACGGGTCCAGCCGGTCCGGCGCCGTGAACGTGAACGCGGCGGGAAGCGCCCCTCGTGGAAGATCCACGAGAAGCGCAGCGGCAGCTTCGACACTGGGAACGCCGGCCTTCAAGGCAGCCTGGATCGCGATCGCCGACCGGCACACCGGACAGTGCAACGGGCTGATGTCGATCTCGCGATGCGGTACACCGAGCCGGTTCACCAGGATGTACAGGTGCTCCCACTCGCCGGTCGTGAGGTCGTCCTCGGCCAGGCGGTGGCCGTCACGCTCGTAGATCCATCCCATGGTTCATCCCCCTGTCAGGTTCTTCGCGATCAGCCGGCGGCCCGCACGCGTCCACGTGACCGCTGCGGCGAGGCGGGCCGGCTCGTCGGCGATGAACCAAGGCGCCTTGCCGCGCGAGCCCGGATGGTCAATGACGTTGCGGAACTTCCCGTCTGGCATCCGCAAGGCCGGCGACCCGTAGCCGCCACCGCCGCCGAACAGGTACTGGTAGTTCGACTGGCGTCGTGCTCGGTTCGAGATCCCTCGCCGCCCACCCAGCCGGCGTGAGGCCTTCGGGACGATGCGGTGAGGACGCGTGTCCCACTCGAGGAGCTGCAGCGGGCCGCGGGCGCGGATCTTCGCGACCGGGTTGACCTGGCCGACGACGTCGTATCCGGCCCCGACAGCCGCGCCGTTCCGGCCGACGTTGCGGATCCGGCCCGACGGTGCGGCCTTGCGGATCGAGGCGCGGTACACGGTCGTCGCCGCCAGCGCGGCTTCGTTGGTGAGGTCTCGTTGTGACCGTTGCAGATCGGAGGCGAGACCCCCGATCCGTGCGAACACCGCGGCGTTGCTCATCGGCAGGCCTCCACGGCGTTTCGAGCGGGATTCCGAGCGGGTCCTGAGGGCTTTGCGACCCTCAGGACCAGACAGCCGGTCGGCTAGGCCGTGGAGTCGCCCGAGGCGTAGGCGATGGTGATCGCCGACGCGGACCCGTCGAAGAGGCCCGAGCCGCCCATCTTCTGAGTCAGCGGGGCCGACGGGTCGCTCGTCTCGTGCATGTCGAACGACGCCTCGTCGATCGTGATCGTCAGCGACGGGTACGTGCTCGACCCGACCAGAATCAGGCCCGTGTAGGTGAGCACGATCTGCGCCACCGCACCGGACGCCGACGCCGACGCGTAGTAGTCGTAGTGGGACTCGGACTCGAAGTCCGCCCCGATCTCCCACTTGATCTCGCGGCGTTCCTGCTCGACCGGCTCACGCGACAGCGCCGACGACCGGATCTTCTTGTCGTTGATCTTGAGCTTCGCGTCGTGCTCGAGCGACCAGTCGTTGATCGGCACGGACACGCCACCGACGGTGCAGGCGCCGCCGACGAAGGTGAGCGGCTCGACGCTGCCCGACGGGTACGACGCGGACGCGAGCGACGTGTCGTCGTCGAAGTCCAGGGCGTAGATGTCCGCTTCGAGCTTCAGCGGGTCGCTGTTGGCGGCCGAGTCGGCCATCTTCCACTTCGTGATCTTCGTCCCGTAGCAGGTGATGACGTAGTCGGTGTCGGCCGGGTGGAACGGCTTGTTGATCTGGGCGGTGAACGAGTCGCCGAGCAGCGACCCGATCGTCCCGGTGTGGGTGTAGGTCGAGTCGGTCGGGCCCGTGGTGGCGGTGCCGCCGAGGAGGTGGACGAGCCACCAGCCGAAGCCCTTCGAGAGGACCGGGATGACGAGCTTCCCGTCGGCGTGGCTCTTGTAGCGCACCCGACGGTCCTTGCGGTTGACGAGCGTCGACTTCCGCATGCCCTTCGACTCGACGAACCCGTAGCGCGGGTTGATGGTCGTGCCGGGCAGGTACTCGTGGAAGCGGTCGACGACGACTTCGGTCCCGACGACGCTCTCGGTCTTGACGCCGAGCTGGAAGCGGCTGTGTGCAGGCATCGGCTAGAGCTCCTCGGGCGCGGCCGGGTCGGCCGTCTTGGTGGTCTTCGCCGGCTTCACCGGCTGCCAGTTGTCCGGCTGCTCGCACAGGCGGGCGCCGAGGTCGTCGTCGACCGTGACCGTGTCGCCCTTGGCGACCTCGACGCCGGCGTCGGCGATCTCGACCAGGTCGAACGGGCCCACGTAGCGGATCTCCATCTGGTGGCTCCTCACGGCTTCTTCCGGGCGCTGATGCGCACCACAGCGGTCGTTGATGCACCCCGGCCTTCGGGCTCGGGGAACTCGTCGCGGCGGACACGGACGATCTGGGCGCCGGTGATGCCGGCGGTGGCGGCGGTCTGGTCGGGGCTCGTGCGGGTGTTCAGCCAGTCGCGCACCTGCGTCTCGACCGCGGCGAACAGGGTCTCGCACCGTTCGGTGGCTTCCTGCTGCGAGTCGCCCGGCCGAACGACTTCGCACAGCACGACGATGTCGAACTCCTCGTCGCGTGCCTGGTTGCCGATCGTCGCCCAGATCTCGTCGGCTTCACCGGGTGAGGCGAGGACCATGACGAGCTCGCGCGCCCCGTTCGCTTCGGCGTCGCCGTAGGTGACCTTGCTGGTGAGGGTCGCGTGCGCGTCGAGCTTGGTGACGAGGCGGGCCTTCGCGACGGCGTACGCGGAGCCGGCCATGTCAGGCGATCCCGAATCGTTCGGTGACCGTCTCGTGGCGGCGGACGACGCGCATCACCTGGCGCTGCTCGATGTCGTCGCCGTCGGCCATCTCGTAGGTGGCTCCGTCGACGGTCATCCGCACCGCGGAGTCACGCGAGCGGGTCTTCTCCATGTTGAGCCGGTAGCGGCAGCGCTGCTTCGCTGCGCGGAGCAGGTCGGGGGTCGGCCGGTTGTAGCCGTGCTCGACCTCGATGACGAGGTTCTCGGTACCTGCCGGCCATGCGGTCCCGTCGCGCCGAGTCAGGATGCCGGTGTCGTCGACGTCGATCGCGGCGAGCTCGCTCGCGGTGAAGCTCGTGTAGTCGGTGTCCGTCGTGTATGCGCGCACGGATCGCACCGAGCGGGGCGCCCAGATCGGGGTCGCGAGGGCGACTGCGCCAGACCCGGAGCACCGGAATCGGCGATAGCGCGGCACCCACGCGGTGCCGGTGATGTTCTCGAACTCGGCTTCGACCTCGGCCCGGGCGACCACGATGTCGGCAGCCGGGTACTTCGACGCGTCGGACAGCGTGGTGTCGAACGCGCGGAGCTCGGCGACGGTGAAGTAGTAGCCGCCGACGATCTCGTGCACGGTGGTGAGCCGGGCGCTGGTGCCGTCCTTCCAGGTGAGGGTGAGGAGGTCGAGCTGGGTGTTGTCCGCCGCGGTGAGGGCGTACCGGTACAGGCCCGTCGATGGCGTGGTGGTGGCTGCGCCGGTGGCGATGACCGTCCCGTCGGCCCGGGCCACGTCGACGGTGACGGTCCCGACCGCGGCGACGAGATCGCCGTCCTGGTCGAGGAACGATGCGTCGAGGTTCGCGGCGACGCCGACGAGCGCCTGACCGTCGACGACGGGTCGGTCCACCGATCAGGCCTTGGTGGGCCGCTTGGGCGGGGCCTTCTTGGGCGGGGCCTTCTTGGGCGCGGCCGGCAGCTCCTCGGGCGCTCGCACTTCGTCGGCCGTGACCGTGGCGTCCTCGTCCGGCTCGGGCTCGGCGGCGGGGAGGCCGACCGTCTCGGCGTCCGCCGCGGTGAACTCCGAGCCGTCGGACCAGCCGACGACCTCACCGGACTCGTTCTTCACGAGCTGGCGGGGCGGCACGTCGACCGAGTCGGGGTCGACGAAGTGGGTGCTCGCAACTCGGAGCTGCGCGGCGACGTCCTCGGACACCTCGAGCTCGTCTCCGGCCGGGACGGTGATCTCGACCTTGGTCGGCTGCGCCGAGTCGTGCTTGATCCGGTGCAGCCCGGGGATGATCGGCTTCAAGCCCATGGGGTTCCTTCCCAGTGCTCCACGAGCTCGTACGGGGAGCCCTCGTCCTGGTGGTGCGGCATGAACGGTCGGTGGCCCTCGACGGCGAGGAACTCGCCGACCTCGTGGGTCTCGACCCGGATGAGGCAGTCGCGCACCCAGCGGAGCCAGGCGCGGTCGTCGAGACCGTCGGGGATCTCGAACTGGTGTTGTGTCCAGCGGTCGCGGCCCGGGCTGTTCGAGTCCGGCGTGTGCGCGTAGATGCACAGGTACCGGTTGCCCGGGCCGCCACGCTTGAACCGCCAGCCCGGCTTGTACGCCAGGCTGGTGACGTCCATCGTCAGACGTTGTCGGCGCCGGCGAGGAACAGCATCTCGGTCCACTGCGACTCCGCGGCGTCGTACCGGAGCAGCAGGCAGCCGCCCGGAGCGACGGCGCGCGTCGCCGCGCCGAGGTTGATGTTCGCGTCGTCGACGGTGATGGTGTCGGTGGACTTGCTGATGAGGAGCAGCAGGTCCCCGTCGCCCACGGCGGGCACGGTCGCGGCCAGCGTGATGCTGTCCAGCTGGTCGGTCGTCCCCGACTCGGAGGTCAGCACGACGAAGCTGCTGGTCACGCCGGCGGCGACACCAGATGCGATCGTGACTGCCTGCGGGGCACCGAGGCGCAGCAGGGCACCCTCGAAGAACACGCTCGACGCGTTGAAGTGCGTGTCGCCGTCGACGTCGACGTAGGCCGCGGTGGAGGTGGGGTCGTCCCCGGTGATGCTGCGGGCCATGAGGCCCTCCTTTCGGATCGGTGTGGGAACACGACGAGCCCCAGGACCCGAAGGTCCTGGGGCTCTGCTCGTCGTGCTACGGCGTCACGTTGTACGCGATCGCGACGTCCTCGTTGGTCGCCGCGGAGCCGATGTGCTGGAAGTCCTCGCGCTGGAACATGACGCCCACACGCTGGAAGGTCTCCCGGTAGATCGACTCGTCGACCTCGACGTCGACCGCCATGCGCTGACCGATCGCGAACTCGTTGCGGTTCACGCAGAGCATGTAGGTCTTGGTCGTGGTGATCGCGTCGTAGACGCCGGAGGCGTTGAGGTTCTCGCGGACGTACTCGGACACGATGACGGGCACGCCGAACACCGAGCCGATCTGGCCGTTGAGGATCACCGCCTGCGGACCCATCTTGTCGACGGTCAGCAGGTTGGTGTCGGCCAGCAGGGCGTGGAGGTTGCTCACGCCGATGATGAACGCGAGGTCCGCCGGGTTCACACCCCACTTGCCCATCGCCTTGCGGACCACGCCGAGGTTCAGCGCGGTGCAGGTCGTCGCCGTGGCGACGGTCTGCGCGATGGCCTTCTTGCGGAGCCCGTCCCACGCCCATGCGGCGTCGGTGGCGCCGGCGGAGTGGGTGTCGGAGTCCTGGTGGGTGCCGTCGGTGTCGCCGTCGAGGATCGCCCGCTCCTCGGCGTTCACGAACGCCTGGACGAGCTTGCGGAGCACGAACGGCTGGATCGCGATCGCCGAGTCGGCGTCGAGGCTGCGGGACCACAGGGTGCGGGCCCCGAAGATCTCGGCGTCGAACGTCGCGGCGACGGTGCCGGGCGTCGAGGCGGTCGGCTTCGACTCGGTGTCACCGGTCGGCTCGGCCACCCGGTAGGCGGTCGCGTCCGCACCCTCGATCGGGAGCTTCCACGGGTTCGTCGGGAGGTCGATGCGCTGGAAGAGCGGGGCGACCTTCCCCGACGCGCGGACCCGCTCGTGCACCGAGGTGCCGATGCCGGTCGGCACCCACTCGGTGCCCTCGGCCGACGTGTCGACGTCGAGCGCACGGCAGATGTGCTTCCACTCGTCGGCGAGCGCCGGGATCGACCGGGCGATCTCGAAGCCCTCCGCCGACTTGTCGCCCTTGCGGCCGCCGTAGAGCAGACCGGCGACCGACGCACGGGCCACGAAGTCCTGGAACTGGCGGATCGCCTCGCGGTGCTCGGGCAGGAACGACGAGATGCGGGGCGCCACCGCGCCAGGCGCGTTGACGTCCGCACGGACGATGACCTGCTCGACGGGGTTGACGGAGTTGCCGCCGCCTGTGGCGCGGACGACCTCGGGCGTCGACCAGAGCATCTCGTCGAGCGACCCGCGCTCGAGCGGGGTGCTGGCCCGACCGATGAGCGGGACGACCGGGGCAGGCGCCTGGGCCCGGATGGCCTGGCGACCGAAGCGGTCGTCGTCCGCCACGGCGGCTTCGGCGCGGGTGATCTCGGCGCTGATGCGGTCGTACTCGGCGGCGAGGCGGTCGTCCTCGGCGCGGTCGTCGTCGGTCCACTCGCGGCTCTCGGAGCGGATCGTGTTGTGCAGCTCGTCGATCGCGGCGAGCACGCGGGCGCGCTCGTCGGTGAGGTCCTGGACGGTGACGGGGCCGTCGCCGCCGGACACGACGGGCACGAGGGTGCCGTCGATCTCGACGTACGTGCGGCCGCCCTGGTGGATGCGGGCGAGGCCCGCGAGTGCGATCTTCACGATGGTCTCCTCCTGGGAGCGTGAGGCTGAGGTGTGGTCAGAGGCCCGCTTGGCGGCGGCGCTGTGCCTGCTCGCGGAGGCGGGCTTCGTCCGACGGGCCGTCGGGAGGCGTCGTCGGTTCGACGACGGGCTCCACCTGGGCGTCGGGGTCGTCGGTGGGCTCCACCGAGGCGCCGGGGGTGGCGGGCTCGTTGGGGGCACCGGACAGGCGGGCGAGCAGCTCGGCGCGTTCCTCGTCGGTGAGGTCGTCGATCTGCTCGAGAAGGGCTTGGCTGCGGACACCGACGATCGCGGCGTCGCTGTTGATGGCGAGCGGCGAGGGCCCGTAGTCGATCAGGCCGAGCTTCATCCGCTCGACGATCCGCAGCCCGTCGCGGGTCCCGGCGGGACGGGAGCTCAGGATCGGACCGCGGAACGACTGGGCCGTCACCGCGCCCGCGCGGATCGCCTCGAGGACGTAGTCGGCGTGCGGCGTCTTCAGGTACTCGGTGACCGTCAGGAGGCCACGGCCATCGGCGCGCACCTCGACGGGGACGCCGAGGAGCTCCTGGTTGCGTTCGGACGGCTGCGTCGTGCCGAGGTGGAAGCCGTGGTTGTAGAGGCACACGGGCCGAGCGCCGGACGACAGGTAGCCGTCCCACGATCGGGCGTGGATCTGCTCGAAGTAGTGGCCCTCGAAGTCGCGGACCTCGTACGGCGAGCCGAACATCGCCGCGTACGCGACGACCGTGCGCCCAGTGCCGCCGGCGCGGATCGCGATGTCGTCGATCAGGAACGACCGCTCGATGATGGGCAGGCTCACGATGCGCCTCCGGAGAAGGTCGGTGCCGGCGTCATGTTCAGCGGCGACAGCACCTCGTCGAGGCCGTCCATCCGGGGGAGGTTCTCCAGGCGGCGCGCCTCGTTCCCCGCCATCCACGGCCCGCCCACGGCCTTCGAGTACGCCTCGAACCGCGACGTGGTGTCACCGCGCAACAACCCTTCGATCTGGAACTCCATGAAGCTGCGGCTGATCTCGGGGTAGAGGTCGGGGTCGAAGTTCACCCACGCTTCGATGCGCTGGACCCAGGGGACGACGCCGTCGGTGACGGCCTCGATCGCCTGATGCTCGATATTCGAGTAGGTCGCACGGGAGAGCTCGTAGAGCTTGTGGGGAACGACACCGAGGATCTGACCGATCGTGACGACGTTCCACTGGCGGGTCTCGAGCAGCTGCGTCTGCTGCGGATCCAGCGACACCGTCTTGTACTCGGCCCCGTTGCCGAGCACCCCGAACGATGAGGCGTTGGCCATGCCCGAGTGGAAGGCCTCCCACCGGGCCTTGAGCGTGTCGGCCTCGGTTGTACTCAACGTCTGCGGGAGGCTGATGTAGGCGCGGAGGTGCGAGCCCTGACCGAACGACCGCGACGCGTACTCGTCCGCGGCCTTCACGAGGCCCAGCGTCTCGGCGTGTGCCTGGATGGGGTTCAGCCCGACGACCCCGTCATACGAGAGGCCGGGGATGTGCAGGATCTCGCGTCGGGTCCAACCCCGGTCGCGGTTCTGGTCGATCTGGTACATCATCGTGCCGTCGGACGCCTGACCCGGCACGACACGATCCGGGTGGAGTGGCCGCAGACCCACGACGCGGCCCTGTCCGTCGCGCAGCTTGAACGAGTAGGCGTTGCCCTTGTGGAGCAGCGACATCATCCAGAACTCGACGAGCGCGAACCAGGGGGTCTGCACGTCGGGCTTAGCCCGCCAGGGCGGGTCAGCGCGGCGAGAGCGTTCCCCGGCCGTGTCCCGGAACGTGTGCGCCGGCAGGCCGGCGATGGTCTCGGTCAGCCAGCGGGTACCCCTCCACCATGCTGCGATTCCGAGGGCGCCGTACGGGCCGACCGTGATGCCAGCCTTGGTGCGGAACGAGTTGCCGCGCCGCTGACCGAGCAGCTCGGCGAACTCATCCATCCCGACGGCATCTGCTCGCGAGATGTCGCGGGTGATGCGTCGCTCCGCCACCCGGTCGATGATCGACATCAAGCATCACCCGACTGTCGATGCCCCCGGGCGTCGTCGAAGCCGACCATGAACACCGCAGCCAGGAAGACGACGAGGCGCGCGATGCCGCCGATGAGCCAGCCGGCAAGCCAGATCGGCCAGGTGAGGATGCTGACCAGGGCGTGGGCGGGGCGGATGGTGACGGCCCGTTCGTGCGCTCGTTCGGCGATGGTTGTCGTCACTGGTCGCCTCCGATCACCATCACGAGCACCTCGGCTTCCGGCACCGCTGGCTTCGATGCGAAGAAGCTGCCGACGGTCGCGGCGACGAGCGGCGAGATGTCGACGGTCGAGTCGCGCCTCGACCACTTCCACGAGTCGCCCACGACCCGGCGGCCCGCTCCGGCCACCGCGACGTTGAGCGCGTACTCGTCACGGTGCACGAACAAGCCGGCGAGGACGTTGGCGAGGAACTGCTCGCACGCCCGGGTCTGATCGCGGCCGTCGAGGAGCACGAGCTTCCCGGTCGGGTTCGAGGTGTTGCGGATGGTGAACCCGGCCCGCTCGAGGTCGGGGATCATCCCGCCGACCGGGCCGGTCGGGTCGATGACGACGGCGAGCACCTGGTGGGCGTCGTCGATCTCCTGGAGCCGGCCGGGTGTCTCGTCGTCACCGAGGATCCAGGTGGTGCCAGCGTGGTGCGCGGCGAGGTGCGTGGCGCCACCGGAGTGGGCGGTGATCGCCGCGGAGACGTGGCCGGGAGCGACGTCGAGGCCGAGGACCACCGGATCGGGCACTTCGGCGTCGCGGTCCGCGCACGCCTCCCACAGCTCGACGCTGATGCCGGTGTCACCGGCGACGGGGTCTTCCCACCAGCCGAGCCGTTCCCGGGCCCACTCGTTCGGGGGAAGAGCTCGACGCTCTTGGCGGAGGTACTCGATCGAGATGCGACGCCCGACGGCCGGGTTCGCCTCACGCCACCGGGCCTCGTCGTCGTACACACACCCGGGGGCGCCGGGCCGATGGTCACAGTCGGGCCGGGCGCATTCGCCGGGTCGGGCGCAGTACTCGATCCAGACGAGGCTCGGGTCGCCACCAGCGCGGCCGCGGTCGCGGACACTGCGGAGATGCGCCGAGATCACCATTCCGGCGGACGACCCGTAGAGCACCTGCGGGTTCGGACGGGCCGACAGGGTCGGGAGCAACGACCCGAGCTCGCCGGCCTTGAGGGCGAACGCCTCGTCGAGGATCACCCGGTCGCCGGTGAGGCCTCGGCCGCCGGTGTCGGACCGGGCCCGGAACCGGATGCGGCGTCCGTCCTTGAGCTCGAAGCCTTCCTTGCCGTGCGCGCGTGAGACCCGCTTGACCTTGCGTGCGAACCACGACGTGCCGGCGAGGATCTCGTCGAGATCGCGAAACGCTTCCTGCGCAGTGTCGAACAGATGCGCGGTCCACACGGAGAGGCGCATCTCGTCGAGCGGGGCGACGTAGAGGTCGTACAGGGTGACGACCTTGAAGTCGAAGGTCTTCTTGTTCTGTCGGGGTGCAATGTCGGCGGCTTCGAGCGCCGCCCACTTCCCACCCTCGGCGTAGGAGCCGATCGCGTCGTAGGTGAGGACCTGCTCGGGGTCGGGCTTCAGTCCGGCGAGTTCGGCGACCTCGACCATGAGCGGCCCGAACGTCCCGGCCCGCTCGGGGATCCAGAGATGCTGCGGCTGGACGACGGCCAGGGTGTCAGCCGGCATGGGCTGCGCGTCGCGCTGCGACCTCGTCGGCCGGATCGCCCAGCACCTCGAGATCGCGCAGCGCCTCGGCGAGCGCAGCGAGGTGCTGCTTGCCCAGTGCGGCGAGGCTCGATCCCGAGTCCTCCGCCCCGTTGTCGATCCGAGTGGCGAGGGCGAGAGCCTGCTGACCGGCCGGAGTGTGCACCCGCCCCGCCTCCTGGAGGCTGACGAGCGTCGAGGAGAACACGCCACCAGCTGGCGACCCCGACGTCTCCTCGGCCGCTTCCCGAAGGTCGTCGCCGCCGACTCGTTGCCGCTTCGCCTGGTCGGCTCTCCGCCGCCGGGCCCGGGCCCGGGCCCGCTCGCACTCCGTCGCGTCGCAGAACCGTGCGCGCGGCCCCTTCACCGACCGCTTCTTGCAGGCCTCGCACTTCTTCGCACGGGCCATCGGAGCCCCCTCGGCTTCACCATCCCGTCGGCGGCGGCGGATCCACGTGATCGCGCGGCCGGCGGATGCGGTTCGTCTTGTGCGCGCCGTCGGCCCGGTTGCACCCGCGGTGCTCCGGGCCGGTCCAGGCGCGGCGATCGTCGGTGTGGCCCAGATCCCATGGCTCCGGGACGAGACCCTCGGGCTTGCGGAGCAGCCGGATCGGCTTCCCGCACCTCGCGCAGGGGAACCCTCCGGCGGCGACGAGCGGAGCGAACATCCGCTTCAGGCGTTGGTGCTCAGCCCCGTAGCCCCGCTCGACCTTCGACAGCTTCGAGCGGCCCATCGGGCACCCCCGAGGTGCAGCGTGTGAGCGTGAACGTGTGAGCCGCACGACCCGGGGAGAGGGAGCGACCCAGATCGGAAGAGCGGTTCAGCAGG
>ERZ869929.226-NODE-226-length-37593-cov-21.795940_pt1 | contig 37593 bp, 54 predicted proteins | sample MGYA00579312_ERZ869929 | MGnify/ENA primary metagenome ERZ869929 (study PRJEB32216, sample SAMN09231818) | wastewater metagenome | place: USA: Maryland | collected 2016-08-09 | study: EMG produced TPA metagenomics assembly of the PRJNA472060 data set (Reclaimed... | reverse complement strand
TTGGACTCCCATCACCACCCTCCTTCCTTCTTTCAAAAAAGACAACCACCAGTTACGCGGTTACAGGCGCGCGTAACCACGAAACCCGCGCCACGCCTAGCGAGTTACGCGGTTACGCGGTTACGGCACTCCCGCGCATACATGCATGCGTGCGCACACACGCGCACCTGTACGCACGCGCACATGTATAGAGACCATCCGTAACCGCGTAACCGCGTAACTTCCCGCGCCAGCATTGGGTTTGCGGGTTACGCCATCCTGTAACCGCGTAACTCGCCAGCATCCCGTTCACCCCTCGTCTCCCGATGCACCATCCCCAGGGGACCGGGGGAAGTCCCCACAGAACTTGCGCAGGTCATGCTCGAACGCCGAGAAGCAGTCAGCCGCCCAGGCGCCCTGCGCGTCGGATGGTGGCTCCGTCACCAGTAGCATTCGCATGCACCGGTTCGGCTGCGACGGGTCTGTCAGCTTCATCACCTTCTCTCTGGCCGGCGGATCGTGGCTCTCCGCCATCCGCAGCAACGTGCGCGTGAACATGCCTTGCTTGAACGGAAACCGGTCTCCAGTGCGCTGGCACCACTTCAGGTACCCTCGGTAGGCCTGGGCCACCGCGCACGACCTGTAGGGCAGATCGATCTCGCCGTCCTTCCAGGCCAGCCAGAACAGCTCGGGCGACTTCCGGTTGATGTCGATCAGCTCCTTCTTGGCCGTCGTCACCGGTGCCGGCGCGTACGGATCGAAGCCATCGAGCGGGTACTCCAGCAGGAAGTCGTAGAACGCCGCCACGCCGCCCGAGTCGCGCCACACACCCAGCGCTCGGTAGTAGGTGAAATCCTTCGCCCTGGGGGTGTAGATCACCAGGTAGCGCCGGTCGGAGTTGTCCAGGGCCAGTGGTGTGATCTCGTTCGAGAGGAACACCACGTTCATGTGGTTGGCCTCCTCCCGCCGCGGCAGATTCTTGGGGTTGATCTGGACGGTCGGCGACGTGATCAGGGCCTTGAGCCGGTTCTTGTTGTGCACCAGCTCCTGGCGGCTGCTGACCTCATCGCCCACCACGAAGCACTTGCAACTGCGCCAGTCGTTGAACTTGTCTTCCAGCTCGTCCTGGCCCACCAGGCAACCGTACTTCCCGTAGATCGAAGCCACCAGGTCAAACAGGAAGTTCTTTCCGGCGCCCTCATCCCCATGCATCACGATGGCCGTGCGCAGCTTCGCCCCGGGGTGCTGCAACGGGTAGGCCAGCCACTGCAGCAGCCAGTGCATGATGTGGTCGCAGTCCTCAGCATCCTCCGCGGCGCGGCTGGTGAGGTAGCGAATCAGGTCCAGGATGGGGCCGACCGGGCCCTTTCTGGGCACAAGCGCGATGCCGTCGTACAGGTTGACGCAGATCTCCGGATCCGCCTTGCCGGTAGGATCGAACACCACGTTCTGCTGCAGCACGGTGCGGCGCTTCGGCGACCCCTTCCACATCTTGACCAGGTCGCTTCCATGCGCGTGCGCCATGTTGGCCAGCTTCATGATCAGGCGCTGCCCGCCGTCCCACACCGTGTCGGTGCCGTAGATCAGCGCGAAGTTCTCCAGCAGGTGGTTGTAGACGCCCCAGTCGATCGTCTTCTCGGGCTTCTGCGGCTTGCCGCCTGCCTTATCACCCCCGGCCCCCGCATCGGACGCATTCGCACCCGCAGAGGCATCGGGGGTCCCCTTGCGCGCCTTCGCCGCCGCCTTCAGACTGACAACCTGCGCAGTCGAGGCCGGTGGCGGCGTCGCGTCCCCCTCTGTCGGCAGGTCCTCGCCCGGTGGAATGTCGGATGCGTCGTCAATCATGCGTGTAGTGCGCTTTCATCGCCTGCAGCACGCCGGCCAGCTGGCGCTGGACGGTGGCCAAGCCCTGCAGCTGCTGCAGGTCATTGAAGTCCGTGTCCTTCGGCCCACGAGGTCGAGGGAATGCAGGCCAGACGATGTCGCAGCCCACCACCTGGCGCGCGATCGCGCGCGCAGCCGTGCGGCCGGTGTTGGCCAGTTCTCCGGCCTGGTTGCGGGTGCGGTAGTCGTCGTCTGCGCAAATCAGCACACGGCAGTCCGGGTGCAGCTGGCGCACTATCGGCACCACGTGCGCCAGGTTGCCGGCATCGAGTGCCACGTACACCGCGAGCTGGTGGTCCGTGGCCATGCGCAGCGTCAAGCCCGTGGCGTATCCCTCGCAGACCAGCACCACGTAGCCCGGCCGCGCCTCGCCGAGCCGCAGCGCGCAGCCCGACTTCGCGAACCCCTTGGTGAACCGCTTCGAGCCGTCCGGGAGAATCCGCTGTACCCCTCGCAACGCCTCCGCCCGCGGCATGTCGTAGCGCAGCAATGGCACCACGATCGAGCCATCAGGCAGATACCTGCAGGCCTCTGGCGTTACCCCCTTGCGCTCGAGGTACGGGCTGTGCCCGGTGCGCGCGGCACGCCGCCACAGATCTGCCGCCCCAAGCGCTGCCAGCTCCGCCTCCCGCTGCCTCGCCTGGTCCGCCCGCAGTTTGGCGGCCGCGCGCTCGGCGGACATCCGCAGCCGCTCCGCATCGGCCAGCGGGCGCCAGTCGACCAGCACCTTGCGCGACTCGCCGGTCTTGTAGCTCCCGTACCGGCCCACTACGAAGCACCCGCCAGCATCCGGACGCCAGGAGCGCAGCCAATACCACCATTTGCCCGCCTTGCCGCAGCCCTTGCGCTTGGGCGCATCGATCTGCAGCGGCAAATCCTTCGCCGCCCAGACGACGCCGAACTCCTCCATCTGGTGGACCACCTGCTGGTAGTTGTCCATGATCAGCGGGACTGGCCTGTCAGAACCCTTCGCAGCGCAGCGTTCTCCTCGCGCAACAACCGGTTCTCACGCTCCGTGGCGGACTCCAGCCGGCGAAGCGAATGCAAGTCGTATCCACGGGCATGCACCATGCACAGGACCGGTGCGTCATTTCCGCACACGTCCATCAGCGCGGCGAGCTTGGGCCACACGACCCCCTCGGTGCCAGCCTCCCAGCGGCTGAACTGCGCCTTGTCCGTGTGCAGGAAGCCTTGAACCTGCTTTCCTTCGTACCCGGCCGCCTTCGCGCACAAGCCAATGGCGCCGCCAAGGGTCTTTTCGCGCGTGATTTCCTGAGGCTGCAGGTCCACCAGGGGCAGCCCGGGCTGGTGTGTGTTCATGCTTCGCAACTTTGTTGAGTGGTGTTGAGAGGCATCGCAGGGCAAAAATGAGCGCCATGCCCACAACCAAAGAAAAAGCCCGCCCGATCAGCGCCGGAGCGCCGGGGCAACCAGAGACCACAGACTGGACGCCGTGGATTTTTGGGTCGCACGAATCGGTGCGGGCCATGCTTGCCCAGTGGTCCCAATTTCTCGCAGAGAACCCACCATTGGACCGGCCGTCACAACTCCAGTGATCGGATCCGACATCTCACACCCCCGCCGCAGCGGGCTCCGTGGTTGTTGGTTGGTGGGTGGCCAGCTCGGGCCAGATCTCCTGCCAGTCGTCCGGGAAGAGATCCTTGCGCGTGACAGCGCGCTCTGTGGCCGTCTCGATCAACACTGCCTTGCGCGGCGGAACCGGTCGGGCACCGCGGCACCACTGGGTCACAGTCGGGGGCGCCACACCAACAAGTCCAGCGAGTTTTCCAACTCCGCCGACAGCCTCACAAGCGCGTTCGATTGCATTCATGTCGCCATCTTAAGGCATTGCCTAAAGCATGTAAAGGCATTGCCTCCATATAGGCAATCTCCGACATTAGGCTATGCCTAAGCCGACTAGGCATTGCCTTGACACGTTGTTAGCAAATGCCTAATAATTCACTCCAACCCGGCACCCCGCCGGCAAGGAGTGAAGGATGCAACTTCTCAAGGATGTAGCCCAGCAGGCCCGGTTCGCGGCCATGCTGCCGGCGGCAAGTCTGGCCCGCGCACCTACTGACACAGGCGCTGACGACGACATCGACGCCGCGGTTTTCGAACGGGCCGCATGGTGGGCACAACAGGCCCTGATGTGGCGCCGGTTTAAGGCGGCGCCGGTCAAGGGCCATTCCGCCGCGCACTGTGAATCCTCGGCACGCAAAGCGGAACGCACAGTGCGCGAGATTGCACTGCAGTCCGAGATCATCCTGCAGCGCCGGCACGACGACGCGCAGGCCGACCGCGCGATGCTGGGCATCATGCTGGGGGCGGCATCGTAATGGTGCAGCTCACACACGACCAGCAGCAGCGCGTGGGCGCGGATGGGGCGCACGAGTGGCACAAGAAGCACCAGGACCCGTCCCGCGCGTTGCCGAAGTGCCGAGACTGCCGCTATTTCGACGCAGGCGACTGCAACAACCCCCAGCTGGCCATCGACCTGGTGAACGGCCTGCCGATGGTGGAGTGCGAAACCGCGCGGACGGCTGACAGCCTATGTGGCCGCGCTGGCAAGTGGTTTCAGCAGGGCGGCTTGGTCATGGTGCAGGAACCTCCGAAACCGGCCAGCACGCTATTGGCTGAGGCGGCCAGGGTGTTGGCTACCGGCGTGCTTGCGGGAGTCATCTTCGCGGCATTGAGCAGGTGGCTGGCATGAGCCGCGCGATCCCGCGCCGCATGGCATCACTCCACGTGCGTCACCTGCAGCTTCGCGAGCGCTTGCAGCCGCGCGGAGTAGGCATCCCAGTCGGCCTGGCTGTTGGTCGGCACGCACCCATCGTTGTACAGGTAGACGCGGCTGACATCGTCGCGCCCCTTGCAATCGAGCTTGCGCGCGGTGGCCGCCGTGAAGCGCTTGAACTTGACCCGCACCGGGTGGGCGTCGTAGTCCACATGGTCGGTGCTGGTCATTCCCACGGGCTTGTATCGCCGGTTGGTGATCACGTAGCTCCCGTCGTCCTGCCGAATGAGGCAGTACGGCAAGAAAACCTGTCTGAAGCTGGAGACCGTTGCAGCCATGAATAGCACCCCCAAAGCCGTGATTCTGACCGCCCCCCAGGCCTGGGGCAAGACCACAGACGCCGTTCGCTTGCAGGCTGAGTATGGCTGCAGCACCGTGGTGGATGACTGGGACCCGTCGCAGCCCATCACGCCTGGCGCACTGCACCTCACCAACATTGCGCCTCAGGACCTGCCCTCGATTCGGAAGGCGGACATTGTGGCGCGCGGCTGGAGCTGATGCCATGCTGAAGACCACCGCCCTTGCCTTGGCCGCGCTGGTGTTGTTGTGCTGGTTCGGCCCCAGCCTGGACGATCACTCCGACGAGTACGCCCAGGCCGTCACCCTGCAGGACGCGATCAACGAGTCGATCCGGCAGGAGAAGTTCGCCGTGGCCGCGCAGGCCGTATGCGGCCCCCAGGCGGCGTGGCAGCAGCTGCAGGACGGCAGCGTGCAGTGCCGCACGAAGTACGGCAAGCCCACCATCACCGTGCAGGTGTCGCCATGATCGTGGCGCTGCAGGCATTCATTGCCGCCTATCCGGTAGTCGCTGCGATTCTGATCGCCATCCTGGTGGTCATGGTGATGCTCGTGGCAGTCACGGCGATCGGGCTGCGCCAGCTGCCGCCCGACACCATGAGCGAGTGCGATGCACCGATCACTGCCCGCGACGATCTCGCAGCAGGCATCCGCCCTACAGCATCGAAGCCGCTGCCGTGGAATCGGGGCGGCGGCAACTGGTGGCCGATTCCGTGAACACGTCTGCACCCGTCGCCGCGCCTATGGTCGAGCTGACCGGCACCGTGATGGCCGACGCCCAGGCGCGCATGCAGCCGACCGATCGCGAAGGCCACATGCAGCCGGTGCTGATCCTCGACGTGCGCCTGCAGTGCGCCACCTGCAACCACCTGCGCGTGGAGCAGATCTTCCCAACCCTTGACGCCTGCACCGCAGCAGCTCACCGGCACCGCAAGGGCCAGCAGGTGCGCGTGCAGGCGCCACTGGCCTGGCTGACGCTGCGCGCCACGCACGTCGCCCACATCCATGCTGTTCAGCCCGAGCAGCGCCCGCAACCCGTCACCACCGAGGACGCCACTGTATGAGCACCTACCAACCCGCCGAGGGCACTGTTGCCGCCCGGCTGATCGCCGCGCTGCACGAGGCCGGCGGATCCATGACACCCGCCGCCGCCTCCGAGGCCCTGGGCGTCCCTGCCAACAACATCGGCCCGAGCGCGAAGGCAGCGGTCAAAGCCGGGCTGGTGTGTTACCTGGCCGGCGGCCGCGGCAAGGCGCTGTGGTACCTGCCGGGCGCGACCGTGTCGACAGAGGACGTCGCGCCGGCCACCAAGAGCCGAAAGAAGCGCAACACCCGCCAGCGCGCAGAGTCCGCACCTGTCGAAGCCGCCGAGCCCGCGGTGGCCACGGCCGCGATCGCGGCGCTGTGGGACGACGACGACGTGGTGCTCGCCGGCATCCAGATCAACGCCGACGCTGCCAGCGTGACGCTGAGCGACCTGCAAGCCCGGCGGGTGCACGCCTTCCTGGAGCGGGTCTACGGGCCGACGGCATGATGAGCACCGGCACCAATCCACCCGCTGCACCTGTGACGCTGCAGATCCTGGACACGCCCGATGGCGTGCTGGTCACGGCCTCCGGCGACCTGGACGGCGCCAACGGCGCGGCCAGCGTGGCCCGCACGCTGTGCCGGCTGACGGTGGGCCTGTTCGAGGGCGCCAAGCCCGTGCGGCTGGACCCCGAGATCGCGCGGGTGGCCCTGTGAGCTGGATGATCACCTACACCGGCCGGCGCGTGGACATCCCCGCGCCCGGCCCGGGCCAGATCTCGATCACCGACGTGGCCACGCACCTGTCGCGGATCCCGCGCTTCGCTGGCGCCACGCAGCACCCCTGGTGCGTGGCCGCGCACAGCCTGCACTGCGCCGCGCTGGCGGAGGCCGAAGGCGCATCCCCTGCCGCCCAGCTGGCCGCGCTGCTACACGATGCGCATGAGGCCTACTGCAGCGACATCCCGAGCCCGTTCAAGGCGGCGGTGTTCGAGCGCACCGGCGGCCTGAGCGCGCTGCGCGTTGTCGAGAACACCCTGCAGGCTGCCGTGCTTCACCAGTTGGGCGCGCTGCACCACCTGCAGGCTCACGCCTCCCAGGTCAAGCGCTGGGACCTGATCAGCCTGGCCACCGAGCGCCGCGACCTGATGCACCCGGCCGCATCTGCCGAGCCCTGGCCGTGGCTGCAGGGCCTGGAGGCCGATGGCCGACCGATCCCCTCGCTGCGCGGCATGGAGTGGGTCGACTGGGCCATGGACTTCGAGGCGCGCTACCACCAGCTCGCGGCTGCGATCGCGGACCAGACCGCCGCACCCTCCTCCCTCACCTGATCACTGGAGTCCCCATGTCCCTCATCGAATACGCCGCCGACAGCGGCCAGGCGGTCGACGACGCCGCCCCCACCGACCCGACGCCGGCGCCTGTGTTCCAGGTCCTGCAGGTGGCCGCGATCGTCAGCAGCCCGACCAACCCGCGCAAGAGCTTCGACCAAGCCAAGCTGCAAGAGCTGGCCGACAGCATCAAGGCGGCGGGTCTGCACCAGCCGGTGCTGGTGCGGCCGCTGCCGGGCTCCCGCGTGGCGGAGACGTCCGGCGAGCGGGTGCGTCCGACGCACGAGCTGATCGCCGGCGAGCGGCGCTGGCGCGCGTGCAAGCTGGCCGGCCTGGCCTCGATCCCCGCGCTGGTGAAGCCGATGACCGATGCCGAGGTGATCGAGGTCCAGATCGTGGAAAACCTGCAGCGCGACGACCTGGCGCCGCTGGAGGAGGCGGATGGCTACCAGGCGCTGATCGCCGCGACGGGCATCGCGAAGGAGGACATCGGCGCGCGGATTGGCCGCAGCCGGACCTACGTCTACGGCCGGCTGAAGCTGCTGGACCTGTGCCCCGAGGCGGCCGCGGCCCTGCGCGCCGGCACCATCGATGCCAGCCGCGCGCTGGTGATCGCGCGGATCCCGGACACCCAGCTGCAGCTCAAGGCGCTGGAGGAGGCCAGCCGCAAGGACTGGCAGGGAACCCCGACCAGCTACCGCGCATTCCTGAACTGGGCGCAGTCCAACGTGATGCTGAAGCTCTCCGAGGCGCGCTTCAAGATCACCGACGCGAACCTGGTGCCGGCGGCCGGCAGCTGCAGGGCCTGCCCGAAGCGCACCGGCGCGAACCCGGATCTGTTCAGCGACGTGAATGGTGCGGACGTGTGCACCGACCCGAAGTGCTACAGCGAGAAGCAGGAGGCGCACGACGCCGCCGTGATCCGCCAGGCGCAGGAGAACGGCTCCGAAGTGATCCTTGGCAAGCAGGCCAAGAAGCTGTGGGGGTATGAGCAATCGGACATCGACGGTTTCATCCGACTGGACAAGCCCGACTACCGCGTTGACGGCAAGAAGCCGCTGTCCAAGGTGCTGGGGAAGGACCTGCCGGCGCCAACGCTGATCGCGCATCCGCGCACCGGTGAGCTGGTGGCGGTGCTGCCGACCGACACGGTGAACGAGCGGCTGAAGGAGCTGCAGCTGATCACCAGCCAGCAGGCCGCGGCTGACAAGAGGGCGGACAAGGCCCAGGCTGCGCGTGCGCTGCAGGAGAAGTTCGAGCGCACCTGGCGCAAGTTGGCGGTGGCCAAGGTGTACGCCGCGGGCAGCACGCAGCCGATCGAGGGCCTGAACGTCGACGTGCAGAAGCTGCTGGCCATGCGCATGGTGCCTGCGCTGCGCCAGGACGAGCGCGCCATCTACGGCGAGCTGTTTGGCATCGGCAAGGTGGCGCAGGCCGACGGCATCCGCGATCACATCCGCGCGGCGGACGTCGACACGATCGACCTGGTGTGCATGGTGCTGCTGGCGCTGCAGGACACCAACCACATCATCGACTACCACGGCAAGGCCACGGAGACGCCCCACCTGGACGCGATCGCGGCCCAGCTGGAGGTCGACCTGCAGGCGGTGCGGGCGGAAGCCAAGGAAGCGATCAAGCCCAAGGCGAAGAAGGCGGCGCCGGCCAAGGCCAGCAAGGCGGACAGCACGGCCGTGAAGTACCGCGGACCCAACGGCGAGACCTGGACGGGCCGCGGCCAGCAGCCGGCGTGGGTGAAGGCCCTGCTGCGCTCCGGCGGGACCCTTGAGGCGCTGGAGGTCAAAGACCAGGCCGACGACAAGCCCGCCGAGGGATCCCTGGCAGTCGGCACGGCCGTGCGGTTCAAGGAAGGACTCAAGGGCCCGGGTGGCAAGATCCGCAAGTGCTCCGGCCGCGTGGGGACCATCGAGAAGCGGATCCAGCGGGGCGTCTACTCGGTGCGGTTCAGCGTGAAACTTGGCGACATCGCGATTGGTGACGCGGCAGAGCTCGAGGTGGTGACCACCTCCGAGGACGCACAGGCCGGCATCGCGAAGGCCCTTCAGGCGCTGGATCCGGTACCGGCCTGGCCGATGCCGAACAAGAAGAAGGCGGCGGTGGCGGCATGAAACCGCGCCACCGCCCCACCTTCCGGCGCACCTACACCCTGCTCGACGTCATGACCGCCAGCCCGACCGAGCCCACGCCCCGGGACAAGGTGCTGCACCAGCTCACGCGCATGTACAACGGCCTGCGCGCGATCGAGCAGGACCAGGCGCCGACCACCGACGACTGGCGCGTCTGCAGCGATGCCGTCAACCTCATGGAGACGCTGGTCACCGGCGGGTACGTCCAGGACGCCAGCGGCCTGCTGATGGACGCGGTGACCGCGCTGGCCATGGCCGGCCGGCGGCACGTTGCGGGCGGCGCGATCCGCCTGGACGGCGCGGGCATTCAGGCCGTGCGGGCCGTGCTGGAAGACTACGCCGCGGCGCTGGAGCAGCTGCCGCACCGGACGATGGTGATGTGCCACCGGGAGACGGAGCGGCGGATCAGCGAGATCCACGCGGGCCGGCGGCGGCCGCAGGATGTTGAAGTCCTTTCCCTCTGACCTTTTTCATTCCGTGGCCATGCCACACAACCTGGAGATCCTCATGCCCAAAGACCCCCAACCGGCCAGCACCATCAGCCTGGCCAGCCTGCCCGCGATCGGCGCAGCCCTCGACGGCGGCATCTTCGCCGGCCTCACCACGAAGCCCGACAGCACCCACTGCGCGGTGGTCCTGCTGCCTGGCGGCGGCACCGACCTGACCTGGAAGAAAGCCAAGACCTGGGCGGAAGAGCAAGGCGGCGAGCTGCCGTCGCGCCCGGTGGCCGCGCTGCTGTTCGCCAACTGCAAGCCGCACCTGCAGCCGCGCTGGCACTGGTCCTGCGAGGAGCACGAGGAAGACGCGTCCTACGCCTGGACTTGCACCTTCAACAGCGGCAACCAGTTCAGCTACCACAAGAGCTACGAAGGTAGCGCTGTTGCCGTCCGCCAGATTCCCCTCACCGCTTGATCCTTCAATCCTTTCTTGACCCCTCCCGGAGCCCACCATGACCGCCGTCACCATCGAACTGATCCAGGCCAAGCAGACCGAGCTGGCCGCCCTGATCGCCCAGCTGCAGGCCAAGCCCGTGCAGGCCAGCACGACCATCTACATCGAGGAAGAGACCTTCGACCTCGCGCCAGGCGAGCACTACGCGGGCGCGGTGCTGGATGCCAATGGCGAGCACATGCATCACCTGGTGCTGATGGCAGCTCGGCCCGATGCCGAAGTGACCTGGAAGGATGCGCTGGAATGGGCCGAACAGGCCGGCGGCGCCCTGCCGACGCGCCAGGAGCAGGCCCTGCTGTTCGCCAACTGCAAGCCGCACCTGCAGCCGCGCTGGCACTGGTCCTGCGAGGGCGAGGAAGACGCGTCCTACGCCTGGGATTGCCACTTCGGCAACGGCTGCCAGGGCATCACCCGCAAGAGCTACGCAGGTAGCGCTGTTGCCGTCCGCTTGATCAAGATCGGAGCCAGCAAATGAGCATCACCCTGCCGCCGCTGCCTGAGCGCAATCCGCGGTCCTACAAATGGACAGAACGTGAAAAGCAAGAACTTCGCGCCCGCGACATCGAAGTGGCCCGCGTGGTGCTGAAGGCTGCGGCTGACCTTGTTGACGGCAACGCCGCTTATTGCAGTGGGCAGACCGCATCAATCTTGGGCTCAAATGCCGACGCTATCCGCAAAATGGAGGTACGCCACCATGAGTAACGACATCAAGCCCGCTGCATGTGGCTGGTGGCAAGATGGCGACAGCTACAGCGACACATGGGCCACTTCCTGCGGCCACTATTTCCGCCTTGACGACGGCACTCCCACGGACAACAAGATGGCGTTTTGCTGCTACTGCGGCAAGTCGCTTGTGTCGTACCCTTTTGTGGAGGATGAGGATGAGTAACGTACCCCTCCCCCGCCCCGGCCCTCTCGGCCTGATCCAGTACGCAGGCTCGGACATGCAAGAGTACGCCGCCGCAGTCAGTGCCGCAAAGGATGCGGAGATATCGGGGCTGCAAAACTTCAAAACTATGCACTTGGAAATGGTTGCAAAGTGGGCCGGGGATATTGGCGAAGCCCTAGGGGAACCGAGCGAAGACTTTAAACCGGATGACTTGATTGCGTTGGCGGGTAAAGTCAAGATTCAACGAGATGCCCTGCGTGCCGACAACATCCGCCTGCAGAACGAAGTTGTGATGCCGCTGCGGGAGCGGGTGCGCGAACTGACGACGCAAGCGATGTTCAACGCATCGACCATCGAGCGCCTGCGGGCAGAGGTTGCGGGGCTGCGGAATTTTGTTGAGCATGTGCGGCGCAACGGAAGCACGCACCTAGCGGGCATGGCAATTGCCGTGCTGGCCGCACTGGAGAAGCCGTGAGCACCCATCTTGACCTAGACGACGTGTGCGCCGGACACCCACTTGCGCAACGAGAGCTTGCTGCACTTCGGGCAGAGGTAGCGGGGCTGCGGGAGGATGCGGAGCGGTATCGCGCCCTGAAAGAGCGGCACGGCTACATCATGGTCGTTCGTCTTATCAATGCCGACGGCTACAGCAGCGCCGAAAAGGATGCGCTGATCGACGCATTCGCAGATGCCGCCATCGCGGATATAGCGGCATGGGAATCGCTTTCCGAGGCGCAAAAAGCCCTGCAACTGGACGCGCAAGCGAAACGCGCCGAAATCAATGCCGCACGGAAGGGGGAGGCATGACCGTCTACGTCTGCCCTACCCGCGACATCGAGTGCGGGGACAACCCGGCGCACTGGTGCCACACATGCCCGCAACAGCACCGCCCCGAGCCGGATTGCAGGACGTGCGTGAACTTCGATTTTTGGCCCGGCTGTAGGAATGCTGTCTTTGAAAAGCTGCGCTGCACCAACGCCGACCGCTACGAACCGTTGCCGCCCGTGCGGCTGTGGGGGACGACATGAGCGACATCGTTGAACGACTGCGCACAAGGCAGGTCACGAACTGGGTGCATGCGACGGGGCAAACGCCACGCGCCAGCGGCAAACGGACCGATCCGCTGTGCGCAGCCGCCGCCGACGAAATCGAGCGCCTGCGGGCAGAGGCGGCGGGGCTGCGGGAGCGGGTGCGCGTGCTGGAGGGTGCGCTAGACGAAGTGCTCGCATTTCAATCGGCACCAAAGCAGCCGACCATCCACGATTGGGGTCGATGGAGGCGCATACGCGCCGCACTGGAGAAGCCGTGAGCACCCATCTTGACCTAGACGACGTGTGCGCCGGACACCCACTTGCGCAACGAGAGCTTGCTGCACTTCGGGCAGAGGTAGCGGGGCTGCGGGAGTGGCTGGAGGCTGACGCGCGTTGCCCCTGCTGCGACACGACAGATGCATGCGTGGATGACTGCACGTTTGCGACCGACTGCCCGCAGGATGCGGAGCGCATGGCCGAGGTGCGGGCGCTGCTGGCCGCACGGAAGGGGGAGGCGTGACCACATGGCACAAAGGCCCGCCGCCAAGCTGCGGATGGTGGCCGTGCAGAGGCGGGAAACGCATTGTCCTACGCTGGTGGGATGGGCAGCGGTGGAGCTTGGCCGCCGACCAGTGGCAGGGCGCATTGGTCGCCGCATGGTGCGCAGCACGTCCGGAGGCCGACTACATGCAGCCCCACATCGAGTGGACCGAGCGGCCAGACTGGTGGCCGGAGAGGAGTAGGACGTGAGCGAACTAGACCGCATCACCGAGCTTGCCGTACAGAACGAGCGGGAACGCATCTACGGCTTGTTGCTGATGCATCCGTGGCGAGGACCTGACGCCGATGAAGAGACCGCCATCGATCGCGCAATCAAGGCCGACCGCTTTGACCTGATGACGCTGGTCCGCATGGGCGTGGAGGCTGGCAGCAAGGAGGCGCTGCAGGTGGCTGCTGTGGCATGGGGCAAGGCGTCTGAGGTCGGCGCGGATGTGATCGGTTTTCCGCCCACGGGCAATAAGGGGGAGTGATGGCCGACAAGAAACCCAACCGCATCAGCGAAGACGGCCTTGCCCCAATCTCCCCAAGAATCTCCCCAGGAATCGCCCAGGCGCCGACCCCACGGGCACCGCGACCTGGCATGCGCCCAGCCACAGAGCGCGCACCCATCCATCACACCAGCGCCACCTCGGCCTCGCGCCGCAGCACCAGCCCACGCAGCGGCCGCCCGCCGCCGCGCACCCACTTGCGCAGCTCGGCCGGCACCGCCTCCCAGTCCCCGGCGTTGACCTTGCGCCGCAGCGTGCTGGCACGCAGCTGTCCGGCCCCCAGGTTGAAGGTGAAGTCGATCAGTGCAGCCACCCTGCCCGGCTCATCAGCGCCCGGGCACAGTTGCGCAACCGAAGGCAGGTAGACGGTGCGCACCATCCACTCCAGCAGCTGCTCGGCGCGCTCGCGCGTGATCGGCGGATCCGTGAGCCGCACCCGCTGGCCGTCCTCGTAGTAGGTCGCCCCGTAGCCGATCGTCGGCACGCCGGCCGGGCACAGGTAAGGACGCAGGTACAGCCCCTCGAAGCGCCGGGCCAGTGCCGCGGCGATGGCGATCGGGTCATTTCCCACGCTTGCCCAGCGTCCGGTCAGCCAGGTAGATCCCCAGCGCCGCGAAGATCACGGACTGCGTGCCTTCGCTCAGCGCAGTGATGGCGCCGATCTCGGCCAGCGTCAGCATCGCCACGCCCCAGGTCGCCACGCCGGGCCGGATCACCGCGTTCCAGGCATCGACCCAGGCCACGCCGACCGATCGCCCGGTGGCCTTGACCGCCTCCAGCCAGCCCTCGGCCTCCAGCTGCCCAACCGCGGCATCGGCCTGCACTCGGATGACCTTGACCTGCTGCTCGGCTTCGAACCGCACCGACTCCATGCGCCGCTGATGCGCGCGCTCGTCGAGGTCGGCCTGCAGCCTCAGGCGCTCGATCTCGTGCTGGTGATCCTGCCTCTTGTTGAGCCAGGCGGACAGCTCGCCCCAGATCATCCGGAACACCGACCCGCCAAGGAAGGACAGCAACGCAGAAAACATGGTCAGGGCCTCACTTCGGATTGGGGAATGGGCAGCGGCCCGGCCAGTGGCCGATGCGCCCGCACCTGGTGCAGAACGGCGTCATATTCGCCGGCAGGACTGCCCGCCGCGTTCCAGATCCCGGATGTACACCAGCAGCGCCGACAGCTCGGCTATCGTGAGCAGCTTGCAGCCACCCTCCGCCCGGCACTTGGCCGCCTGATCCGCCAGCACCTCGATGGTCTCGGCGAAGGCGCACAGACACAGGAGCAGCAGCGGGATCAGGAGGAGGAGTTTCACGGCTTACCCGTCTCCCGGTCTTGCCGATCCCTCAGCGCGATCACGTTCTGCTTGATCTCGACCAGCGACTCACGGATCGCGCCCATCTGGTCGCTGTTCCGCTGGTCCTGGCCGCTGTCGCGGAGTTCCTGTGCCTTGCGGCTCTCCTCCAGCACAACGACGCGCTTGTCCATCGTGTTCCAACCCACCAGGATCGTGAAGATGAAGCCGGCGAACGTCAAAAGGTGGCCCAAGTTGATGGTCTTGTCGAACCGGATGCCCGACGGACCCTGCCTACGCTCTTCTCCGGTGTACGCCGGCGGTCTTGCCATGGTTTCGCTCCCAGGATGATGAATCAGGCGTCCGCGGTGACCCGCAGCACGTTCGTCCCGTCGCACTCGACGATCGCGACCTTGGCGGTGGCGATCGTCACGCCGGTCCCGCTGGCCCCGATGACCTGGACCGAGCCACCGGTGCAGTTGTTGCGCACGATCCAGCGCCGCCGGACCAACGGGACGACCAGGTTGCGCGTTGCGGTGAGCGCGCCGGTCGTGATCAGCGTGTCGCAGAGAGCCTGCGCCTGGGTGATCGTCTGGTTCGCGTCGGCCATGGCCTGGGTGGCGATGCCATAGGACAGCCGGGCCAACGACGCGGCGTCACGCTCATCGGTGTAGCTGGTCACCCCACTGACGGTGGTGACGACGCTGTACAGCGGCGCGTAGCGGGGATCGCGGGTGGTGCCGACGACGACCGTGCCGGCCTGGGTGAGCTGCACATAGTTGGTGGCGCTGCCGGTCAGCGTGACGGTGCCGTTCGCGATGTCGGTCGGCGTGCCGTTGACCATCATCTGGCCGCCGTAGTACCCCCAGGTCAGGCCGGTGGTGGTGCTCTCGCGCCGGGCGCCGAGTGCTGCCGGGCTGACAGAGTCCATCAGCTGGTTGATACGGACCTCTTTGCTCGCCTGGCTGGTGCTGAGCTGGTCGAATTTGCTGGTGCTGCTGCTCATGGTCGTGGTGCCTCAGAACGGGGCCGCGGGCGGCGTGAAGTTGGCGAAGTACAGGGCCTCGCCTTTGGTGATGCGCACCTCGTCGTAGTAGGTGGCATCGCTCGATTCGAGCTGCCAGCCTCCCACCATGACCTTCATGGAGGCGCTGTAGTTCAAGCTGCCGGCGCTTGCAGCGCTGGCCTTCTGCACGCCGTTCACAAACAGCCGCAGGGTGCCGGCCTTGCGGCTGACGGCGATGTGGTTCCAGGTGGCAACCGCGAAAGACCCAGCGCCGGCGGCAATCGATGCATCGATGGCTGCGCCGGCGTAGGTGACAACGTCAATCGCACCGGTGGTCTGCTTGAGCTGCAGGTACATGCAGACGTTGGTGACGGAGCCGATTGAGCCGGTGAGGCTGATCGCAAAGCTGTGGCGATTCGCCGTGGCGGCCGCGCAGTAGGCCCAGAACTCGACGGTGAAGTCCCCGGTGCCGAAGCTGTGCGCGGCGCTGCTGGTATCGAAGTTGCAGCCGTGGGCTGCAGCTCCGCCTGGCACGTACAGGCTGGATCCGCTGAACTTGCTCTGCGCGTTGCTCAGTGCAGCGCTGCCGACCAGCGCCGCAGGGAACGCGTAGGCGCTGCTGTCGACCGGCGTGGTGATGACGCCTGCGCCATCCATATGCGCCAGGAGGCTCGGCGCCGTGCTGTTGACATTGGCAACCGTGCTGGTGACCTCCAGCGGGACGCCCCGGCCCACCAGCGCACTGACCTGGTGGATGCGCAGGTAGAGGGTAGCCTGATAGCTGCCGAAGTCCACCGCCTGCTGAGCCAGGGTGTACGTGACGGTGGGCTCGTCGGCGGAGAGTGTGCGCACAATCAGGCTGAAGCCGCTGTCGGCATAGACGTCGACGTAGTACAGCTCGGCCGCCTCGCCCAGCGGGATGTCAGTGCTGTCCGGGAATTCGCCGGACAGCCTGCTGCGGCGGTCCCAGGTCAGCGTGCTGTTGCCATTGAGGGCTGAGCGCTTGAAGTTGACCGGGCTGAGCGGCTTGAGGGCCATGCCGGCGGCGGTGAAGGCGGTGGATGGCTGGCTGTCGAGCGCCAGGCCGTACGTGATCGCCCGGTACTGGCGCGGCACGCCCAGCTCGCCGAGGTCGAGCAGCGGGCGGGCGATGCCCTCGCCGCTGAGCTGCAGGCGCACGGCGCGCTCGCCCGCGGCGTGGGTGGCCTTGTAGCGCTCGGTGCCGCGAAGGCCTCGCACCAGGTCGCTGAGCAGGTAGACGCCGGCGGACACGTAGGTGGCAGTCAGCGCCTGCAGGACCTCGTCGCCGATCAGCCAGCAGCCTTCGCCCGTGTTGAGGGCGGTTTCATAGTCTGTGCTGGCCTGGGTGCCCACCTCCTCGACAAGGACGGTGTTGATCCGGTCCAGGGTGTTGTTCGGCCAGTCGGCCAGCACGGTGGTGGCGACGCCGACTCCAGTGCTGGTGGTGACGGTGGAGACCACGGCCAGCGTCGCATCGTCGGCACCGCGGTACAGGGCTGCACCGCTCCAGTTGGTGGTGTACGGCGCGAAGGCGACATAGACGCCGTTGTCGTTGTCGGCGTCGCGCAGGATGGGGATGTCCAGGATCTCCATGCGGGTCGGGGCGATCAGGCCCGGGCTGGCCTGGCCGGTGTTACCGGTGGCGCCCGTGGCGCTCAGGCTGTACAGCGGCGCATCGCCGTCGACCAGATCCAGCGTGACAATGGCGCCATCATCGACGGCGCGCGCGACCCGCTGCAGAGTCGTGACGCCCTCGGGGTATTCGAACGTGCCAACGTCCCCTGGGCTGACAGCCGCGAACTTGCGCGAGAGCTTGACGGTGCGGGTGTTGGCCACGCTCCAGGCGTCATAGAGCAGCACCTCGGCCACAGTGGCCGCGTGTGCGGCGCTGGTGGCGATCGCCAGCTCCTCGGACTGCTCGTTGCGGTTGGTGATGGTCTGGCGCACCGCACTCTGCGTGCCTGCCTGGTAGTCGTGGTCGATGTCGATGTACGTGACAGACACGCTGCGCGGCAGGGTGGCCACGTCCGCGCGGGCTACCGGAAAGGGATCGGACAGCCCGCCATCCTCGCCGGTGGCCAGCTCGTCGTACTCCACGGCGAAGCTGCTGGTCTGCTCCGCGCGGTTGAGAAACTCGATCTGGCCATCCTGCTCGCGGGCGTCGACGAAGTAGCCCTTGAGCAGCGGCTCCAGGGCGGCGCGGGCGCTCGCCTGGCGGGTGATCGCATAGCCGCGCAGCGTGGCCGTCTGAGCGACGGTGTCGATCTCGCCGGCCTGCAGGCCGGCCAGCTGACAGATGGAGTTGATCACGTCGCCGACCGACACGTCCAGAGGGTCGAAGGACTTGGTGGCCGCGACGCGGTAGTGCGCTTCGCTGTCCGGCGTGGCGACGCTGGGCCCCTCGACGATGTAGTCCTGCTCCACATAGGGCGCCTCGATGCCTTCGGTGGTCACCGTGGTGTTGGTGATCGTGTCGCTGACCAGCTCCCAGCTGGTGGTGATGCGCCAGACGGAGTCGTTCACCTTGCAGTACACGAACACGCCGCCCGCGTGGGCGCTGATGGCGGACAGGAAGCCGCTGAACAGCACCCCGGTGTCCGGGTCCGCGCCGGTGGCGAAAGTGGTGCAGTCCAGGGAGGCCGGTCCGCCGGCCACTTCGTCAATGAAAGCGCCAGTGCTCCCGCTGTACCGCTGCAGGTAGGTCTGGCTGGAGCGCTGATCGAACGCATAGACCACGTCGTCATAGAACGCCAGCACGGCGCCACTGGTGGCCGGCAGTGCCACGCGCGCGCTGCCCAGGTTGCCGCTGGTGTAGATCTGCGGATTGAAACGCTCGTAGGTGCGCCCGCCGGCCGGGCTACCCAACAGGATGTATTTGCCGCTCACCTCATCGTATGCGGCACATCCCGGCACGAAGTCGTAATCCACCGTGCCTGGCACATAGCTACGCACGGTGGTCTCGATCCCCGTCAGCAGGTCAATGACGTTGATGGTGTTGGCAGTGGCGTAGTTGGCGTTCGTGTGCAGACCGGAGCGGACGGCCAGCGGCCTGTTGACACTGCCGTTCATGCCGATCACGGTTCGGGTTCCGGTGCCCAGGCTCGCCCAGACCTTGGACCAGAGCTTCTGCTTGTAGCCGCTGCCGAGACGAAAACCCTGCGCACTGATCTGATAGCTCCCACCCGTGCCGGCCTGGTAGTTCAGCGCCACGTGGTAGACCTTGTCGGGCCCGCACACGCGCGCGATCGCGCTGTACGAGGACGCCGCGTTGAACAGGTACTCGGGCGCGAAGGGTGGCGCGGGCGTGAAGATCGGCAGCGTGGCGGCCGGGGTGATGCTGTAGCACACCTCCCAGGTGAGCTGGGGGATCTGTCCGTTGGGGCAGTCCACGCCGGCCAGCACGATGTAGCTGCGGCCGCGGTAGGCGGGCACGTTCCCTACGCCGTGGATGGCTTCCAGCGTCGGGTCCGGCAGCTGCGACTCGCTGCCGTCGTACAACTTGAAGCTGGTGGCCTTGATTGCGCTGGCAATGATGCTGTCGGCGGTGGCGCCGCTGCTGACGTCATAGACCAGCTTGCCGGCATTCCACAGCTTGCGCACGCCCAGGCAGCCGGCCTGGCCGATGTCGATGGCCACGTCAGCGTTGTACGTGATCGTGGTGTTGGTGGACTTCGGCCCACCCTTGCCAACGCGGGTGGAGGTGCGCACCTCGCGCAATTCGCTCACGCCATCGATGACGTTGCCGGCCACCCGCATTGTGCCGTAGACGATGGTCTGGAAGGCACCATAGGTGCTGGCCTGGACGGACTTATCGCCGATGCCGGGCTGCACGTTGTGCACACCCTTCTGGCCCACCATGGAGCCCACCAGGGAGCCGATCGCCCAGCCGACTGCGCTGCCGCTCATGCCCAGGGCGGCGATACCCCAGCCCAGGGCATTGCCCGCGGCAGCGCCGGCAGCCGCCAATACGAGCTGTGCCATCAGCCTCCCCCTCGATGGTCGTACAGGCGGAAGGTGCCGATGCAGATCCGCGCCCAGCGGCCGTCAAGGCGGTGCTCGACCACCCGACCATGCACAGAGCTGGCGTGAATCAGAGTGAGCTCACCGACCACCGGATGGTCGCCGACGATGGCCATGTGGCGCTGGTTTCCGTACCGGATGACGACCACATCGCCGGGCTGGCGGGCCACGGCAGGCACGGGCAGCATGTGCTGGCGGCAGAGCTGCAGCATGGTTTCGTCTGTGGCCTGCGCCTGGTAGTTCAGCACGTCGAAGGTGTAGCCGCGGGTGTTGCGCGCGACCAGGCTGGCCAGGCCGAGGCAGTCCAGGCCCTGCCGGCTTCGGCCCTGGTGCACCCAGGGGGTCCCGATGAAGGTGCGGGCCTCGCGCACCACGTCAGCTGCAGGCTGGGCAAGATCGGTCACGCCGCCCCCAGCGCCGCATTGCCAAGCACTTTGTCGTTCCCCGGCACGTAGGGGTGCCCGCGAAAGTTCAGGAGGTTGTTGAACTTGGTCTTGCAGTCTTCGATGGCGCGCTTGCGACAGCCGGCCACCATGCTGTAGGTGTCGCCCACAGCGATCGTGTACGGCATGGGCAGCGCCAGCTCGAACACACCGCCGGTGGCATGCGCCCGCACCTCCATGGACAGGCCGTCGTTCTCGCCGCTGGTCCAGGTGACCAGGCCGGCGGTGAAGTAGGCCGCCGCCTCGGCCCGGGTGCTGTCGGTGAAGGCGCGCGCACTGGTGGCGGTGGTGACGGCCCCGGTGACCGTCCACGGGCCCAGGGCGACCTTGCAGCGGGCATCGCCCAGCGTGGCCTGGCAGCCGATGGTGAAAACCTCGCCCACCGGCTGCTGCAGGCGCTGCATCAGGCCCCGCAGTTCGGCCTGGAAGGCAACGCGGCCGGCGCTGACAGGACCCAGCACGCCGGTGGCGAGGTTCATCTTGCCCTGGCTGAGATCGCGGAAGTTGACCTCGAAGTTCTCAACCGCAGCGCCGTCCCAGAGGCCGGCGACAAGATCCGCCTCGGTGATGCCGGTGCTGTCCAGCAGGCCGTTGACCTGCATGTTCGGCACCGACAGGTCAGCCTTGCTGTCGATGGCGTATGGGGTGATGCCGGTGCTGGCCACGTAGGTGACGCCGTCAATCTCCAGATCCTGGTCGACGCTGGTGAAGCCGAAAACCTGCCCATCGAGGCGGGTGACCTTCCAGCACCATGCACGCGTCTGCACGGGGTCTTCATGGTGGGCCTGCAGGCCTGCGCTGCGCGCCTTCATGGCAGCGGTACCTCGACCAGCAGCACGCTGGGGCCCTCGACCAGGCGGCTGGCGGTATCGGCGTGGCCCATCACCATGGACCAGTCGATGTCATCGTCCTTGAAGCGCACGGGCACGCGGAAGTCGCCCGCCCAGGTGAGCGTATCGGACGGCTGCGGGTACTTGAAGCCGGTGCCAGCGGCGGTGATCGTGCGGCCGGCGGTGTTGGTGGACAGGGTGTAGACGTTGGAGCCGCCGCCGCTGATCGCGGTGATGGCGTGGCTCAGGTTGTTGAGGTCTGCCGCGTGGGTGCCGGTGAGGCCGGTGAGGTACAGCCGGCCGGAGACCGCCAGGCCGGGCAGCGCGGCGCTGAGCGTCACCTGCGTGGTGGCTCCGACCGTGACTGCAGTGACCGCGCTGGAGCTGTCGGCGACGAACGCGATGTTGCCATTGACTGCATCCACTGCCGCGTTGCCGGCGCTGGCGCCCAGGGTAACGGGCGAACCGTTGCGGTACAGCACCAGGCCGGTGGTGACGGGCTTGCGGATGTCGCGGTCGAACGTGCGCGCGCCGGACGTGCCGCGCTTGATCAGTCGGTAGTTGGGCACGCCGTAGCCGGCGCCAGCCGTGCCGAGCGTGCCGCGCAGCGCGGCCGGCAGCGGGCGCATCAGGCCATTGGCGGTGGTGCAGGCGTTGTTGGTGGGGTCGCGTAGCAGGAAGCCGTACAGCGAGCCCTGCACGACGTCGTGCAATGTGTCCACCGCCATCCAGGCCGCGACGGTACGCGGGACCATGCCGATCTCGTATTCACGCAGCGGCTGGGTGCGCAGGCCGTTGCGCGTCTCGAAGCCGCCCTGGTTGGTGGCGATGGCGGTGGCCCAGCGCTTGCGGCCGCGGGCGGCCACCGCGACCAGCTCGTCAGGGAAAACCACGTCGTCGAGGATGGTGGCGGGCATGGCGGTCAGTTGTTGTAGCGATCGGCCTGGCGCAACTGGCGCGCCACATCGGCGGCGAACTGGCTGGACCCCTGCCGGGACATGCCGGGCGGCGGATTGATGTGGATGACCATTTGGCGACCACCCATGGCGCCGGCCAGCTGGCTGTTTGGCACGATGGTGCCGCTGGCCGGGGCCTTGAACAGTTCGGGGCCGCGCTCGCCGACCAGGTAGGTGCCGCCAGCCTGCACCGGGCCGCCGGCTGCCCGGGTGCCGAAGATGCCGCTGAAGATGTTGCTGAAGAAGCCGCCGACCCCAGAGCCACTGACAGCTCCAGAGATCGCATCACCCAGCGGTTTGGTGACCAGCTGGCGCGTGACGATGCGCAGCACGTCCTGCTCCAGGCCCTTGAGGATCTCGCTGAAGCTCCTGCCACCGACGATCGCATCCTCGAATGCGGAGGTGAAGGTCAGGCCCAACTCCTCGCCCAGGGATTTGGACTTTTCCAGCTCGGTGTTGATGCCGGCGAGCTTCTGCACGGCCTGGGTGTACTGCTCCTCACTGATGCCGTACTGGCCGCCCGTGTTGCGGAACTGCTCGAAGGCCTCCTTGAGCAGTTCCATGCTGGCGCGCTGCTCTTCGAATTTGGCGGTGGGCGTGTCCGCCAGCAGGGCCTGCAGGCGCTGGGCGCGCTCGCCATTGGCGCGGTCGACCTCGTTGCCGGCGTCGATCGCCAGCTGCTGCTTCAGGCGGATGCGGTCGAGCTGCTCGGCCTCCTGGTCGAGGGCGCGGGCAAGCGCCAGCACACTGGCGGCTTGTTCCAGCGTAGCGCCCGCACCCTTCTCGCGCAGGAAAATCAGCGCCTGCTCCGTGTTGGTCAGGTTCTGGTTCTTCTGCAGCTGCCGCTCCAGTGTCTCGACGTAGCTGCTCAGCGCCTTGTTGGTGAGGTCGATCTCGCGCTTTTCCCTTGCCGCCTTGGCACCGCCGTCGCCAGTCAGGCTGGGAGCCGGTCGAAGCGCCTGAGCACCGTTGGACAGCCCGAGGCGGCGGCGTTCGGCCGCGGACTCGTCATTCGGGTCACTTCGCCCGATGCCAAGAATGCGCCGCTCCAGGGCATCCAGCTCAGCGCGGGCGCGCACGCCGTCTGCCTTGACAGCCTCGGAGATCGCGTTGAACCCCTGGATGTCGAGCCTGGCCAGAGCCACCAGCTGCGCGGCAATGGCGCCGATCTCGCGGCCGAATGCTTTCAGCACGAAGATGACGTTCGCGCCGACGATGGCGATGGCCTCAAAGGCAATCCGCGCGGCGTTCGCAATGAACTGGAACCCACCGCCCTCCTCCTGGAGCGACAGGAACTCATCGGCGACCGCCTGCAGCGCGGGCAGCAGCGCTGCGGCGATCGTAGTGCCCAAAGACTGGCCCTGCAGCCTGATCTTTCCCAGTGTGTCGTTGAATGCGTCAGCCGATGCCGCCAGCTCGGCGTTGACCTTGCTGAACTGCTGGTAGTACTCGATGTTGGCGCGCAGCGCCTCGCCGCCTTCATTCAGCAGAGCGATCTGTTCCGCGCCAGCCTTCCCGAACAGGCGCATCGCCAGCGCGCTTTTTTCGGGGCCGTCCGCGAACTCCTTGAACCGGTCGGCCACCTCGGCGAACACGACGTCAGCGGTTTTCGTCTGTCCTGCCGCGTCCTGGATGCTGATGCCCAGCGCGCGGAACGGCTCCAGCGCCTGCTTGCTGCCAGCGGCGGCTTCAGCGAGGGTGCGGTTCAACTTGCCGGCCGCGCTCGCGACACCCTCCAGACTGCCACCGTTCTGGGACGCGGCAAAGCCCAGGCCGCCCAGGCCCTGGATGGCCACGCCAGTGGTCTGGCTGAGGTCGCGCAGGTTGTCTGCTGCGTCGATCGCGCTGGTGACCACTGCCGCCAGGCCGCCGGCGGCCAGCGCACCACCGAAGGCCCCAGCGAGCTGCGCCGCGCTGGCCTGCAGCGCGGCGATGTTGCCCTGGGCCTGTTTGAAGGCGGCGGCCGTGTCGTCCTGCGCCGTGATGCGGATGCGGGCTTGTGCGTCTGCCATGTCAGCGCACCATTCCGACCACCCGCGCGCGCGCCATGATCTGATCGATGGTCAGTGGATCTGCGGCCTCCTGCTCGCCAGCCGGGGAGTCATCGAGGTGTTGCCACAGGTCCGGCATGAAGTCGCTCGCGCCCCAAAGGCGGCCAGCTGCAGGCGCTTGCAGTGGGCCGTTTGCAATGGCGGCCAGCAGCCGGGACAGCACCATGAAGGACGCCCGGGGGACAGGTTCCTCCAGCTCCAGAACGTAGTGCTGGCCAAACTCTTGGGCGGTCATGGCGTCGCCGAGCTGCTGCATCGTCATCCCCATTCGTTGCGCCAGCCTGAGCATGAATCGCAGTTCAGGCTGGCACGCTAGTTTTTTGCGGTTGCCGCCTTGTCCATGCCCGACAGACGCCAGGCGATGTTGAACAGATTCAGCGCAGCGCCCTGGTGCTGGCCGCCGAAGATCTGCCACTCCGCGCGGCTGAAGAGCGAGACACCATCGGCATCCAGGACGCACAGCGCGAGCACATCGGGCACGATCTCGCTGACGCTGGCGGCATGGTCGCCGCCCTTGTTGGCCTGGTGCAGGGACGCGATGCGCTGCTGTACCCCGAGCAGTTCCACCAGGAGCAGGCCGCGTACGATGACATCGCCGCCGAGCGGCTCGACCTCGACTGTCTGCTTGGGGAGCACCGGGCCGGCAGTGCCGGCCTTCTTAACGACTGCCATGGCCGGCCCTTATGCGGAGTAAGCGCTGATCGGGCCGCGGAGCTTGAAGCCCACCTGGGTGGTGACCGCCTCGCCCTTGGAGCCGCCGGGTGCGAGGCTGGCCGACGGGTAGCAGTTGAAGTACACCTTGGCGCCGCTGGCGAAGGTCAGCGCGACACAGCGCTCGCCCTTGACGTTGTCGGCCTTCTTCAGCTCGACCAGCGCGGGGTCCGCTGGATCCCACAAGCTGCCGAAACTGTAGCTCAGGGCGGTCTTCGAGCCAGGCTGCTCCTTGTCGGTGTCGTCGTGAATGGTGGTGATGTCCACCGCCTTGGCCTCACCGCCCGATGCATTGACGTCCGTGAACGTGGCGGCCGATGCGCCGAAAGTGATCTTCTCCGCGGTGCCGGACACGAAGGTCCCGAACAGCGTGGAATCCACCCCTTCCAGGTCGAACGCGTTGGTGACGCTGTTGTCGACGCGCACCACCATGTGGTTCACCTCGGTCATGCCAGTCGCCTTGATCAGCAGGATGTCGCCATCGCTGTAGCCGTGCGCCGTGGAGGACGCCACGGCCGGATTGGCCTTGGTGATGGCGGAGATGGTTTTGGCGGCTGCCAGTGCGGTCTGCACTGCAACCGCGACTTTCGACCAGACGTTGATGGTGGACATGGTGGTGAGCTCCTTGGGCGTGATTTCGGGTTACAGGGGGGCTGTGGGGTCGTTGCCGCTGGTCATGTACTGCGCCTGCCAGGTCTGGCGCACAGCGACGAAGGGCGTGGCGTTGCCGCTTGGCAGCTTGATCTCGGACTCTTCGGCCAGGAGCAGATCGATCGAGCGACTGCCCACGGTGATCGTGCTGGCGCTGGCGCGCAGGGTGGACTCCACGCTGCCCGCAAGATTGCGAGCGGCCTTGGCAGCGCCCGTGATGCCGCGCGCCACGGCGGAGATCTCGAAGCTGTAGCTGCGCTGCTGGATACCGGGAAAGTGCACGGTCTGGTACTGGATGGACTCTTCGCCAGCCGCGTCACCGCCCAGGATGTCGATCGCGGGCAGATCATCCTCAGGCAGTTCGTCGGTCCGATCGAGGTAGACCCGATCCAGCCCGACGATCGCCGCGGCCACCAGGGCGGCCTGGATGGCTTCGAGGATCTGCTGCTTGACGACCGATGCCATGGTGCTGCGTCTCGCCGCCGTCAGGCGTCTTGCAGCACCAGCAGGGTGATGCCGGTGCCGTCCGGGTGATCGGCCACCACACGGTAGCGGCTGCCACCGGCCAGCAAATTGCCGAACCGCAGGTAGCGGCCCCGCACGTTGGCGGGCACGTCGCTGGACTTGAGCGTGAACACCGGCGCCGTGCTGGCGACATCCGCCGCACCGATCTGCGCAAGATCGAAGGCCTTGTCCAGGATGCCGACCACCTCCGCCGCCGCGCCGTCGAAGACTGCAGCGTCGGCGAACTCGTCCGCGTCAAAGAACGCGGCAAGGTCGTCTGCAAGGAAGGCGCCGGACATGGCTTTCGCTTCGATGGTGGCGGATGGCGGCTGGTCAGACGATCAGATGAACGTGGTCAGGCAGGCCCGCTGCCAGTAGCCGTAGCCCACGTTGCGGATCGCCTTCACGCCGTACAGGTGCTTGCGCTCCTTGAACTCCAACTCGGAGCCCTCGGCGATCGCGCTCATGGTGACGCCCTCTTCTTCCTGGCGGATCAGAGCCTTGGTCTGACCGTCGGCACGGAAGGTAGCGAACTTGGTCGTCCAGGTGAGCCGCGGATTGACGCGCAGCCCCACCTGGAAGCCGCCCAGGCTGCCCAGCGTCAGAATGCGGTTGCTGCGCGAGGTGCTCGAGTCCACGATGATCTGCGAGCCAATTGCGCCGGCGGCGGACGACATGAAGGGCACAGGCACCATGACTTCGAACATCCGGGCACCTTCGTTCATCGGCTCGCCCTGGTTGTCCTTGAAGCCCAGGATGGCCTCGATCGACTTGAGGATGGCCGTCTCCATCTCGCCGGAGGTCGGCGCGGTGGTCGTTGTGATGTCCGAGGTGAGGTCGTTGGACTGGCTGCCAGAGTCGTCCTCGACGTGATCGGTGTCAAAGAAGTACTGCCCGTCGTAGCAGACCGCCGCTTCACCGGCGATCAGCAGCGCGCTGAGCAACGATGCCCAATGCGCGTTCGTCCGCTCCGCCAGCTCGCGCACGCGCACCATGACTTGGCCGGTCTTGTCGCGGCGGATCTCGTCAACGAGCACCTCGAGCGTGGCCTCGAAGTTCTTGTTGACGATGGTGATGCCGTCGGTGCGGAAGCCCTTGGCTTGCCGGCCGCCGATCCATTCCCGCATGGCCGGCGCCATGCCCAGCCACTTGTAGGTCTCGGACTCCTGGTTGGAGTCGAACAGGTTGGACACGCTGTCGATCCAGGACAGGCCCAGGTCCTGCTGCAGCGTGGCGTAGAACTCGCCGATGATGGCACGGCTGGAAAGAGCGGTTGCACCCATGGTGTGATTCCTTCAGTGTGGGGGTTGGATGGTGGTTGCGGCCGCCGCTTACAGCGAACGGAACGGGAGCGCTTCGAATGCGACGATGCAGGTGGTGCCGGAAACCCAGCGCGCGACCTTGCCGATCGCCGAGTTGCCGCTGCTGGTCAGCGTGAAGGTGTCGTCGTCCGAGGCGTAGACCGTCTCGCTGACATCGGCGGCGCTCGACGCACCGACAACGCTCAGCTGCACCTGGCCACGCGTGCGAACCCGGACATTCTTCGCGCTGGCTGCGCCCGCGCTGTTGTCGACCGTACGCTCGGCAAACCCAAGGAAGGGATCCGCTGCGACCAACGGTCGGGCCAGACCGGAGGCGTTGTCGCCGACCGCCGCGCCTTCGTAGATGATGTCGGCGGCGATCATCGGCAGTTCCTGGATGTCGCCCAGCTCGAAGGCGCGGGCCTTGTCGGCCGCCAGGGTGGTCATAGTCAGCAACAGGCCGCTGCGCGCCATGTGCTTCTGCAGCAGCTGGTGTACGGTCTCGCTGCCGGCGCGCAGCACAGACGCTGAGACATCACGGACTTGGGGCAGCATGAGCAGCACCGCCACGACGGCCAGTGCAAGCAAGGTGAAGACGGTGGTTTTCATGGTTCAGGTCCTTGAGGTGAAGGGTTGCGGAATGGGTGGTCGTCAGGCCGGCTGGCGGGCATAGACGCGGCTGTGACCGGCCTCGCTGGCCCGCACGTAGGCGGTGTATGCGGCCAGCGAGCTGAATTCGGCGCGCAGCTTGCTGTCCTTGTCCCAGGCCGCCTTGGCCCGATCCTCGAGCGGAGCGGACGCATCGGCTTGAGCGGCGGCTGCCTCGCGCTCGGCGGCCGTGGGCTGCACGGTCGAGGCCGGCACGGTTGCCACCGGTGCAGGCGCTTCCGCCCGGTGCGCAGCTGCGGCGCTGGCCTTGACCTGGCGCTCGGCCGCCAGGATCTGCAGCGCGGCGTCGCCAGCGGACACGGAGCCGTCGGCCTTCAGGGTGGCCACCAGGGCTTCATGCCCCGGCAGGGCAGCGGCTTCGATCGCCAGGATGCGCGCGCGCTCTTCGCTGGCACCAGCCGAGCGACCTTCGGCCAGGATGGAGGCCAGCAGAGCGGGATGCTCAGCGGCCAGTTGATCTCGATTCATAGGATTCACTCCTTGGGGTGGTACAGGGACGGGTTGGCGGGCAATTGCGGCTGCCTTTGGCAGCAGCGAGCCGCGCGCGTGGCGCGGATCGGCCAGGGACGCGGCATAGTCGGCATTCAGGGCGGCAATCACCTGCGGCAGAGTCTGGATGCCGTCCACCAGGCCAGCGTCGATGCCCTGCTGGCCGATGAATGTGCGGCCGTCGGCCATCTGTGCTAGCACGGCTTCAACCGTAACGCCACGGTGCGCGGCGATCGCGTCGACGAACAGGCTGTAGTAGTAGTCGACCTCGGCCTGCAGATGGGCCCGGCCTTCTTTGCTCAGCGGGGCGTTCTCGCTTGCGATGCGCTTGTACTTGCCGGCGGTGATCTCGGTGACGGTGATGCCTCGCTCGGCCCGGGCCTTGCTGTAGTCGGTGTGGCTTTGCACGACGCCGATGGACCCGGACACGGTTGTCGTGTCTGCGATGTACACGGCGGATGCGGCGGACCCGATCCAGTACGCAGCGCTGGCCATGAGGCCGCTGGCCAGCGTGACGATCGGCTTCTGCTCACGGCCGCTGCGCACCAGGGAGCCCAGGGCCTGTGTGCCGTCCACCGTGCCGCCAGGGCTGTCGATCGCCAGGACGACGGAGTGCACCTGCGGATCCTGCAGCGCGGCCTGCAGGTCACGTCCGAGCAGCTCGGTGCTGACGCCGCCGGAGATCTCCATGAACATGTTCGCGCGCTTGGCGATCACGCCCTCGACCGGCAGGATCGCGACGCCCTGGTCGATGGTGTACGGCTTCGGCTCGTTGGCCAGCGGCTTGCCGATGCGAGCCTCGATGGCTGCGATGTCGGCTTTCTCACCGCGTGCATGCGCCAGGTAGATGGACTGGATCTCCAGCAGCTTGCTGGGCTCGATGGCCCAGGGTGCGGTGATGACATCCAGCAACTTCATGGGAAGGACTGTAGGAACTTCGGTGTCTCAAAAACAGGGCAAACCTGAGACGACCCGGAATCAACTCGCGATTGCACCCGCAAGCTTCAGAACCGGCAGTTCGCCAGCTGCAGTGAGCTTGCGTCCACTGGACAGCGTTGCGACACAGCGCACGCCGTACGTGACGCCATCCCGCTGGGCCGTGAAGCGCTGTAGCACCACGCCCCCCGATGCAGACTCGGTGAACACGCCGGCGGTAGTCATGGTGCCGATCAGCGCGGTGCCGGTCACCATGTCTTGCGCAGCCGCATCGGTGCCCTGGATGGCAGTGCAGGTGACGGCCACGGAGGTGATCGTCTCGCCGGTGACCAGGTCGCGGGTGAAATCGAAGGGGATGTCGTCGACTTCGTTGAGATCCATCGCCGTCTGCGGCTGGGCGGTGCGTAGGGTCATGGCGTGATGCTCCTGACGGCGCGCTGCGTCAGGATCGACCTGAGCTCGCGGCCAGTGGTGAAGATTCGGGATCGGCTGGCGTATCGAACGACGGCCGGTGCGCCGGAGTAGATGAGGCCCGCCGCAGTTCCCGTCCAGCCGTAGGTGGCAGTGCTGGCCAGCAGGCTGTAAGCCTGACTCCTGCTCAGCGTCGCGGCGGCACCGGTCCATACATACGTCTGCACGGCCGCGACCAGGCGGTACCCGCGCAGCAGCTGCGCCGCGGTTCCCGTGAGATTGAAGATCCCGGGCGCCGCGGCCAGCCTCCTGGAAGCCCGGACCGCGGTGTTGTTGCCGGTGAGCGAGTAGCTGCCCGCAGCCGCCGCCAGGCTGTAGGATCCCAATGGCGTGTACGTCAGTGCAGCCGCGTTGCCGGTGAAGGTGTAGCTGGCTGCGGCAGCCGACAGCTTCCTGGCGGCGCGGAGGGCGGCAGCGTTGCCGGTCAGCGTGTAGGAAGCCGCGGCGGCCAGCAGGCGACGACCTTGCAGCAGCCTCGCGCTGTTGCCCGTCCAGGCGTATGCACCGGCGGCGGCCGTCAGGCGCAGACCACGGTACAGGCCGGCGGCATTGCCTGTCAGCGCGAAGGATCCGGCAGTGGCCGACAGCCGGCGCGATGCCCGCAGGCCTGCAGCGTTGCCGGTGAGCGCGTAGGAGGCCGCGGCAGCCGTGAGGGTGTAGCCAGCCGGAGCTGCGTCAGCCGGGCTAGACCCCCACGGCTCATCTGCCCATGGTGACGCGCACCAGGTCATTTACAGGGTCGCGGCCAGCGCGAAGATCGCGTCGACTTCTGCGTCCGTTTTGCCCAATGCCGCAGCCATGGTGGCAAGGAATGGGTTGTTGCGCTGGAACTCCTGGCTCTCGTCGAACGCGATCTGGAGTTCGACGTCGCCGCTGGCCGCCACGGCGCCCTTGATCGTCGCCAACAGGCCGGCGCGGTGCAGGGCTGTGAGCATCTGGCGGCGGGTAACTGGCTTGATTGCGGAGCGGGCGGCGGCGGCGAGTGCCGCAGGGGCGGCGGACTCGATCTCGGCCTCTGTTGGCCGAGGCGAAGATGCAAACCATTGGAACTCACAGGTGTCAGGTCCTTCTTGGCTCACCAAAAAGTCTCGACTGTCCACGTAGCCCATTCCGGTGAGGATCGAAGCAACATCAGTTCTCATAGAACCTCCACGAGACTGAAAGCAGTCGCCAAGCCGGGTGACGGGCTGGTGTCCAGACCCTTTGAGCCTTCTTCGCTACGCCACCGAAATTTAATGTAGTCGTCGGCCGCCAAGTCGGTCAGAATCGATTGCTGGCCGACTCGTCCAATCGTTGCTTGTGCTTGGGAAAATTGGCCAGCGGCCATGATGTTTGTAGTTCCATTCTTGTAGAGATAGACTGAAAAATATTTGCCACTTGTCACTGATCCGGTGGATGTCCCCGCAAACGACACAACGAAATTCCCGGCCCGCCGGGTCTTGATGTCGCTTGTTGACACAACCGCCAAGGATGCGTTGTCAATGTAGGAAGTCCATGCGCCGCCCTTGTCGGTAGGAGTGGTGACGGTTGCGGCAGATTCTGCAGTTGCGGAGGTAGTCAGCCGACATCCGCATTGCTGCGGGATGCGGCCATCGTGCATCACAGACCACTTATTCGTCGCCTCGTACACGAACCGCATCGACTCACCGGCAATAAACAGCCGTGTAATCTCTGTCGAAGCTGCAACTACCGAACTTCCAAACGCACAGGTTTGTCCGCTGCCGGTGCGCAAGAGAAGCTCGAAGGAGGCGTTGCTGGTGATCGCGGAAATTTCGATCACGTCACCGACCGCTGCCGTCGTCGGCAACGTGCCGGTTCGGTCGGCCGTCAGAATCGACAAGTCCCATACGTAGTGGGTGTTGGCCTCAAGTGTGATGCTGGCATCGGTGCCCGTAACACGCCGCAGTGCCACCTGTTCGACGCGACCTGCAAACTCCGCCGTCCCGCCCTGCGACACCACTGCGGCCGATGTGAAGGCAATGGCGCTTCCCGTACTGGAGTCCATCAGCGTGCCCCGGCTCAGGCTGGTGCCGCTGTGCGTGTAGACGCAGCCGTCACGAACCTCCCAGGCCGTGCCCTCTTTGATCGTCACGCCGTCGAATGTCTTGCCATCTTCACCAGCACCAAACGTGCGGTATCCGCTGCTGGCGGCACTGATCGTCAGCGCCCCAAGGCCCGACGACGCGACGGCGCTGATCGTGGTCTTGAGAAAATTCTTGTGGGTCGCGGTCATGCTCGTGCTTTCACAATCAGGTCAGCCCGCGCGACCTCGGCCTCGTGGTGCGCCTTGCAGTGCCCCTCGGGGTGCTTCTGCCAGGCGAACAGCAGGTCGATGGCCGGGCGCGAGATCCGGCCGAACAGCCGGCCCTGCACCCACGCGCGCCAGCTGCGCGACGACAGCGTCTCGTGGTGCCACCCGCGCAGCAGCGCGTTGGCCAGGCAGTCGAGGGCCATCAGGACCTCAATGCGCCAGCTGTACGGGTCGCCGGGCAGTTCGCGCGGGGCCAGGTTCATGGCTTCAGACCTTGATCGCCGATTCGGCCCGGGCCACTTCCGCCAGTTCCATCTTGAGTGCGTGCAGCCGAGGCTGCTCGATGGCGTTGGCCTGGTCGGTGAGCACCTGGATGCGGGCGCCCAGCACCTGGTGCTCGGCGATCGCCGCGTCCATCTCCTTGTAGATCGGCGCGCTCTGCGCCTTGATCACGTCGATGTCGGCGCGCAGTTCGGCCATGCGGGTGCGCAGCAGTTGTTTCTGCTGCGCGAGTAGGGTCTTGGTATCGCTCATGGTGGTGGTCCTCAGTGGGCGTTGCGGATCAGGTCGGGCTGCAGGATGTCTTTGATGCCGCCGGCGGCCAGGCGCACGCCGAAGTTGCCGATCATTGGGCGCCCCCGCAGCGGCCGGGCGTTGTCGTCCACCCACATGACATCCATCTCGGCTCCATCCGCGCAGGTGATGCGCAGCTGCGAGCCGTTGGTGGTGACGGCGGCAATGGTCTTGCCGCGCAGGCGGGCGGTGATGTCCATGGTCAGGCCAGCGTCCAGAAGCCGCCGGACCCGTCGAAGTCGATGGTCAAGCTCTCGCCATCAGCCAGCGTGATGCTGGAGCCGTAGTCGTACCAGCCGACCAGGGCATCAGCCGGGCTGCTGGCGCTGTCGTTGTAGATGTCCACGTACCGCAGCGGGCCGACACTGGCGCCGCTGGCCGTGAACACTTCGTCGGCGATCGTCACCTTGGCTGTTCCGCTGGACTCGGTCAGGGTGACGCTGTCCAGCGCTACGCCGCCGCCGGCACCAGCGGTGTACCCGCCGGCAGTGCTGATCTGGGTCAGGTCCGCCAGCACCGTGTTGGCGGCCAGGGGCGCACTGTTGCAGAACGCGGCCTTGAACGTGTGGCTGGACCAGATGTGCACGCCCTTGTTGAGCTGCTCGACGTAGTCCTGATGCTTGTTGAATGATGCCATGGTGGCTACTCCTGTTGGGTGGGTTGCGACTCGCTGCCAGCCGATGGGTCTGAGGGTCCGGCCTGCTGCGATGGAGCGCCGGCGGGCGCAACGTAGGTTCCGTCGCGCTTCTGGGCCGCGATCTCCTTCGCGCGCTGCCGGTGCTTGGTGGCCCAGTCGACGCCGTCGTGCAGGATGGATTCAGCATCCAGCGTGCTGATGCCCATGTCGACACGGGCCCGCGCTGCCGCGACTTCCTTGACCGGATCCAACGCCCCGGCGCCGTCGCCCGTCCAGACCGCGTTGCACCAGGCCGCGCGGATCTCCGGCGATGTGAAGAACCCGGGTGCCTGGATGCGGTCGTTCGCGATCTCGTTGGCCAGCCACAGCTCGTACACCGGCTGACAGAACTGCGTGACAACCCGGTCCCGCCGGCACTTGAAGAACTTCGCCGCCATCAGGAACGCGCCGCGCGCCGCGGTGTAGGACGACTGGAAGTGCATCACCAGCACTTCGTAGGGCAGGCCGAGCGCCATTCCCATCTGCCGAACCATCGCCGTCCAGAACGGGTCGAACTCCGGGTTGGGCCGGCCCGGGCTGGCGGTGGTCACGTCTTCGCCAGGCAGCAGGTGCACCGCCTTGCCGCCACCCATTTCTCCGGACCACTGCTCCGCGCCGTCCAGCGTGCTTTTGACGCTGTCGTTGTTCTGGAACAGGTCGTGGAAGGCCTCGGTCTCCATCTTCACGAAGACGGCAAACACACTGCTGGCCACGGCAGCGGCCAGCTCGTTGTCTGTCCACTTGTTGAGCTGCTTGAGAGGCTCCAGGATCGGGGAGATCCACGGCACGCCGCGGTACTGGCCGAAGCGCAGGTGCTCGATCATCTGCAGCACGTTCATCCGCCCGGTGCTGTCGCCGCGGATTTGCACACGGGTCCACCTGGTGCCGGCAGTGTTGAGCTCGCCGGGGTGACGATCGGCCACGTGCACAGCGATTGCGGCGCCTGTCTGCTTGTCGATCTCCACGCCATCGATCAGGGTGTCTGTGTCGGGCTTGCGGTCCGGGTTGCAGATGCGGTCGGCCTCGATCCCCTGCAGAGCCAGCTGGACACGCCCTTCTCTGCGCACCAGCGGCGTGAGGAAGAACGCGTCGCCGCTGCTCAGCTCCGTCCGGTAGCCGAGATCCTGCTGGCCGTAGAAGTTGCTGGCGCGGGCGACGTCGCAGTCCGTCGAAGCCGCCCAAACGCCGAACCGGTGGGCGGCGCGGCTGTTCCACTCCGCAGCCTGGTCGTCCGTGAGTCCGAGCATGTCGGCCTGGATGGCCGGCGTGCACGACAAGCCAGTCCCGATGACGTGGCCGACATTGGTGTTGATGGCCCCGACAGCCAGCGGCGCGTTGCGGAGCTGGTCCCGCGACCTGCTTCGCAGCGCCGGGAGGTCGGGGATGATGTCGGTGGTCGGTGATCCGCCGCCAGGATTCCAAGCGCTGGTAGCTGCCCGATCCCGCCGCGCCCCCAGGTAGCCACCTCCAGCACCACTGTACGCGCCGACGCTGCGCAGCGCGGCACGTGCCATCAACCGGCGCGCGGCGGCCCTAGGGGACACATAGGCGATGACCTTGTCCAGCAGGTTCTGCTGCTCGGCGGTGCCGGGCCGGCGCGGAGTGGGTTTTTCGCGCATGGGATCAGCGGGCCACGACCGTGTAGGCGCGGCTTTGTCCAGCGGCGCGCCGGCTGAGGTTGGCCAGCTGCTCGTTGCAGATCTCGATGCCTGCGCGAATTTCGGCCAGATCCGCGCGCGTCAGCTTGCGGCCTGCAATCTCGTACGACTGCCCGGCCAGGACCTTGATCTCAGCCGCCAGGTAGGCGTCGAGGCGCGCCTGGGCTTGGGCGACAGTGATTCCGGCCATTACATGCGTGCTCCTGAGGCTGGTTGCGAGTGGGTGCGTTCACTCGGGGAGTGGGACCAGACCAGTCTATGGATTCAGCCGTCTCAAAAACAGGGCAAACCTGAGACAACCGGCGTTGCGTGGGGTAGCATCGAGGCCTCATCATTGGAGGTCAGCATGGCGATTCGTCGATCCTTGATGGTTTCGCGCGGCCTGCAGTTGGTCGGTGTGGCGTTGATGGTGGCTGGAATCGTGGCCTACTCGCAGCGCGACACTTCGCGCTTCATGGCACAGGCGTTCCTTGGAGGAATGGTGCTCATCCTCGGCGCGCGGATCTATGAATGGCTGACCAAGGAGTAGCACTCCTCCAGCCGCCCTATCGCGGCGGCGCCTTCATCCACCGATAGATGGTCGCGCGGCTGACACCGTGCTTGCGTGTGATCTCTTCGTTGCTCATGTTGGTAAGGCCGTCGCGGTAGACCTGCGCCCGAACAGAGTCAGGCAACCCCACTCCGTTGATCCTCGCCTCGCTGAGCTGGAGCTTTTTTTTTACGCGAATGCGTCGATCGCCATAGCGCTCCTTCAGACGCCGCTCGATGGCTGCCGCCTGATCGGTGGTGATCCCGACGCCCAGCTCAAGCACCTCCCGGATCATGGCGATCACGATGTCTGCGTCTTCGTCTCCCGCCGGCTGGGGATCAACTGCCATCATGGCCCCTGGCGGAGACTGCGAGCCAAGCTGGCACGCCACCCGCGTGGACCAGGCGCCGGCATTGGGGCGCTTGGAGCGGGTGCAGCGGCTGGTGCAGGGAGATCAGTGGACGCAGGCCTGGCCGAAGCTTCCTCAGTCAGTGCAGACGTCTGCACCTCCTCGCCGTGGTCACCGCCAGCAACGGCCGCATGGCTGGCAAACAAATCCGCTTCGCGCGGAGCGATGCGTTGTTCGCGCCGCGCCCAGCTGGTCTCGCGATAGCTCTGGATACCGAGGTAGCAGGCGGCGGCGTAGGCATAGACCATGCTGTCGCCTGCTTCCTCGCGGTGGCCCTGAGGTGTGATCCAGCGCATCGAGTGCTTTCCCTGCACAACCACTGGCAGCAGCCGGGCCGCGGTCATCTGCTCGAACTCGTCGGTATCGCTGAGCGCCTTGGGCACGTGCACGTAGCCGGGCCCGACTTGCGTCAGCCGCATGCGTCCATACAACAGGTGCTTCGCAGTGTCCGTGCCAATCTGCCAGACCTTGACGCCTCCCTTCATGGTCTTGCCCCGCCAGCTGATGTCAATCATGCTCGGCCGTCCGAGTACCGGGCGCCCATACTGGCTCGCACCTTTGACGGCCAGCACGTTGGACCGCGCGTGGTACCGGCAATAGTTGTAGACCGCGTGCGTGTTATGACCACCCGTGTCGATGCAGGTCGCCTCAATCAGCACCTGGGATCCGCTGGCGTGAAGCACTGGCGTTCGGCGGATCTCGGTCAGGCGGGTCCATGGCGATCCCTCGGTGCCCTCATCGAGGTTAGGGTCACCGTAGATGATGTGGCGATCGACCAGCCAGGACTCCTCTCCCCGGCCGAAAGCCCAGACGCGCGCCTCCAGGCGGTCGGGTTGTGTGTCGACGCCCATCACGAGCAGCAGGCCGTGACGCGGCACCTTCCCCATCTCGTAGTCTTCGGCGCGGTTGCGCAGGGTCTGACTGTCGGCGCCGGTACCAACCTCCTCCCAGTCTTCGGCCAAGCTGGAGTTGATGAACTCTTTCAGAGGCGCGCTGTTGCCCGCCTTCTTGGCCTTTTGGGCGGTCTCCCACTTTTCCACCAGGCTGGCCCAGCTGCGCCACCCGAGCGGCGAGTAGAGCTTGTTCAGGTGGAACCCGGCACGCCTGCCGCGCCCGGCACCTGGGGCCTCGGGGATCCAGATGCCGGCCGCCAACATCTCCGGCTTGGAGTGCTCCTGGATGGCAGCGCCGCAATGGCGGCACACGTACACCGCAGTCTCCGGCCGCGCTGCACCGAGCGGCGTCTTGAGCCACTGCACGCCCCAGGCCTGCCCGGTGCCCCATTCCAGGACCTGCCGCTCACCGCAGTGCGGACAGGGAACGTGGTAGCGGCGGCGATCGCTGGCCAAGTACTCGTCGCCGATGACCGACGCACCTTTCACGGTGGGCGTGCTGGCGATCACCAGCTTGCGGCGCGAGAAGTTGCTCATGCGCTCCTCGAGCAGCGCCAGAGGCGGGCCCTGGTTGTCCACATCAGCTGGCCACTTGTTGACCTCGTCGGCCACCGCGAATCCCAGCGGCTTAGACGCCAGCGAACTGGCGCTGTTCGCACCACCGAAGAAAACCGCGAAGCCCCCCTGGATGCTGCGAGCGCGCCAGCTGCTGGACTCATCGCGGCTGCGGCTCACGGAGATCAGACCCTGCATCACCGGCGTCTGCTGCACGGTGGGAAGGAAGCGCTGGCCGCTGTGGTCCTGCGCGTCCTGCAGGGTGGGTTGAACCATCATCATGTCCTGCGGATCGGTGTGGATCCGCTGCATGATGGCGTTGTAGA
>ERZ869929.223-NODE-223-length-37634-cov-63.871338_pt1 | contig 37634 bp, 65 predicted proteins | sample MGYA00579312_ERZ869929 | MGnify/ENA primary metagenome ERZ869929 (study PRJEB32216, sample SAMN09231818) | wastewater metagenome | place: USA: Maryland | collected 2016-08-09 | study: EMG produced TPA metagenomics assembly of the PRJNA472060 data set (Reclaimed... | reverse complement strand
TCTTTGGCTTCCCCCTCCGTATCGTAAGTTGTAGCGCCCATGATGGCATAGATCGCGTCACAAACATTCCTGGCATACACGCTCCAAACCCAACAGATGAAGCGTTCTTGCTCCGAGGTTTTGTAACGAAGCTGCTTTAACTCTTGCAAAAACCCATTTATCGCGATGTTTTTCGTTTCCATGTGTTCGGCCTGAATTTTCATCAGTTCTCGCAGCATGGTTTCTGTGGGTTTTGTATATGACGCAAAATCTTCTTCGCACTTGCGGCAGTGGTACAGCTCCGCATGGAAATCGCAGTCTTTTTCTTCTTGGCATTCGGGACAATAAACATTCATTTTTCCTCCGCGCTTATTTTGTGATTAATATCAGCACCCACGCAATTTCTTTTCACGATCTTCTGAACGTGGGCGACCGACAGCATGAATCGGCGGGCAATCTCCCGCTGCGCGTTCATGGTTCTGTCGCTGCCCAACCATGCGGCGTACACCCGCGCGTCACGCTCCGAGTACCAGGGACGGTATGTCATGCCCGCCCCCTCACGCCCATCACATTCCGGGCTAGTGATTGCTGGTACACCTCGCCGCGCAAGACCATACCGCAATCGGTAACATCATAATACAACTTTTCGCAGCGGATTACAAGACCCACGGGTAAAATTCCTTCCCGCAACATGTCCTTGATTGCGATCCACGAGGTCTGCCTGCCAATCAGCGCGTTGTAGTCGTCCGGGTCATCCGGGCAATACTGGCGGGGTAAGACCCCTGCAAAGTGTGCGGTTTCACCGTTCACAGTTTGCAATCCTTTTGGCTATCCACTCCACCACAGGCACGGCGACCGCGTTGCCCAGCTGCTTGTAGCGTTGGCTATCCGCCTGGCCGGAAGTGAACCCGTCAGGAAAGCCCTGCAGTCTCTCGCACTCCGCAGGAGTGAGGCGGCGGACACCCACAAACGGCATGTTATTCCCGCCTGTTCCCCACGTGGCCGCAACGGTTGGCGCGGTATCTCCCTGGGGACGGTATGAACCATCCTGACTATGGAAGTCCCAGACAATCGGCTGTTCGTGGTTACAGGTCAAGGACGGCGAGCCGTCCTTGACTACTTCGGCGTTACCCTGGCCGTGGGCAAGGACAACAGGAACGAGAAAATCCGTTTCATTCGCCTGACTCCCGCGGTCGCTTCCACAAGTCTTTCGATCAATTGTTCCTGCAATGTGCGGCATGGTATCGCCAATCTTTTCAGCGCCCAATGTTCCGGTTACAAATTCGTTTGGTTCTGCTCCGCACCTTCGGCGCAGGTTTCCAGGCTCAAACGCAATGCATCCGGCAGTGCCTTCCCCCTGCTTTTCGCGCGCCGGAGAATCCCAGCACACGCCTTCCCGCTCAAATAATACTTCTGTGGCACGTCCGTTTCCAAGACTTGCGACAATGAACACACGGCGGCGGCGTTGGGCAAGGCCGAAATATTGAGCGTCAAGTACCCGCCAGCAAACGCCATACCCCCGCTCAACCAGCGATTGAAGGACAAGGGCAAAATCTCGCCCTCGATTGCTGGATAAAAGGCCGGGGACATTTTCGGCAATAACCCACTTCGGGTTAAGTTCCCCAATAAGGCGGTCAAACTCCCACCATAGCCCTGACCGCTCTCCAGCAAGCCCCGCGCGTTTTCCTGCAATTGACAGGTCTTGACACGGGAATCCGCCACAGAGAACATCAACGGCTGGTAGGTTGTGCTTTCCAATTTCTCCGACATCCTCATACCTCGCTACATCCGGCCAGTGCTTTGCAAGTACACGGCTGGCCGGTTTGTCAATTTCGCATTGAAAGGCGCATTCCATCCCGGCGCGTTCTAGCGCAAGGTCGAAACCTCCTATACCTGAAAAAAGCGATCCAAATTTCATCGCGCCTCTTGAATATGCCGGGGCTGTGACACCCCGGCCAATCCACTAGAACGGCACCTCTGCCGCTTTCTCGCCGCCGCCAAGCAGTTCAACGTCAGCCACGACCGCTTGAAGGTTATACCCGCGCTTGCCCTCTTTCTCCCACTCGTACACGGTCAGGTTGTCGCAGACCGCCTGAATGTGCTTGCCCTTCGTCAGGTACTGGTGGACCTTCTCCGCGCGTGCGCCGAACCATGACAGGTTATACCACACGGTCTGCTTCTCGCCCTTGACGACCGCGTCCACGGCCAGGGAGAAGTTGACCACCGCCGTCCCCTTGTCCAGGTATTTCAGTTCGGCCTCTTTGCCCAGGTGTCCAATCAAGATATGTTTTCCAGCCATTATATGCTCCTTGTGTTATTTGAGTACGATTTAGGCAATCCGGTTAGTTATCAGTTGGCATAGACCTCGACTTTCGGCGGCCACGCATACAGCAGCGCGTGGGTAGCCATGTGCTGTTCTAATTCTTCCTCAAGCAGGTTGATGTCATCCGCCAGCCAGGTCAGCCGGTGGGTGTCCATACACAAGGTATGCAGCATCTCGCCGCGTTTCAGTTTGATCAACAGACGCAGGCGGGTGCATTCGCGGCATGAATTATTTTTATTCAGGTTCATTTTTCCTCTCTTTCGCCAAAGAACGGACTGTTTGGGATGCCCACGAAGTGGATGAATTTGCGCGGGTCTTCCAGTTCCCGCCCCTTGCCAAACCACAGCGTCTTGACATTCTGCTGATCCTTGTATGGCACTTTGATTATATTTGGGTCAAGGTTCTGGTTATAGTTGGTCATAAAACAGATCAAGTCCGCATCATACACCACCTGACCCGAACCGCGCAGGCTGCTTTGGTCTGGTACGCCCTGTTCGCCCATCCCGCCTTTGTTCTGGGAGTGAACGGCGATACAACCCACGCCCAGGTCTTTGCAGATGCGTTTCAATCCAGCGGATGCTAGTGCGGTTCGCTCGATCTCCTCAAGCCCCGCGCCGTCTTGCAGCAAGAAAAGGTAATCAAGCACAAACCATTTTACATCATACTGGGCTTTCAGTCTTGCCAAATCCGCCCGCATCCTGTTAGTGTCCCAGTCAAAATCATCGGACATATAAATCGGCAGTTGGGAATAGTGTTCAATCGCCCCGGTCAGACTATGCCAGTTCTCCGCAGTTATCCGCCCGGTTTTCATTTCCCGGCCAGGAAAGCGCCCATAACCTGACACCATGCGGCGGCTGATTGCCATGCCGCCCATCTCCAGTTCGTAGATAGCGCCCGGATTGTACTCTCCCATTTGGCAGGCCATTTGAATAGCAAGGCGCGTTTTGCCAACCCCAGGAGGGCCCGAAATAATCATCACTTCTCCAGGCTGAATACCGCCCGTGATCCGGTCAAACGCCTGAAAGCCCGTCCGCATTCCCCATATGTCCGTTGGGTTCTCCGCCCTAGCCGAAACATCATCATACAAGGCTGACATAAAGTCTGCCAATGGCCGCGCCGCGCTTTTCACGTTCGCCCCATTCGCAATCTGGGTAATAATGCCTGGTAGTTTTGCGTCCATGCTGGCGCTTTCATCAATGGCCGCCTTCGCCAGGGCATTAGCAACCTGTAACATCGACCGCCGCCGCGCCTTCTCCTTCACGATCTCGGCATAGCTGGCTGTGTTATAGGTCATGTAATTGCCGCCGCACAAACCGGTCAGATACCCTACGCCCCCGGCATTATCCAGCATTGACCGCCCGCGCAAGTCCTCTAACACGGTCAGATAGTCCACCTGCCGCCCGGCCGCGCGGACTGATAGTATCGCCCGCATAATCTCCTGATGTTTCAAAAAGTAGAAGTCGCCAGGGCTGATACTGATGGTATCCATCAGTTCGCCGTCAATCATCATAGCGCCCAGGACGGCCTTTTCCGCTTCCTCGGAGTAGAGCGTGATTAGTTCGTCCATGCGCTTGTGTACCCCGCCGCCGGATTGACGGCCTCTTTCTTCGCGTCTGGAATTTCGCCGGCTACCGCCCAATCCAACCACGCAGGATTGACCTTTTTGTACCCCCGATCCAGCCATGCCTTCCAGTAGGTACGCAGGAATTCCACCGCTTCCTGGCGGGTCTTATCGCGGCACAAAGAAATGACCTTGTCATATTTGACCTGCTGTTCTTGTGCATTGCCCGGCATGGCGGTCATACCCGTTACGGTAGTCCAAATGTCATGCGCTTCCTGAATGGAAGGCAGGGGATTGGGAGTGGCAGGAGCGGCGTCAGCCGTTTCGCTTTCTTTTTTTATTTCTCTTTCTCTTTCTCTTTTTCTTAAGGATACCAGTATAGATACGGTATCGATACCGTATCCACCGTTTTTGAGGTGGTATCGATACGCATCTTTTACAAGGCAATCCGGTATAGAATCAATGTCTTTGGTCACTTTCTTCTGGGTGGTTTCGCTGGCATTGGCGTGGTACTTGCTCATATTGACCACCCACATCACCCCGTCCCGATACAGAATTTTAGAGGCCTGTTCAAACTTATCAAATGCAGCCCTCACAAATTCTTGATCCAGGCCGGTTTCGTAGCAGATGATTTTCAGCGGGAGTTTATAGATACCAGAAATGCTGGACAGTTCATTTGTGAACAGGTAGGAGTATAAATACTTCTCCAGCGGGTCAAGATCAATAACCCATTCGTCCTTCCAAAAGCGTGTGTAAAACTGGCGATAACCGGCCATTATTCACCGTCCTCTGCTTCTTGCTCATACATCAACGCGCATTCGTTGTCGTATGCCTCTTTGTCAAAATCCGATATACAATGGCGCAGCTGGCAACCGATAAGCCCGCTTGCTAATCTTTCTATTTCTTCGATCTTCGCGGATGTATATTGTTCGTTTTCGTCAAGGTGATATATCTGGTAGGACGGGGCAAGGGTAAACAGATCAACGTCCAGCGCGGCGGCTTCTTCCCAAAGCGGCCCCGCCGGTATTGTGCCAAGTGCCATTACAGCCTTTCGGATATTGGGCTTATAGATGGGTTTGTAGCGCTTTTTGACGATCCGCTCAATGTCTGCTGCATACCGGCAGACTTGCGGAATGGCCTCACGGCAAAACTCAAGTTTTAGTTCAATAACCCAAACGCAACCATCCCCGTAGCCAAGAAGATCAATTATTCCAGATGGTACGCGCACCTGGCGGCCAATCCAACCCTTGATAGTCATGTATTCCCCCTGGGGTGGATTTTCAATAAGATAGTTTTCCAAGTCCTTCTCTAGCAATTGCTTAATTCCCTCTCTGATAACAAACAGCCGCCTTCCGTCTTGACAGTGTTTTCTCAGGAACACGGGACGAAAAGCGGCTATTTGTCACTGTCTGATGTTCCTGAGTAAATTTATTTTACCACAAAGCTCCAGCTTGTCAAGGATAATTCTCATTTAGACTATCAAAATCTATCAGGTTTGGCCAGCCGTCCCCCGCGCCTGTGCGTAAGTTCATCACGTCCTTCGTGCGGGCTGGCTGATCTAATTATAGCCGATTGTGGCGATAAAAAGGGACATTTGTCACTATTACCGGCGGGTAGAAGTGGGTATACTAATTGCAGGAGGAACACACTATGTACTATAAATTTTTGAACGGGGATCAATCTTGCCACAATGGACACTACACCTGGTCGCTGCCCCATGGCGGGAAGCCCGGCGAGTGGACGGAGCCGATTGAGCGCATCAAGGCTTGTGAGCGCGGGTATCACGCCTGCCGCCCGCAAGACCTGGCGTATTGGATCGCCGCTGACCTCTACGAAGTCGAACTGGAGGGCGTGATTGAGGCGGATAACAAGGTGGTCGCCCGCCGCGCCCGGCTGATCCGCAAGATTGACGCGTGGAATGAGCGGACACAGCGCCTGTTTGCGGTAGCCTGCGCGAGACGCGCCCTGTCAACGATCGAGAACCCAGACCCGCGCAGCCTTGAGGCGTGTGATGTGGCGGAACAGTACGCCAACGGACGGGCGACCGAGGAAGAATTGAATGCTGCCGATGCCGCCGCCGATGCCGCCGCCGATGCCGCCCGTGCCGCCGCCGATGCCGCCGCCGATGCCGCCCGTGCCGCCGCCGATACCGCCGCCGATGCCGCCGCCGATGCCGCCGATACCGCCGCCGATGCCGCCCGTGCCGCCCGTGCCGCCGCCCGTGCCGCCGCCTATGTCGCCGCCAATGTCGCCGCCTATGTCGCCGCCGATACCGCCGCCAATGTCGCCGCCAATGTCGCCGCCAATGTCGCCGCCAATGCCACAGAGCGCGAATGGCAATCGGCGCTTATCCTTGAAATGACCGGAGAGACGCTATGAACCAATGCCAAGTTTGCTTACAGTACGGCCAGACCGTGACCCTGGGTGACGGCGAGGTCTGCCCGGCCTGCATCCGCGAGATGCTGGATGACCTGCGCCGCAATCAGAGCGATATGCAGCGGCGGATTGACGCGCAAGAGCAGAGTTTGCAGTCAGCACAAGATACAATTCGGCGTCTTGCAGCCGACCGCCAGGCCCTGTATCGAAAAATCACAGAGTGGGAGCGCCGCCATGCGTGAAGGCGACCGCTGCATGTACCGCCGCTGGGACGGCGTGAAAGTCCCGGTAGTGATTATCGCCCTGGGACAGTATGCCTACATCGAGGCGGACTGCCGGACGGCGATCACCGAAGATGGCGGGTATAACAATCTCGTTGGACTGTGGGAATTGGAGGCAGAATGAGGCGTATCAAGCAGAGTTATATCGCTGACAAAGTCAATGCGATACTGGCAAGCGCCAGCGGCATTGAGTGGGAAATCGCAGAAGATATTCAGCGGATTCTATCTTGCCAGCATGATGGCGAGATTGCCCCGATTGAGGTACTCGATTGGGACGAAAATTGTACTGACATCCTGGGGTGGGTCTGCCAGGATTGCGGCGCGGAGCTGGACATTGAGGATGGACAGGAGATGCCCGATGAAATGCCGTTCTAAAATGCACTTTTGGTATTCCGCGAAGCAGGCGCAGGCAGACCGCGAGCGCAGGTATCGCTTTAGCCCGTATTACAACACCTTCTGCCGCATTGATGGGAAAGTCCTGCTGTACACCGAGTGTGGCAGGAAGGACACGCCCTGCGGGTCGTGGGATGATTATATTTATCTCGGCGTGGGAGAGTTTGACCATGCGGAATAAATACGAGGACTGGTATCTTGCGGCCCTGCTGGTCATTATGGCCGCGTTTGTGATGATATTCGGGAAGTTCTAACAAGGAGGATGGGATGAGTGAATCGAAAATTGCAGATCGGATTGCAAAGGCTACCCTTGAGGTCGGCGCGTTCACAGCCGATAAGACCAACAAGGAACAGGGGTACAGTTACATCAGCGCGGATATGGTGCTGGAGCGCGGCGGGCAAGCCCTCGCCAAGCAGGGCGTGTCAATCATCCCGCAGGTGACGGATGCGACCATCACCGCCGTTGCCCGCGAGGGGAAAGCGCCCCGCCTTGACGCGCTTATCAAGATGCACATGATTGTAACCTGCGAGAACGAGGTCGTCACCGCCGATTGGTACGGCTGCGGGTCTGACTACGCCACGCCCGATAAGGCGCTGTACAAGGCGATCACCAGCGGTCACAAATACTTCCTGATGAAGTTGCTGAATATCTCGGTTGGGAACATTGACAGCGAACATGAGGAAGGTGAGAAGCCCGCCAGCCAGCCGGCAAAACCAACCGAAAACAAACCGGCGGTAATAAATCCGGTAATGACCTTACAGGAAGCGGAAGCCGTGACCAATAGCCAGGGCGTACCCTACGGCGAATTAGCGCCCGATACCCTGGCACATATGGCTAACCAATTGGTGAAGTCGCTCAAAAACGACATGCTCGCCGAAGAACGGGCGGAAAAAGAGCGCAAACTGACCGCGTGCAAGGTGATCCTGGCGCACAAGGAAACCACCAGCCAATAGGCTGTGGCAGGCCAAAACCAACCCCGGCGGGTGAACGAAAGGAGATTCCCTCAAAAGAAGATTCGCCCCCGCCGGGGAGCCAACAACAAGGAGGATAGAATGAGCGAATTTGACAAGATGCTTGAAGTGATTGCGGACGCGCTAGACGCTGCGCCGCATCCTGCGCTGATTTACGCGGCGCGGCACATGATGATGGAATATGACCGCATCATTATCCCTGACTGGATTGCCGCCCTCGCTGGTGGGAATTATGAAACCTGGGACGACCTTCTGGACGTGGTCAAGGCGGAAATGGAGGCAGAATGAACGTAGAGTTGTATGTGAATTTGAAGAAAGTCCGGTTTTACTTCGGAGCGGGCTGGTATTCTGGGGCTGAATTTGCCCTGCTGAAACTGTCCCTGTTTGAAAAGTTTGACGATTGCCTCACCATTTTTGAGGTGCAAGTGGCAAAATTGAACGCAACTTTTTACCTCACTTTGGATCCGAGGAAAGAATGAACGGCGCGGCGGGCTATGGTTTGAACGACCTAATCGTTATCCTGCTGGTGCTGTGCATTATCGCCTTCGGGCTTATGGCGATTTGCGGGCCGACCATTGGGGAGATTGCGGCGCAGATCAACGCAGCGCGGCAATCCGAGGCGGTCATCCCCCACGCCAACGCCCGGCACGGCACAGAGGCAGATGTGGCCCGCCAATGCGCTGACCGCCCGGACTGGGTATTCTTCAACCCGGCCACGAACCGCACGGCCTTCGGCTGCTGGACAGATAGCGGGAAGCTGGGTGTTTTCATCATTGAGCGAACCGGTCAGGAAGTAACCGCGTTCCTCAAAAACAAAATGAGCAAAGTAGAACAGTTATTCAAGTACATGGAAAATCAGGGGTATAATCTGTTGCCATGAACACAGACACGATGACCCGCGAGGAATTGCTATTCCTGGCAGAGAAATTGCGAGACGGGCTATTCGGCCTGTATCAGGACATGGTCGCTACTGATACCCTGCTAGCCCCGCAATACCGCCCCGGCGAATGTCGCAGGATTGCGCGGCAGATGCTTGACCTGGCGCGGGACGGCGAGATTACCCGCTACCCGCCGCGTGAAGATGTGCCGTTTGACTACCAGGACTTGAACCATCTGCTGCCGTTCCTCGAACAGGACATTCTCACACAACAGGAGATTGACGAAGTGGAGCGGGCGCAAAAGTGGCTGGTTGATCTTATTGATGACAAGACGGGCAAAGAGCATGTGGACGTGAAGGTCAAGACGCTGAGCCGCGCGTTGTGGCCGCACAGGTTCACCACGCATCTGGCAAAGGCCAGCCGGTCGCTGCTGGAATTGATGAAGATGGGAAAGGTGCAATGAACGAAACCGAGGCGCGGCGGGCGTGTGAAAGCATCTTCGGCGAGACACCAAAAGAAATGGTAAAAGTGCCGCCCGGATACCATACCATTCAGGCCTATTATTCGCAATACGGCACAGTCACAATTGAATTAGCGTGTTATGCGCGCAGCTTGCCGGGCGGATTGGCCGAGCGCATCTTTATCGGCTACGACCCGAAAACGGGAATAGCGGCATACAATAGCCATCATCATCCTCCTTGACGAAGCCCCAGGCGAATAACCTGGGGCTTCTGAATGTCCGGCCTCGGTGCGCCGAAGCGTGGCCGGTACTGTGCTGACACCCGCCCTGTCGATCGGCGGGTGTCGTTACTACATGCACGCATGGTGCATAAGCTGATTGAATTTTACCGCAATTTCTATTCTAGTCAATAGACGCTTTCTGTCTATCATCCGATACAAATCTTAATTATTATAATCCAGATTATGCTACATCCGGCCACAATTCCGGGTGAGCCGCCCACAGTCTATCCAGCGCGTCCGGCGGCATGACCGGGGTCACGCTTTCACCCATGATGAAAACCTTGCGGAAGGCGGCTTCATCACCATTGAAACGGTTGAGGTCAACGGTCGCACTCTCCACTCCGTAGAGTTTCCCGTCGCCCTTGCTGGTGTACTGCCAAAAGAGCCAGTCACTCTTTCCCCAAGGTTTCGGCACAAGCGGCACACTTGCGGTTGTGTAGTTGGCGATCCACAGCGGGTATCGCTTCCATGCCGTGTCCCATCCGCGACCGAATTCATTGAAGAACCCCGCGCTGGTATAGATCATGGGGATGCGCCCGGTCACACTCTCGACCTCGGTGCATACCTGGCGGAGAAGTGAGAGCGCGGTAGGCGGCGGGTTATTCCATCCCTCGAAGTCGATGATGGGGTGAATGAATTCGCCGGGGTCGTCTTTGAGCAGCGCCCAGTAAGCCTCGGCCTGCTTGCGCGCCGATACATTCCAGTCAAGGAACAGGTACGCGCCCCTGGGAATCCCGGCGGCTTTCGCATCCCGCCAGTAGTCGGCGAAGTCCTGGTCGATGCGCACGCCCTGAATGGCCTTGATGAAGCAGAAGCGCGCGCCAGCCTTTCGCATGGTGTTGAAGTCGATTTTGATGTTCGGCGTGGTGTTATTATCCTGCCAAACGCTGACATCTGTTCCGGTGATGGTCATAATTTGCTCCTTTACAGTCCCCAAGTCACAGGGTGATAAACAAGTTGTATCGGTAACAGAGTTGCGGATGACGTTGTTCCAAAAAACGATGTTAGCAAACTGTAATATGTCCCGTTGTATGGCGATGAATTATAACGCCACACCGTTGAAGAAGATTGAGTAAATCCCAGCCAGTATGTCACTTGGGGCATAAGTAATAACGGAGAAGATAATCGGATTGTGTTTGTGCTGTTTGCGTCAACGGAGCCAGACCATAGCGTTTGTGCAAATCCCTCTGTAATAACGTCAGAACTATGCAACTTTACGTCAATCGCCCCTGCGTTTTTCACCTGCAATATGATATGAGTGACCCACAGCGGGATTTTTGTTTGTAGTTTTGTGGCCGCCCTGGTGTAGGCCGATCCGGTGGTGTTGTCTTGCGTCACACCTTCGGTATATTGGGTCGTCCCAATCTGCCCGAAGAATCTTGTGATCGCATCCCGTGTCGTATTCGCAGCCGGTGCATCCGCCCCCAGGGAAGCGTCCGCCAGGTCATCGTTGTAACTGGTGGTGGTGTTGTCTGCGATGGTCGCCACCAGTTTCCACGCGCCGGTGTCGCCCGCCACAGTCCGGTACAATTTGCGCCCCACAGTCCCAGCAGGGCCAAGCGAGAGCGTGACCGGTACGCGGTCGTTGGTGCTGTTGGCGACTGTCACAACGTTGGATTTTGCGGACGGCGCGGTTTCGCCGTACAGGTCGTAGTAAGTCTGCTTGTATGACTTCGTTCCTACCGTCTGCGACCCGCCGGTCGTTGGCGTACCCCCTACGGGCGCGGGCGGGACTGGTAGGCGGCAATCCACAGCGGCCAGCCGCGAGAGCGTACCGCCTGAATTGAGGTCAAACAGGCCATTCGCCCCGGCAAATACTTCGCGGTAGCCAGCGGCAGGGGTGGACGGGTCGGTAGCGCGTTCTGACAGGGTGAGCGGGTCGGTGTAGCCCCCAATCATAGCGTCTGTAATGACCGCGTCCGCGTCTGTCGTGCCTACTGGCTGAATGTACAGATTCCCATCATCCTTGCCGTAAATCAGGGTCGCATCATCGTTATAGATAGTGCTGTATTCGGGCGCGGCTGTTCCGGCGTTGAAGAATATGCCGTTGGGATGGATTGGAAGAAGAACATGGTGTGCCGTTTGGGATAACATTGTCAGCGGCGGGAAAGAAGATGTAGTATCTAAATCATCCACTCCAATATAGACGCGATTCCCGGAAGAATTGCGAAACACAGCATATTTCAAATCGTTAATGGTAACATTTCCCTGCGTACCTGAACTCGCCATATTTGACTGAATTTCAAATTTCACGCCCCGAAACTTCGAGAGCGAAAAATCTGTAAACCAAGCGTCATCGCTTGTGTTTCTGACCACAATCCAGCAATTCGTGTCAAAAGTAGGTTGTCCCCAAATTTCAAAGTATTCGCTGTCAAGCCCAAAATATTTGTTTACTGTGTACTTTCCACCCCCACTATAAGTATAATCTACTGATATTTCGCAATCTTTCGCCCGCCCCGTAAATCTAAATACTTCGTTTCTTGCGAAAGTGGCGTTAGAAGATTTTAGCGTTTCACTAGAACCAGACGCTCCGGTATATTCAGCGCGATAAGTGCCGCCCCCCATATCCACAACGCTCCATTTCGTGGGCGGGTCTGCCGGGTCTGCTTCCGCTTGCGTCCACCCTGTAAAATCCCCGGTAGCAAAATCCCCGTTTGTAATCGTTTCGGTTGGCGCATCGTTGCGGTGAAAAACAATTTCAAGGCCGCTTCCACGCGGCCCCATGTGTATCTGATATAAATCTTCATCAGCAGATGAACCCGCCGATTTCCATGTAATGTCGTTGGAGTTGCCAGTAAGAACCATGCCCTCGTTATCAATCGTAAGATTGCCGTTTGCCGCCACAAATTTACCATTAGTGCTATCCGCGCCCCACTGTATCGCGCCCTCGCTCACCCCGCCCACATGGTAGGTGTCAGAGCCGAAGGTCACGCCCGATGAGGTCATGAACGAGCCTGAAAACGCCGGATCGGTGGGGTCGGTCACCTCACCGGACGGGCAGATGTGGTCGCCCACAAAAATACCCATGTCCTGCGAGATTTCCGATACCTGCGCCGCCTTGATTGGCGTTCTTTGCAGTTCGCTGACCTTGCGCTCTAACTCTGACAGGCGGTCAAGCAAATTCCCTTCTACCGCAAACTTCTCAATCTCACTAGCCATTGGTTTCCTCGCTTCCTACTTCCAGGGTCTTGTCCGATTCGTTGTATTTCATCACCATAACTCTGTGCGTTCCTTCCCAGCCGATACCCTGGCCGGAAAAGCCCGCATTATGCAACCTTACCGTGAAAACATCCCCAAGCCTCACATTCTGCCAGGCGTTCTTTAGCACCTCAAAAGTTGCCCGCGCCGGATATTGATTGGCAAGGATAGACAAGGCCGCCGCGTCACTTGAATCATTGACTGCCTCAATCCCCTGAAATAACCCGTAAGCCGCGATTGAATTTTCATCCGTTGCGTTGGCAGAACCCTTGCTATCCCATGTCGCCCCGGATGAGAATACCGTGATGTCGTTCAATAGCGGCGTGGACTGGATCAACTTCTCGCCCTTGATGTTATGCCCAGCCCGCAGAACGATATTGCGTTTATCCTCACCAGCCCGCTGGAAGTAATCGGCATAGAACACGAGTTGCCCGTCTTGCTTCTCCGGTCTTACGCTCCACTCGCCCCCGGTCTTTCTACAAAGCGAAGTGATAGCCCCGAAGATGTCGGTCAAATTCAGCGGCTCTACAATCGGCAAGTCACCCATATAGATATTACCGGCTCTAATCAGCGTGTCGCCCTGCTGGTTTGCCAGGTCAAGTAACTGTGTGAAAATCGCCCCGCCAACCCCTTCCGCGTCAAGCGTAGAAGGCCCGCGCCGGTAGCGCAAGATTTCTTCCATGCTCAATACTGTGACCTCTAAAATGTCTTTCTGCCACTCGAAAGGCGGATACATAAACCCGCCCCAAGCAGGCAAACTTTCATGCTCCACCACCACGATATTGCCGGGTTTGATGAAGTCCTTGCGGCACTTCGGGTCTTTCGTGGCGATCCGAAATTCAGAACGGGTGGACTTGCTCAACGCCCACTCCCTGCTGAGCGTTGCCGAAATGTCGGTAAGTTTCTTGCCCCTGGGGTCGAAAATCTGTAACAAGGACATTATGCCATCCTCTCGTTATAGGTGACGGTCACGGTCACAGCGGACAGCCCCGCGTCATCGAATTGCAGAACATTTGCGCCAGGCTCCAAAGTCAGCCAGCGCAATCTTCCAGGGTCGTCAGGGGTCACTAGCCCGTTGGTGTTGCCGTCCTGTAAGTAGGCTTCCCAGTTAGCGCAATCAATGGTCAGAACATCATCCACACTCATGCGGAAGCGGATATTGACGCTCTCCCCGTTGGTCAGGTTGGTAATGGTCGCATCCATCTCGTAGTTACTGACTTGATCCTCTGCCTTGACATACGGCACAGCCGTACCGTCCAGGGTGATGGTTACATCACTTGCATCGTAGTATGCCGCGCCGGAAGTGGACGCAGAAAGCGAACCGTACAATCTGTGTCTGAAGTAGCGGTAGGTCGCCCCAAGCGCCGCCGTGCCGCCCCAGGACTGCCAGGCCGCCGCGCTCGTAGGAGTTACCGTATTGATAACATTGGTATAGGTTTTCCCGTCTTTCGATACGCTGAAAGCAGCGGAAGGCCAGGAAGTGCTAGACCGATATTTCTGTCCGCTTGCAATCGCCACGCTCCCGCCGAATGGATGCACATAATCCCAACCCAGGGACATATCTTCCGCAATCCACTTGCTGCCTGACTGGTAGCAATTGGCATTACAGCCCATCACGTCAGCGGGATATACCCCCACAGTACCGCCCGCCGATTGGTAATTGACAGATTTCTTGCCTTTCGTGGAGAATACGCCAGGCTTCCAACTACCTGTCATAAGTCCCGCGCTATCGGTGAAGTTATCCCAATCCCAACTGATATTGTTGCTTGTCAGATTGATAATCGGCTTATAGGTGTCATCCGTTTCAGGGTCGCCAGCCCCTGAATTGCCGTACAGCAAAACAATGTCATGCTGCAACCAGCGGATGGTAGCACCTACGGAATGACTGGCCGCCGTAGTGTCCAGAGCCGCGCGCGTTACCCCGGTCAGGCGCATGTCAGAATAGACCACCTGCCTTCCTGTGTAAGTAAACTTTTCATTGTCGATCAAGACCACGCCAGCAGGCGGCAACTTGATAAGCGCCTTCTCAACCGTCTTGCTCTTGGTAATCAGCAGGTAGGTAATCACGTCCCCCGCGCCAACCGAGCCGCCCAAAGACAGTTCGATCTTCGGCGCGTACTGCAAATTAGTCCAGCAGAAGGTAGTGCCGCCGTTCATGCCTTGCAGCCAGCGGTCAACCTCAACCCCGTTGTCATATACCCTGATGTCATTGCCGGAAGCCAGCAGCGTACCGCCCGCAACCAATGGCGCGGTATTCCAGTAGGCCGTGCCACTTCCATCATCGAACAAATTGACCGGATATAGATTAGCCCCGTAGTCTGTGCGGTTGTAGGTCGTCACGCGGCGGCGGTAGGAATACGAGCCAGTCTTTGCCCCGGTCGGTTTGATGGTAATAACCGGATAGGCTTCCCGGTTTCCCCCAACCGTCACGCTGAAAGTACCGCCCGTAGCCGTGCCGCCGTAGGTCGCCGTTCCCATCTCATTAGATTGCCAAACCGGCTCCATCGTTTTCAGCAGGACTTCCGCAATTGAACCCGCCCATTCTGGTTGGTCAACCACAGTACAGACTAACTTATACGCCTTGTTAGAATTGTTGTTGTCATAAGCCAGCAGCGTACCGTTGAGCGCGGTTTCATCGAACCAGCCCCGCACGGTTTCAATCTGACTGGCGGGCGTTCCCTTCATCTGCAAATAGATGGGGATTAGTTTGCCTTCCAGTTCCTTGCCAGCCAGGAGAGGGTAATTATCAGCCCGCTTGTTTTCGATGGTATCAGCGGACGGGCCAGCCAAAGCGTCTTTATCAAACCATGACTTGATAGCCGTCCCATCATTCAGGAGATGACCATTCCAACTGTACAGTTCAAGGTTCATATTATCTCCATCCCTTCAATTGCGCGCCCAGGTCATCCGCTGATTGCACAATAATAGTGCCGTAGTTTTTCAAGATTGTGCCTGGCTTCTGTCCTACGGGTGTAACGGTGACGGTTTCCCCTGTCTGGGCGTATCTTCCACCACCTAACGGGTAACTGTCGCCAGCATAGCCGCCAGGAACGGTGAAGGACATGCCCGCCGCGCCGCCGGATTTCTTTTCTGCCTGCGCATCCTTGAAGTTCATCAGGTCTTTGTCGCCGTACTTGGTCACGCCCGCGCCGGTCAGGGTCTGGGTGAGAACGAAGTTTGCGGAGAAGGTCTTGCCGTCCAGTTTGTTGAGTTCCTGCTCCAGCCGAATGAGGGTGTCCAGGTAGTATTGGGTCGCCTCTTGACTGTCCACAACCCCGTCTTTGTTGGTGTCAAACATATTATTTACCGCGTTGATTGCCTTTGTGGTCTCAACCGTGCGCTTGTCCACCATGCCCCAGGCTTCCGCAAGTTTGAGGGCTTGATCCGGTGACATTGAGCCTGACACTTTGGCAAAAATCATTTCACGGGTGAGCCGCTGCTGCGCCTGTGCCGCTGTTTCATATCCCCTTTTTACTTGCCCCATAGCAAGCTGGATGTCATCCATGCCAACGCCGAAGTCACGCGCCGCAACGGTAGCCCGCTCCATTGTTTCGGCCTGGTACTTGTGCGCTGGTAGAATGTCGGATTCAATCAGTTCGGCATAGTCGCGCTCTTTCTCGGATACCGCGCCCAGGATGTTCATCCACTTGTAGAATTCGTCACGCTCTGCGCCAATCAGCGGGATGCCCGTCTCCATCGAATCCTGGTAGGCCCAGATTGAGGCGTTGAGTTCCTTGCCGTATCTAGCGGCCTGATTGCTTGCTCTTGCGGAGCGCAGGATTTCGGCGGTATAGTCTTTCTGTGACATGCCGGATTTATTCAGTACGGCCACATGGTCATCAAATGTGGAGTTGTAACCTTCCTGGGCGTTGGTAATCATATGAACCACATTCAGCCCGTCCGAGATTTTACCCATGAAGGCCGATAATGCGGGAATAATATCCTTCGCCAGTGCAATCTGCATACCCATAAATGAGTCTTGCAGCGCGTCCATCTGCTGCTTGTAGTTCTCAACCGCTTTCAGGTCTGAAAACGAAAGTGTCAGCCGTTCATTGGCGGCCATTAACTTGTCAATGCCCGCCGAACCCTGCTCTAACAGTTTCCCCATCTCTTGCCCGGCGCGGCCAAAGCGTTTTAGTAGGTACTCTGACCGCTCAACGCCAGGATTGAGCGCCATGTATTCATCCGCCATGATTTTGATATTCTCAATGGTCGGTTTCCAACCCTGGCGAATTGCGGCGGTCATCGCGGTTTTCAGCGCCTCGGTACTGATGAAAACATCATCAGCCGCATTGATAAAGCGGCTTGAATCTTCCGCGGACGCGCCAATAGCGCGGGATAGGTCACGAACCTGATCCGCGTACTGGACGGTCTTATTGATACTGTCAGACAGGAATTTACCGCCCGCCGCAATCGCGGCAGACCATCCAATCTGCGCCGATGTCAGGCCGGTTACATTCGAGATAGTGCCGGTGATAGCGTTCTTGAATTGCCCCAACTTCCCCTTTGCATCCGTCAGGGACTTGTTGAGTTTCGTGCTATCGCCGCCAATCTCCGCGTACAGACTAGCGATTTTCTTGCCAGCGGCCATATTACCTCCTTATCAGGCTTTCCCTTGCGTGGCGTTTACCGTCCTCAATCTGCAAGAATTCATGCAGACGGGCAACCGGCAAACCCTCGATATACTCTAGCGTCCAGCCAAACCGCTCCGCCAGTTCCCAGACAATGTATTCATCTGGTACGTTGCCGCCGTCAGGCTGGAACGCTAGATATACCCGCTGGCTTAAGTAGGGTTTTCGAGCGGCGCCCGCGCGGCCTCAAAGACCTGCGCAACCAGCGCCCGCCATTCGTTATACGGCAGGCTTCCCACTTCTTCGGCGGTCATGCCGCAAACCTTGCCGATAATGGCGTTCTCCTCGGCTTCGTCTGCTTCCCCTTTGGTAAGGCGGCGAAATTCCGAGATGGTCATCTTGTTGAGGTCAATGTCCATTAGGCTTTCACCACAGCGCCGTTGGCCTGAAAATCGCAGGTCAGCTCAACCAGCCCGTTGTAGGGGATGTTGATCTTCGCGCCCATCGAGATAGCAGGCGCGGTGTAGGACGGCTTGCCGGTAGCAGTGCCTTCAGGCCGCCAAATCAAAGTGCCTTCGGTGCCAGCGTCCAGGGCGTTGTAGAGGACAGTTCCGCCAGCCTGCAAGCGCGCGGCGTAGGACATTTGACCGTCTTTCAGCCCCACCACGTAGGACTTGTTAGCGTCCGCGCCAGCGGACTGGTCATACAGTTCGACCGAGGGCGACCACCCGAAGGTGGTGTAATCGCCCGCCAGGTCAACCGTACCGCCGGAGTAAATCCAGCTGATTGATAAATCTTTTCCAGAATACGCAGTAGTCATTTCTCAATCTCCTTTTTAAGCCAGTTGAATGGTGTAGTAGCCCCCCGCCATATACACGCGGGAGTTGTTACCTAAAATTTCCGTGTTGGATATGTCCTCATCTTTCAGGGTGTGGATGTTTGTCCAACCGGATACCGTCAGCGTTGCGTGATGCAGCAAAGCCTCACACGCCGCGTCAATTTGATGCGCGGTGATATTGCTGGTGGAGTAGCCCCGCACGAAGTAGGACGGGTATCTAACCATGTTTGCGGAATCGTTATTGATTACCCCGCTCACCTGTGAATAGACCACATAGGGCAGGGCAGCCCCATCCGGCGCGGCTTCGTGATAGATAGCCGTGCCGCCCAGCATGGATACCAGCGCCGTGCCGCCCGATAAGCGAGAATAGATTGCGCTGTTTACTCCGTCCATAAGCCCTCCCATTCGGCGGTTGTTTCCAGCTCCGCCGCCGTTTCATCCGCCGCCGGTTTCATGTATGGATGCGCCGCCATTGTATGCGTTCCCAATTCTTGATACAGACCGTACTCCGCAAAGACGTTCACAATCCCCTTGTTGTCGCTGTCCAGTTGGTCGAAATCCTCCTCAATGCTGGAGCGCAGAAAGCCGGTTTTGACCGGCGCGCCCATCCTGGCACGGTTCGCCAGTTTGTAGGTGAAGCGCTTGAGCGTCTTGCGCACGTTCTCCCCGCTGTTCCTGGCGATCTTATCAAGGACAGTTGTATCAAGGCGGATAGACGGCGTGGTCATAGCTTCTCAACCCTTGCTCTCGTGTCGATCTTCCACGAGCCGTCACTAACCCCCGTTACCGTGTAGGTGCTGCCGCCAATCTCCAGGCGGTTGTCAGTCGTCAGGCTGGCGTTATAAGGAAGCGTCACCTGTTGGCTGGTGTAGGACTGTAACTTGCCCGCCTGATCCGCGCGGTAAACGGTGACGGTGTCAATCCGCCCAATGGTGACAGAAGCCGTTCCCCAGGTGTCGGTAAGACCGCCGCTGCCGTTCTGTACAGAAGTCTTTGACAGGATGACGCAAGCGTCCGGCAGGGTGTTCTCCAGTTCGTCACGCATCCAGGTCAGCTCATTAGCGGTTAGGGTCATCGTAAATCGCCCCTTTCCAGGCTGCCAACCTGCGGGCCTGCTTGTGCCGCGTAGTACTTGGACATCTCCATAAACTGTTTCATCAGCGCGGCGCGGTCAAAGCGGTGATTGTCGGTCGAGAACGAGTAGTATTTAGCGGCGTTGGCCGCCTTCTGTCGCCACACCTCGGATGCGGCCAGGTTCACATCGTAGTATCGGCCAGTCGCATAATAGACCGTCCCGCCCTGATTGCTGGTGAAGGTCAGTTTGCCATTGGCATAGTCCAGGGAGTAGGACGCGGACACGCTTCCACCGTCAGCGGTCTGCAAGACGAAGGCCGTCCCGCCCTCAATGTACTGATAGGGAAGCCAATGGGTCTTATAGACCGGGGTATTCGCCGCATCGTAGGTGATGACCGGCACAGTCGGCTCTCGGTAGAATTCTGTCATGTTCCGGTCAAGCATGGTTTGCAGTTGGTCGTCAGTCCACATGACTACAGTACCAGCGGTATAGTCCGCCGTTCCCGCGTCTGCCATGATGCGAATTTGACCAACCAGGTCACTCATTCCAGGGCGCATAATCACCTCACTTTATAGATTCTCAATCCCATGCAGGTATAAGATGGGTCATCATGTGTGACAGTAGAACGCTTGTTCATTTTGATTTCAAAGCCCGCTGCCTGAATACGGCGCGAAAAGTCAATATCTTCTTCCTGATTGAACCCGCGCTCGTTATCCCACTTGACCGCATCCCAGACTTTCCGCTTCATCACAATCCGCCCGCCAGTACAGTACAGATACGGGTCGGTTTCCCAATATTCCAGTAACTTATGACCGCGCGGCCCGCCCTTCGTCACCCAATCCCAATTTCTAGTACCGTCAGGGTTGAGCATCCTGGTACAGACCACGTCCCCATCCACCGCCGCCAGCCCTTCCAGAAAGTCCGCATGGAATCGGATGTCATCATCGGTAATGATGAACAGGTCAGCATCCGAGGACGCACAGAGCGCGTTGCGCATCGCCCCCAACTGCCCGGCTTCCGCTTCTGCCTTCATGTCGATCTTGTCCACGTCCACGAAGGAAGGCACAATACCCGCAACCTTGATTTCATAGTCCGGTGCGCCCAGAGCCTTGATACTGTCGATCTGCCGCAGAAGATGGGCTGGCCGCTTTCCGTTGGTGATAATGCCAAACAAGATTTTCACAGTGCAATCCTTTCGCCAACGCATTTGCCCAGCGGGTCGTTATCGTTTCCGGGGTAGCCGTTAAGGGCATTATAAGCCTCGCACGCAATCGCCACATTTTCCGGTGTCCAGGGAATATAGTGTTCCCCATTCCACGGGCCGGGCAAGAATTCCGCCTTACTTCGTTTCATATGCAAGGCGCTCCACCCGAAGCAAACCGCATTATGAATGTGGACGCTCTCCCACTTGCCGTTGAGGTAGAAGTGATACGAAGGGTCGTTGGGAAACACGGCTTCATCCAGTCCGCCGTTCCTGGGGTTCTCCAGACTAATCATGTCTGCGTTCTCCCCGGCCACATTGAGGATAACGCGCCCATAGTAGCGATCCGCCATAGGGTCAGCGTTCACAGCGTCAACAATCCGCTCAAATTGCGGCAGGCAGATCACGTCCCCCTCGGTCTTTGCGATCCACGAATAGCGGCACAATGACAAGGCCCAGTTAGACAGGTACACGAAGGAATAAATCGAGTTCTCCGCCGTGCCAGTCCACAATGGATGGTTTATAAAGCGCACATCAAACGGATAGTGGAAGTGCTTTATTTTCGGGTTCTCTTTCGCCATTCTTTCAGCGATCTCCACCGTGTCATCGTTGGACGGTTGGGTCACTAGTACCGCCTCGTCCAGATAGTCCAGATGTGACAGGATAGAGCGCTCCATAAACTGCGCTTCATCGCGCAAGCGGAAGCAACCGCTAATGCCGAAGGGCTTTTTAGCCCGCCAATGTTCCGTATCAATATCAAACTCTGCAAATTCACGTTCTAGCACTTGAGCCATGCCGGAGCCTCCAAGTTATGTTTCCGGTTGTAGTGAAGACGGGATAATTCCCATCTTCGGTTATAGCAGGGCGTTTCAAACCTTGAATGCTTGTCCAGGTGGATGATTGGCAGGTTCGCCGTGTCCAGCGCGTATCCCTCTTTCATCGCCCGAAGTTCATAATCAAAATCTTCAAACGCGCCCTCTAATTCAGGGTCGAAATAGCCAACGGCCTGAAAGACCGCTTGTGATACCACCAGCCAGGCAGACCACTGTAAAAGCAGATTGCTTTTCGGGTCGTAGTTCTCGCCGCTGCCGTACAGTTTGCGCGGGTCTAGCCCCTCGATTACCTTGATCACGTTTCCGGTACATTCGCAGTCGTTATTGAGCAGGATGTACCAGTCATGCTTCCCGGCCTGTGTCAGCCCGAAGTTCAAGGCGTTGTTATAGCCAACCGTAGCGGGCAATCTTCGCAGGATGTAGTCACCCTCTGGATATGGGGTATCGCTGCCGTTGTCAATGAGTAGGATGTCAAGGTTCGGGTTTTTGTCGCGCAAGGTATTCACAAAGTGGCAAGTAAACTCTTTCCACTTATTCACCCCTACGACTATGGCGATCATTGCCCCATCTCCGTTACCAGGTCAAGATAATATTTCGCAGCCCAGGCAATCTCCCGGTGGTCGGTCAGGTCGTGCCACAGCCCGCCGTTATCCTGTATGACCGTCTCTGCCGCGTTCCTCAATAGTTGGGCGTAAGACTTCATCCCGAATTTGTGATACAGGATAGCCCACTGTAAGGTTGCGGTCGTGTCGCTGCCTTCGCCCCCCCCCTTCGCAATCACATGATAGGGCATGAAGCCGTCCGGTCGGATTGCAAGCTTCATCCGTTCAAGCCAAATCTCGACCGTTTTCTTTTCGTGCAATCGCAGGTAGCCTTCACAAGCATAGGCGAGATAATGCGCCCGCTGCTTGCCGTTCTCATACCACTCAACCCCGCGCCAGTAATCCGCGCCGCTTTTGGATCCAATAACCCCGCTTGCCCGCATGGTGTAAAGTTTCGTTACCCGGTCGGTGTGGCTGCGCTTCAAATAGCCCTCTGACGTTTCGCAGCCCTCGATATACTTCTGGGCTTTCAATGCCGCATCCAGGTATTTTACCCCCCGCGTTTCCTGATAAGCCGCCCACAGTCCCTCGAAGCAGGCCGCCGTATCGAATACATGAAACTCACCATCAAGCCCCAAAAAGCCGCCGTTGCCCTGCTGGATGGATACCAACCAGTCCGCGCAGCGCAAGGCCAGGTCATACGCGCCGTGCTGAAACATGGAAGGGATAAGGTATCCGGTGACTTCCGGGTAAGCCTTGCCGTAGTCATTCCAGGCTTCAATCCCGCCAGTTTCCAGTTCGTGATTATGCAACCACGCCAGCGTTCTCATACCTTCTCCAATACCGCGTGATAGCAGCACAAGTTAAAGTCCTCGGAATGTACAATTCCCTCTTTGTCATTGCGGATATGACCAACCGGCTGCAAGTCCGCATCTGCCACAGCCCCCCAGAATTCCAGCCAGTCAATCCCCGGATACTGTTTCAATGGCTTCTCCATGTCGTATTGCACATCCATAGTCAGGATAACCAGCCCGTCCGGTTTCAGCACACGCGAAAACTCTGCCATGGCCTGGCACAGATAGGCGTTCACATCTTCAAGCACAGAGATGCAGAACACGCGGTCTAATGTCCCGTCAGGAATTGCGGCGATCCGCTGCGCGAAACTGGCAATCACAAACTCGATATTGTCAGCGTGTGGAAGGCTTACGATTTCTGGTTTCGTGTCCACCGCATAGACATTATCCACCACGCAAGCCAGCATGTCCTTAAACGGACGGGACGGGTAGCCACAGCCCATATCAGCAACGGTCATGCCCTTGCCAGCCCAACGGATAGCCCAGGGATACTCATAGTGCCTTGACCACCAGGGCGCAAGGATGGGAAATCCGGAGATGTTATCCGAATATTCATCATCCCACTTGAAAAAGGCGTTATTTGATTTCATCGGTTACATTCGCCTCGGTCATCATCTGCCAGTACAGCGGGCCGTACTTGTCAAACAGTACCCGCCGCATTTCATCCCCGGCCTTTCGGCTGCGTTCCTCGGCGGCCATGTTCATCCGATTCATGGTGTAGCCGATATTGGTGATCTTCCTGACCTTCACCCGTTCGTCTACCCACAAGGTCTTGCCTTGCTGCCGCGCAATAAAGCAGGTTTCCAGGTCAATGCCCCAGGCCATAGTAAACTTCGGGTCAAACCAGCCGATAGTGTCAAACCACGACTTGCGGTACAGAGAGGCGATATTATCAATCATCCAGGTTCGGCGCGGTTGGTCGCCCCCTCTGGTGATAAGGTGCTGCCAGCCGGTGGTGCTATCCTCGGTCAAGGCGGGATGGATACCTACAGCGTCCGGGTGAGCGTCAAGCCATTCGACCATTGGAGTTAGCACATCTTCCTCGTTGGGAATGTCCGCCGAAGTGATTAGAAACCAGTAATACTCAATGTCTGGAACGCTGCGCAGATGCTCTAATCCCGCCAACCAGCCGCCGGTTGTTTGCACATTGACGGGTAACTTGACGGTTGAGTACTTGGAAGGCGGCTGCAGGTCGCTGCCGTTGTCAATCACGCAGATATAGACCGGTTGGTCGCAGCACTTGACAATGCGCTCCACCAGCGCGTCAGTCCTTTCGGGCATGTTGTAATTCACAATCAGCGCGCCGGTGCGTTTCATTCGCACTCCTTGCCGGTCGCCATTGTGTATACAAGGTCTAAGTCAGTGTCGCCGTCAACCTTCGCCAAAATGCGATTAGGAATGACCGCCCCACACCAGGGGCAAGCCTTACCGGTTGGCTTATAATCCGCATCTACCACTGTTTTCCAGTCGTGCTTGCCTTTGTCGCATTCGTTTTGCATCAGCGCCCACAGTTCGCGCCCAACCTCGCCGGTTTCATCAAGAACGGTAAAACGACTGACAACCCACACCCCGCAGCAGGTAGCTGCGGGTCTGCCGTTTTCATCCGGTGCAAATTCAAGAGCCTTGCCACATTCCGGGCAATCGAAGGCGGGCAGGGCTTCGCTTTCGCAAGGAAAAGTCTTGATTTTCATTTCAGGTTTTCCTCAATCGTTTCAAGCACCGGTTTCCAATACTTCTCGGTCACCTTGTCCGCATCGTAGGGCAAAGCCCCATCACGGGCGCGGCTTCTGTACTGCTGGTTGCCTTTCATGGTGTAGGCACAGCGCAGCGCGTCAAGGATTGCACCATAACGCGGCTGGTATTGCACAGCCCCAAGCGGTGTCCAAGACGGGTCAGCGTCCTCTTTCGCAACCTTCCACCCGGAGAAAGTCAACTCGGACATGCTAGTCCAATCACCAGTAATGACAGGAGTACCGCAAGACTGCGCCTCAACAATCGGGATGCCAAAGCCTTCACCCATACTTACCAGCATGTGTACGTCCATTGACCGGTAAGCGTCCACCATGTAGGGGACAGGGAAGCCGATAAGGTTGGTGTATTGGTCGCAGAACACAATATCAGTCCCAGGCCGCAGGCCGTGAAAGTCCGCCAGCGCCATAAGGTTCACCCCGCCGTTTTCGCCGTTCTGCGCAATGTCAGAATGCACATACAGCAGCGCGTCCGGGTGTTCTTTCTTGAACAGGGCAAACGCTTTGAATTGCGGGTCAAACGCCTTGCGAGAGGGATAGCCCTTGTTCGCCGCAACCATGCCAACCAGGAACACGTCTTGCGGGAAGCCAATCCGCTTTCTTGCTTCGTTCATATCGCCAGGGGTAAAGACCTTTGTCTCAACACCGTGCGGAACGTAGCGGCAGGATAGCCCAGCCTCTTTGGTCATCTTCTCGCCGTGCTTTGAAAATACAATGCGGTCGCTTGCATCATTGACCGAGGTAAACACATCACGCGGCAGGGGTTCGCTATCCACCGGATACCAGGGAATCCACGGCTTATTGCCGAAGTCCTGGCGGTGCATAACCCACGCATCAACCAGGGTGATAACGATGTCAGCCCCAAAGTGATTGGCGTGCGCGCCGATAATATCCATGCCGTAGCGGTCACGCTTGCCAGGCGGATAGACTGGGATGCCGCCACTCATTCCGCCCATGCCGCCCTGAATACCCCAGAAGGCGGAGATGCCCATCTCATGCCCCAATGCTTTCAGGCGCGGAACAAAGATACTGGTTTGGTTGCCATATCCGGTCGGAGCCCACGGGGCGTTGCTATGCCATAAAATCTTCACGCTGTTCCTCTTTTCAGCCCTCCGGTTGGCGGCGGGAAAGTGGGGGAGGATGCCCACCTTGTCAGCGCGCGCGCCTATCCCGCCGCTTTGGTTGCATTACGAGCTGGTTCCGATCATCTGCACGCCGTAGGTCGGGCGGAACACGCCGTAAGCATATTCCAGCGAGGCGTTGAGTTCCCACGCGCCGTTACCGGCCAGGGAAGCATCATACTCCGGCTGGATAACGAACGGCTGGCGGATGTCCAAGTACACAGCCGGGCGAGCAAACATACCCGCAACGGCGGCAGTCCCAGAAGTGATATTCGCATCAACCAGGAAGTCAATCCCAGAGTACGAACCCTGATAGAACGGGCGCAACACGGAGTCCATGAAGCCCTGATTGGACTGCAACAGGGTCGGAACGCCGGAAGTGGCCGCGTTAAGGTAGTACCACTGTTCTGGGCGGAACACGGCCACATAAGAGCCGGGAACCTTGTTAGCGCGCATGTAAGCCTGAGCGCGGAACACATTAGCCCAGGTCAGCGTGCCGCCAGCAGTGCCCACAGTCCCACCGGTGAACGAGGAGAACAGACCGGCCAGGTTGGTGTCGATATGCTCAGCCGCACCATTGCCCAGATAGATACCGGCCTCATTGCGCGCGCCCATCGGGTCGCTCTTGATCCGGCGATTGGACAGGACGATTTGCTGCGCGTACACAGCCGGGGTAGCAGTACCGGCGGCGGCAGGGGTCAGCGCCTGGCTTGACAGGTCAGCGGTTTCAGCAGTAGCGCCGAAAGTGCCGCCGGAGTAGGTCGCCCACATGCGCGGCTGGCTGGACTGGGTGTCATTCCAGGTCGTAACCAACGGAGCCATGATGTTCTGCTCGGTCGCATTCATCAGGGCGATTTCGTAGATTTCACCCACGAGGGTCGAAATTGCGGAATAAGTAGAAGTAGCCATAGTAAATTATTCTCCTGAGTCTTTAGGCCCCCAGACCACACCACCACCAGCAAATGGGTTATGCTGTTCGCCCATCAAGCGGGCTTTCTTCTGTTCCCACGTTTCGGCTTTATTGCCGGTTGGCGGATTGGTAGGCTGGATGCCTGGGTTTGGTTTGTCGGTTTTTGGCAGGCTGTCCAGAAGGCTTTTAGCGTCCGCTTCCATGTCATCTTCGGTTTCCCCCATCAACCGGGAAGCGAGGGGCGCGGGTAATCCAACCTTCTCTGCAATCTTGCGCTGCCGTTCCGCGCGTTCATAGGCGGTCAATTTGGCCTCAAGTTCCTGGGCGCGTTTGGTCGCCTTCTCGGTTTCGGTCATCTCGGCCTCCTTCCGTTTGGCTTCATCCGCTTCCAGTTGCTCCAGCCGCTTGCGCCGTTGCGCGGCCTCTTTGTTGGCATCTTTCAATGCCGCTTCCATCTTTGCAATCCGCGCTTTCAGTTCTTCGGGTGTCTCGCCCTTCGGTTCTTCGGCAACGGGAGCGGGCATCTCGCCCACTTGTTCGGTCGTCACGACCTTCTCTAATTCGTCAGACATCGTAAATCTCCTTTTGGTTATTGTCCGATTAAGTCTTTCAGACTGGCTTCTCCGCGCATTGTCCCATACACGGGATCATCGCGCTGTACAGATAATTGCTCAATCCCAAACTTGCCCTCTTGCCAGGCTTCATACTTGCCCGCGCCCATAATCTCTCGCTGTGTCGCTTCCGGTTGGCCTGTCAACCAGTCCGCGCCGTTCACTTCCACCGGGTTATCTTCCCCAATCAGCATCGGTAGCATCGCGCAGCGCCCGTTGTGGTGGTCGTCCAGCGTTTCATCCAGCCCGTGAACCGTGCCATGCATGGCAATACAGGATAGGCAGGTGTCAGGGTCGCCAATCTCCGCGTACCATACCCATCCCTCTACCACGTCCTGATTGGCAATCATTGACGCTCTGGACGCTTCCCGGTAGGAGTACAATTGCACCGTGCGCGTCTGCCTGATTACATCGGTTAGGGTCATCCCCATCATGCCTTCAAACTTGCGGTAAATCAACTTCGCGGTCGTTTCAGGGTTCGCCCCTGTGCCGATCCCCGCGATCAATTCGTCTTTTATCCTCGGCGCGTAGTACCCAGACAATCCCTCAATGCGCTTGTACAACTCCCCATCAGGTGACAGGAAGCCCAACGCTTGAATGATAGCGTCAACAGGCAGTTTGTTAAAGTTCACGCGGATACCAGCCGGTAATGATTCGGTTAGCAGTGCGTTCATGTCGCGGATCCCGTAAGTCACCCCATCCCGCCCAATCCTGGTAATCTCTGGAAGGGCATAGTTAGAATACCGCGCCAGTTCTTCTTCAATCTGTTTTGAAAGTGCAATAATCCGCGCCCGTGTCGGTGAGCCTTCCATGATGTCCTGTAACCGCGCTTGCAACCGCTGGTACATCATGGCGTAGGTGTCAGTCAGGCGCTTGATTGCCCTCAGGTCATTGGCGGCCAGCGCCCGCTTGAACCGGTCAGCGGAAGTTAGTACGCTCATTGTCCTCTGCTAAACTGGCGCAATAGAAGCGCGCCCACGTTGTCGGCCTGGGACTGTTCCCCGGCCAACTTCTCGCTTTCCTTCTCCCAGTCGTAGCCGCGCCGTTGTGCCGCCGTTTCCTTGCTGACCAACCCCGCCGCCAGGTCTTGCTGCAAGGCGGCCACTTCCTCGACCACGTTCTCCGGCAACATGTCCCTAAAAATGACAGTACCCGAAGTGTCAGCGATCCCCGCCATTACCAGCAGGCGGCGGTTAAGCTCAACCAGCGCATCCCCAAATAGTTCCCGCTTGGTGTTGATCTTTGCCAGCGCGTCCTTGTACAGCACGCGCAGCCCAAAGTTGGTGAGCGCGCCCACCTTGTCCTGAATGCTATCAAGGTCAACCGTGCGGCTGATGTCAAACAGAGCTTGCCTAATCTCCCGCAGGTACGCCATGCTTGAGGCCAGGTCTGACTGCATCTCCAGGTTCTTCACGTCCTGCGTTTCCATTGGCAGGAAAATGGCGTTGTCGGCGCGGATGTCCAGGTTGTTTTTAGCCAGCCCCTTGAACACGGTGTAGGGATGCGCATGGATGCGGATAATCTTCCCCACGTTCGATGAGATGAAATTGTACTTGTCCTGCAACTCAATCACGTCTTGCGTAATGTCGGGTTCGCCGTACACAGTCATGGTAGGCAGGTTCTGCCAATGGATGACCGGCGGGAACGGGTAAGGCCAAATCATCTCCGCCTCAAGGTCAAACTTGCTAGTCCCCGGATGGTCAAGCCAGTATTCCACCATCCAGTTAGAGCCTTCCCGTCTGGTAACTTCCTTGCGCACGCGCTCCTTGCCTGTGTCATCCACATAGGCATAGCGCATGGTGTAAGACCGGATATACTCGCTATCTTCCGGCGCGGTCTGGATGGTCATCCACTCTGGATCAATCACCATAAGCCTGGGAAGCAGTCCAGACACATCCGCCACGCCGTCGGGGATAATCTTGGTATAGCCCGTCCCCGCTTGCGCAGCAGACAGGCAGGCGCGGTGAAGCAGGATTTCCTGCTTGTTCGCGTCCCATACCCGCTTTAAGTATTCTAAGGCGGGGTCATCATAACCTTCCCATTCGATGCCGCCGCCCACCATGTCAGAGATTGACCGGTCGATTACCAGGCCGCAGAAGTTCGTAACGGTGTTGTCATCGTAAGAGCCTTTACTGACAATCTGCCGCTTCTGTTCGCCGGTGTAGTACGCCCTGGCCTTTTTAATGCCCGTCACCCGCTGGTCTTGCAGCGCGTCAAGCAAGGGCTGAGTAATCCAATTTCGTAAGCCGTCAAATAAGCCCATGTTTATCTCCTAGTACAGCGGGTTCTCTGCGAATTCCACATCTTGATTGCGCGATTCATCCTCATACGCATACCGCAGCGCGTCAATCAGATGGTTCTTTTTATCCACCGGCTGGCGTAGGCTGTTTCCGCCCGCGTCCTTTTTCCATTGGTACTGCCTCAACTCGCTAATCATGTTCACGCACTTGCGGTCAACAATAATTTCCTGCTGCTGTAACCACTGGATGCCGTAGAGTACCGAGTCTTTCCCTTTGCGCGCTGGTAGTGCGTTTATGCCGTACCCCCGCAATTCTGCGATTGATTTAGGCTCCGCACTATCGCACACCAGGTAATCCGTTCCTAGCAAGGACTTCAATTCGCCAGCCAGCCGGTCATTGGTCAGGCCGGTTTGATACAGCTCGTCAAAGATGTAAATCGTTTTGCGCGTCCGGTCGTAGTGGCTAACCAGTCCAGCGGCGGGATCCGATGAAAAGCCGAAGTCTAACCCGTTCCTGCGATTGGTGAATTGGTCGCGCATCTCCGAGAGGTCAGCCTCTTTCCAGTTGCGGAAAATAACATCCCCCAGAACGCCCCAATTGCCGAAGGTATAAACGTTGCGAAAGTATTCATCCGGCTCGTTCTCTAATCGCTTGCGGTCTGCCTCGGTCAAAAATCGGTTGTGGATGTGCCAGGTCTTTTTGATTGTCAGCGGTTCGTCTTGATACGCGCCCTGGTAATCATCCGTTACCGCCCGCCCCTCAAAGTACTCTTTGTAAATCCAATGCTCTTGCATGATAGGGTTGAACGATAGCGTCAGCCGTTTCGGTGTCGTGTCGCTTCCCCCGCGCTGGCGGATGTATAGCTGCTTGATAGCCTCCCTGTCTGTTTCGGTCGCTTCCTCCACCCACACATCCGTTATCACGCCCACCGCTGGACGTAAGGACTTCAACTTTTCCACATCATCCAGCCCGGCGAAAATGACCTGATACCCGTTCACGCAGGTTATCAGCATGTCAGACTTGTTGACGCTGAATAAGTGGCCTACCCCCCACTCGCCGATAATCCTGGTAATCTCGGTGAATACCGATCCGCGCAACGTGCGCCCAACCTGGCGGCAAACTAGATAATTCCGCCCGCCGTTCATCACATCGTAGACCACCCGCTGTGCCAGGAATACGGACTTGCCCGAACCTGACCCGCCGTAAAATATCTGTGTCCTTGCTAGGTTGTTAAGGTGCGGTAAATATTCGGGGTTGATTAGCCCGTTGTCAATCCTGACCGTCAACGATTGCACGAATGACAATCTCCCCGCCGTCTTTGCCGGTAACGGTCTGGTTTGCCTTCCCCAATGCCCGGTCTAAAATCTCGGTCGCCGCGCCCTGCTTCACCGTGTCGTGTCTGGAGCGCAAGCCCGCAATCTTCACTTGTGCGGCTTCTACAACCGCGTCCTCTAAAATCTGACGCGCGCGGAATTTCGTGGCCGCGTTCAATTCCCCCGCCAGTTCGATTAGGTTCTGGCGCTCTTCTTCGGTAACATTACCGTAGAACCAACTGCGAGAACACCCAACCTCTTTCATGGCCTGGGTAATGGACGCGCCAGTAGAAAGAGCCATTACCAGGTTGAATTTAGTAATGTCTGATTTCAGTTCGTTTATACGCGTTTTCAGTTCGTTTTCGTCCATAAGTGCGCTACCTGTGTTCTTCTGCGTCCACCACGAGTGCAACCGCTACCAGGTCGTCAATATGCCGCAAGAGTACCGCCGCCTTGTCTGCGTGATACTCTGGAAGGTTCAAGGTCAGGTTGATGGAGTGGTCAGCCATTGACTTCACCTGTCTGACCTGTGCATCAAACTTGATTGCGGTCGGTTCGGTCATTCCGTGTTATCATCCTTCGGCGGGTGGATTTCGCCCAGGATCAGCGTGTCGCTTTCGTCAACTCGCAAGGTGTTCAGCCGCTCCAACTCCCGCACACGCAGGCGCAAGGCCGCCAGTTCACCGGTTAGTCTTATAACGCGCATGGTCAATTCGTCCAGTTCAGCCCACCGCAAATGGTCTTGGTCGTTACTCATTCAAACTTGCTCCTTACTTTCACCGGCACAGAGTTGTGCCAGTCCAGGAACGCTTGCCCGTACCGCTTCACCTGCCGCCGCCAAAAGTCGCAGCGGTGTTCGTAACTGTTCGCGTGTTCGTGGCACTCCCGGCACAGCCACTCAATGTTATACGGATGATTGCGCCAGGTGTCGCCCTTTCGCCGGTGGTACAGGCAGTGATGTCGGTCAGTCGCCGGGCGACCGCACATCTCACAAATCAACCCTCAATCTCCGGCGTGATATGGACGGTAGGCCGGTCATTGTACCATCCCAACCGTAGGAACACACAGCCCACTGCCTTCGGCTGCATGCCCTTCGATAACTCCCACGCGCCAGGCCGTTTATAGCCCGGCGTTCTCACGAAGTGGCACAAGTCATTGTAAGGCTCGCCCTTGTTTGACAACCGGATGCGCGGGATTGCCAGCCAGTAATTAGTGTGGGTGTGACCGTTTAGCACAATATCCGCGTCAGGCAGATACACGCCCTGGCGGTTGGTCTGGATAACGCCCTTGCTTACCGGTGCCTCGCTGTTCGACCCGCCCGAATGGTGGTAGTACAGTTTCAGTGATCCCTTCGGCACTCCGCTCATCGAGTACATGAACCTTACCCATCCGCCGGTAGCCCCATGCTTGACGTTTCCACCAGCGCGGTTTAGCCCTGCCACTAATCGGTCATTCGGGTTCGTGTTGGCGTTCTTGACTACCGCGCCCTCGTGATTGCCGTCACCAATGACCAGGAAGTTCTTGGCGAATGGGGCATAGAAATTGATTGCGTCATCAATCGCCAGGTCATAGTAATTATCGCGCAAGTATTCCGGCCTGATTTCATCGTATGACCGGCGGTTATCAAATCGTCCCTGCATCAGGTCGAAGGTGTCGCCAGCGTCAATAATCAGCGCCTTGCGTTCCTGGGCTAGTTTCAGGTGTCGCAGTTCTACCGCCCTATCGCAAAGTTTGCTGTCGTGGTGCGCGTCTGACCGCAGCATTACCCACTGTTCCCAGCCAGCGGAAGCGTCCAGGTAAACGGTCGTGACTTCGCCTTTTTGTTCTATTTTCAAGGTGCTATACTCTCCGCTTCGGCTGGACTTGGCCTATCGCATCGTGGATGCGCTTCTCGACCTTTTCATCGTGCGCGTCAAGTTTGGTAGATAGCCGGTCAAGGGCTTCCGTTACCTGGTTCATAGCCACGCAGTTATCAGCCCTTTCGCGCTCCAGGAATTTCTGCCAGTCATCATTTAGGCTGGAGATGAATTTTTGCCACTTGTCCTGCTGCTTGCCGAACCAGCCCAACAGTCCAATTGCAAACACAACAAACAGGCAGACAAATACAGCCTGTATCCATGCGCTTTCGGGGATGATAGCCGCGGTGTCCATTTAGGTCACTCTTGCTTATCTTGATCTTCAAACCACAGAGAGCCGGCCTTTTCCCCAGCGTCCTCAATGGCAATACCGGCGATCACCACGCCAACCAATCCGGCGATGGTCTGCCACACATCCTGCGGCACGTCCAGGTAATGCAGCACCAGGGCTTGCACAACACCGAAAACCGCCAACCAAAATTTACGCGAACGAAGTAAAGATTTCATTTTCCCCTCCAATGGGTTTTTCTTGTTCCGGCCCCCGCCTCACCGGATCGGCGCATCGCGCTCCCGCTCCGGCTTTTTGCGTGCCGCCGAAGTTCTAGACCTACGGCACAACTACGGAGCCACCATACATCCACTCTACCACACGAGATGGCTAAAAATGTATAATTATGATGTTCTATTTTAGAACATTACATTAGAGTTTTCTACACCCTATTGACAAACCTATCGATTGGTTGTAATATATATACATAACAGACAAGGAGACACGAAATGAAAATCAGCCTCTACCACAACCACTACAACGAACAGCATCTCGAAGAAGTTAAGCAGGAAATGATCAAATTGGGTGCCCCCAGCATCCGCGCGATCTGGAGCGAGTGCTACGGGATGTGGATGGCCGTTGAAGGTTGCCATCGCCTGCGCGCGGCCAAAGAACTCGGCATCATGCCCATCATCATCGACATCAGCGCCAAACGCCAGGCCACCATCCAGGACGACGGCGAAAACAAAAAACGCAGTGTCAAGCAGTTGACCGCCGAACTCGAAGAGTCTTGCTGGAAGCGCCAGTACATCAGCTTCGACTTGTAAAATCCAATCAGCCCTCCCGGCCGGGCAATAGACCGGGGAAAGGGATTGAAATGAATATTTTTCCGATGGAAGAAGTTGACTGCTACGAAACTGGATGGGTTGTCGATCTTTCGCCCGATGATGTTACAAATCGCGATTACTGGTGGTTTTTCAACACTCGCCGCGAAGCCAATAGGTTCATGAAGTCTGTGAATTCCGGGATGCGCCCAGACGAAGCCGCGTACTATGTCGCGGAAACCAGCCATGCCGCCGCCGCCCTGGGGCGCATCCGCACCGAGAAAAAAGCCGCCTCTTCCCGCGAGAACGGCAAGAAAGGCGGAAGACCACGCAAAGAATAATCTAGTCTATCCCATCATCCAGCGGCGCATACAGCGCCGCTTTTCGTTTCCCCGTAGGTCGATAACCGATCAATGCCACCTTATGCCCCATCCCTTCCAGTCTTGCCAGCACCGGGCAGATGTAGGATTGCGTACAGCCCAGGTATGCGGCCATTTCCCGCGCCGTGACCTGTCTGCCCTGCATCCACTCCCACAGTCCGGCTATGTCGTAGGTGCGGTATGGTCTATGGCTTGCCACGCAGTGCCTCCTCAATCGTTTTCAGCGCCGCGCCGCTAGTCACCATCTGCGCCGTGAAAAGCAGCGGCCTGTAACCAGCCAGCACGGCCAGGTTGACCTTCTCACAATCCCTGGCGATCCCCTTGCCCGAAGTGTGCGCCGTGTTGGGGACATACGTCCCGCCCTGTAATTCAATCAGCAGGTCTTGAACCTTGAAGTCCCATCGGTAGCGGCGGCCTTTGACAGCCTTGAATTCCCGCTCAAACTCGATCCCCGCCGCTTGCAAGTGCCAGGCCAAAGCATCTTCAAGGCTGCTCAATTCGCGCTCCTTCCGCCTGTGGCCTGTCGCAATTCGCGCAATTTCGGCGGTGGTCTAACATCGTCTGCCACAGTTCCGCCGCGTCCTCGCAGTCATCACCAGACAGGGCGCAGCAGGCATCCCACCGCTGATACAGTTGCCAAAAGTCCGCGCAGTAGTGGGTCATTTCGGCGCTCCACATGAGATACTAGTCATTAGTGCCACTCCACGCCAAGCCGGAGATAGAAATTCAGCAGGGCAATCTCTACGCCAAATTCCGTATAGTTGTCTTTCGAATAATTCCAGTAGATATTACACTCGCACAACCGGAACGCGCCGGGGATGCTCAACCACCGGAATTGGCAATCAGGATAGAATTTCACTTCCTCACCTCTGCGCGGATTATCACGCTGAAATTGAACAGGCTCAGCACCAGGAAGTAGCAGTGCAAACCCAAAAATTCATCAGCCCAGCCAGCTATCTCCAAGAACAGCACGCTCTCTCGGTTGCTCCACAAGTTGAACCAGTCAGCGCCGATTTTAATTTTCATTCGTTCACCTCAAACGCGCTCTTTGCCAGTTCGTCTTTGTACCATTCAGGAAGGCCAGCCGTTACCCCGCGCTGAATATTCTTCCACGCCCACGCAAACAGGATGTCAATAATCTCACCCTTGCACTCTTTCAGGATGTCCTCACCAACTTCACGCATCAGAGCGCCAATGTCTTTCGGGGAATTGTCCAGTTGCCCGGCTTCCCGCAAGTGTTGAACCGCCTTGCTCCACCGCGCTGGGGTCTTGTACTGTTCGATGATTTTCTGGATAATGTCACGCCCAACGGGATTATTCTTTTTCCATTCGCCAGCGTGAACCTCTTTGAACGCCTCGGAAACGTACTTGCCCATAGCGACCTTTTTCTCCTGGGTGAACAGCGCATAGTTCTTGCAGACAACGCCCTCGATCTTCGACCCGCCCAGGATTGAAACGCGATCCAGAAACGCCTTGAACATATCGAAATTAGTCACCACCCCATTGAACAGCAGCGGCACGGTTTCCAGCCCGATGCGGGCAAATTCGGCGGCCTTCGCATCATAGTCCAAATAACCTTCCGGTTCGACCATAATGTCAAAGCCGATGATATGCTGGTTGGGGATGCGGTCATAGGCCAGGGTATTGTGTTTCGGCTTTTGCAGATACTCCCCCCGGTAAGTCCATCCATCCCGAAGAAGTGGGGCAAGCCGCCTGACCGTTTCAACCGCCGCGCTAAACATACTATCATGGTGATCCAGAAGCAGTTGAGCATGATGACTTCGGCAGCGCAACTCCCCGCCGTAAACGCCGAAGGAAAACTGCGACCCGTCTACCTTTTCCTCAACAATGACCGGCCCGGAAAACAGGGCTTCAATCGCCTTATGTCCGATTGCGTAAACCGAAGAATATGCGCTAATCATTCGTCCTCTCCTTCCAGAAAGTGCCCGAAATAAACGTAAGCCCACAGGCTAAACAAGCAAAGTTTCACGCCCAAATCAACGTAGTTTTTGCTTATTTGCCAACAGGGCTTGACCGAAACAATGTGGAAATAGCCGGATTTTTGCCGCCATAAACCGCAGTTTGCAAATACCCGTATCATTTGCGCCCCACTTTCAGGCTTACCATAGCCAAGAAATTCAGGACGGTAAGCGCCAGGCGATATTCTTGCCCTTGCCAGTCTTTGTCAGTCAGCACGGCGACCTCAAACAAGTCAATGCTGCCCATTGCCCGGTATGCCCACAAATTACCAAACCAGACTTTGATTTTCACTCATCCTCTCCTTCCTCGCGCTCTTTCAGATCAACCGCCAGCACATCGCCAGCCGTACAGCCTGGCAGGTTGACAAAATATCCCGCGCCGTACATGCGGTACACCTGCGCATCACATCCCAGCCCGCGCATGTCTGCGAGGAACCGCTGGATGACTAGCTGTTTCGTTTCAGGTAACTTTTTCGGCATATAGCACCACCCTCTTCTCGTTGTAGGCGATCCGGTACACCGTACCGTCCAGTTTCGCCAGCCGCGCGGTCATTTCCTCAGCCGTGCCAGCGTAGCCGTAAAACTCCACCTCACGCGGCAGGTCACGGATGGAGGGCAGGTCAATCACTGTTGGCATCTGTTCCTTCCAGGACGGCAGAGTCGTAAATGTGTTTCATTTCGCCGCCGCACGAATTGACATCGCCATATTTTTGCCAAATTCGAGGACCCGCTCGTTGGTTTCTCCAACGAGGCTCCCTTCTATCCAGCGAGCCGCCCAATCCAGTGAATTTGCATCAAGGTGTTTTTTAGCTGCATCTTCACTAATAAGCTCGGCATAAACACTTTTTTTGAACGCCTCCCAGTTAGTATCCTGCCCACTTCTCATTGCTATCTGATACGCGCTTCGCAGCAAGCTGTTTGCCGTGTCTGGTACATCAAGAGTTGCGCGGATGTCCCTCTCAACAACGCCCCACTTGCAATATTTTTTGCCAGCAGCATCATAGTTCAAGTATTTTTGGCAATCCCCTGACAGGGCAGCGGCGATTATTTCCATAACTTCATCGGCTTTTGATTTTTTAATGCTCATTAAAACCTCCTCATGCGCTGAAACATCAGAATTTGATTGTTTCGTTCCACAAACTATCTCAAACCCTTCCCGACACACAGTACACTCGCGCACCTCAGCATAGAGGGTCGTTTCTCGTTCGCATTCGCAATTAGGGCAAAAAGCCTTCATGGTTTCCAGACCTTGTTGAAGTGAATTTCCGCGCACCCATCGCACCACAACCAGGGCTTCCGCATCCAAAACAAAGCGTCTTTTTTGGATATATTGTCATCCTTATGGTCGCCGTGCGTTTCACAGGTCAAAAAATATCGGTAATCCCGAACACCAAACAAAACCGTGTCAAGCCGGATTGCCGACCCAAGCATACGATTTTTGCAGTTATACCTACCCACGACATTAATCGCGCCATGAATGGCTTCCTGGCTTTTTTTCACTATTTCACGCGCCTTTTCCATGAATTCTTTTGTCGGGTGTCCTGGTATTTCGTGGTAATACTGGTCAGTACTCATGATCCCTTCTCCCATAATTCATTCTTTTTATCTATGGCAGGCAGCGCGGCTTGATATGTCCCGTCATAGATTTTTTGTGTGTATTCATCCAGCCGCTTAAGTAGGTCAAAGCATTCTTTTGGTAACGCCCACTTCCCGTCTTTGGCTTCCCCCTCCGTATCGTAAGTTGTAGCGCCCATGATGGCATAGATCG
>ERZ869929.222-NODE-222-length-37779-cov-18.056887_pt1 | contig 37779 bp, 64 predicted proteins | sample MGYA00579312_ERZ869929 | MGnify/ENA primary metagenome ERZ869929 (study PRJEB32216, sample SAMN09231818) | wastewater metagenome | place: USA: Maryland | collected 2016-08-09 | study: EMG produced TPA metagenomics assembly of the PRJNA472060 data set (Reclaimed... | reverse complement strand
GCTCAAAAAGTACCGCTGCGGCAGGTCGCCAATCTCCAAGATATCCGACAACGAACACACGGCGGCGGCGCTGTGGCACTCCGAAATATTGAGCGTCAAGAACGCGGTAGGAGAACCCATACCCGCATTCTGCCAGCCCTTCGAGGAAGGTTCCAAATGCCCGCCCTTCGTCGATCGACAAAACGCCGGGGACATTTTCCCAAACCACCCACTTTGGCCGTATTCGGTCAATAAGGCGTACAAATTCAAGGGTGAGGTTGCCGCGGTCGCCAGCAAAACCGCTGCGAAGTCCCGCCACGGAAAAGTCTTGGCACGGGGTTCCCCCGACAATAAGGTCAATTGCTCCATATTCATCCCCTTTTATGGTTGTAAAATCGCCGTGGATCGGAACATCAGGATAATGATGCCGCAAAACGGCGCATGGTTTTTGGTCGATTTCCGAAAATGCGGCCGGCTTCCATCCGAGCGGTTTCCAAGCCACCGTGGCCGTGCAAATCCCGCTGCAGACGGAAAGATAATTCATGCCGCCCGCCTTTTATTTTCGCGGAATTTTATTTTTTCCGTGATCGGCCAGCTTCCAACCGCTTTATTACAATCCGCGCAGGACAAGGCCAGATTGGCCAGGTTATTGTTGCCGCCGTTCGATATCGAAAGAATATGCTCCAACGTGGCGCTTTCCTCGGTTAAGCCGCAGCCGCAATATAGGCATTCGTTCGGATCACGATCAAGGATTTCCTTTTTCAGTTTTATTTTCTTTTTTTGCCATTTGTCGTGGATCGTCCAGATCGTTTTATCTTGGAATTTTTCGTATGCCTCGTATGCCTCGTTTGTGAATGACAGCTTGCCCTTTCTGTTTTGATACACGACCGAAACGCCGTTCATGGTGCGAAATCTGGCGATTTCCCACTCGTTGGTTGTTTCCAAAACTTCGGCACCGCTCTCGCGCAAAAAGGTGATGAATTTATCGGTTTTCATTTTTTCATCATCCCTATATCGAAAAATAATTGCTCGATTTTTTCCAAAGGCTCTCGCACATTCCAGCATCGGATTCCGGCTTTTGTTGACCAGAGAATAGATCCGCCATCGGGATGTGGGCTGATTTCGTCAACGTGCGCCAGATTGTAAAGGCTGATCTTGCCGGTATTGGCATTGGTTAGGCGCAGAAACATCATTGAACCCCCGCTTGCTTGATCCGGTGTTTGCAATGCCAATCGAGCCGATCCATTACCGCAAGCCGCAGCGGCGGAAGGTTGGTGCATGGATCGCTTAAAAGGCCGCAGCATAATTCAAAAACTTCAAACACGTTTAAGTCGAGATCCCGAATTGCCCCGCCTATTTTGTGGAACGCATCCTGCACCTTTTCATGGTCTATATGATCGTCTGCAATAATAACTTTCATTTCATCTATCCATTTTGGTTAAGTGATACCCGCCGCACCGCTTGCAATGATAGGCGCGAAGGTGTTTTTTATACCGCTGATTCCTTTGGTTGCTGCGGACATGGTGCGCGGCGGATGCCATCGCCTCGTCGCGTGTTTCGTAAACGTATTTTCCGCATTCAGCGGAGAACGCTTTTTGCATGCGCGGCCTCCTTTTTCATGCTTGATAAAATGATATCGAAATCGCTCTCCCTCAACAAAAGCACGTTCAGGAAATTATTTTGGAAATCGGCGAATGATGGCCAATCGCCTTTGCGCCGCCGGTGCGACGAAACCCAAGGCACGATATCAGTTGAAAACATGGGCAATTACCTCCGTTAAATAGCCGAGCAGATAGCCCGAAATTATCGCCGCAAACAAAATAAAATTTTTCCGTTCGCGGCGCATGATTGCGCGAAATGCGCGTTCCTCGCGGTATTTTTCCGCTGCGAGGCGTTCTAAATACGTCATTTGACCTCGCTTATCCTGAAAGATGAAATTTCAGATTGCTTTACGCGCTCGTCGCCAACGTCGATAAATTCGCCGCTGCGGTACGCTTCCTTAAGCGCCTTTTCAAAGCCGGTTTTGGCGCGTTCGATGTTCGGCGCAACCGCCGCGCCATCAAATTCTTGACCGTTTTTCATTCTCACTTTTAAAATAAAATCAGGCATTTTTTTCTCCTTTTCCTTCTGTTGCGTATTCAAAACATCTATGCGCGGCGTTTATAAATCCGGTGAGATGCAAACCATTTTTGAAATGCAGATTGGCTGCATGCTGCAATAACGCGCCGATTTGCATCATTTCGTCTTGTGGGGAATCTGTCACCACCTCGGTTATAATGGCGTATCGGTTCATTTTTTAATCCGTTTGTTTTACATAGACGAATTTTCCGCCGCCGAAGCTTTGGAATCTATGACCAAACGATCCTTCGCCCAAATGCGCCACGATATCGGCCTTTGTAACGTCTGGATCGCAAGTCCCCTCGAAATACATGGATGCATTGCTGGATCCAGTAAGTTTTGCTTTTATTTTTCCGCCGAAATATTCTCTCATCTATTCCCCCATGATCAGGCTGGATTGCGGCTTATTTTCTTCGGCCTGCGCCAAATTTTCCAGAATCTTTTGGCGCTGCTCAAGGGCTTTTTTCACCTCAAGGCCATCGTTTTTTTGATCCGCCCAAAGCTTATTGAAGGATTGTTTATTGGTATCGCGGAATTGCTGCAGTTCGGCCACGTTGTCGATCTTGCGGATAAATTCGATCAAGCGATCCGCCGCCTTGCCGGTCGGCACATACTCGATTGGTGCGCCGTATCCGAACGCAAACGGGATCGCGTCCTTCGTATTGGTGAGGGCTTGGCGTTCCTGTTTTTCGAGATCGGCCAGCAATTCGCTGGGGGTTTTTTCTTCCGCCGCGATGGCCTTGTCCAGTTCGGCGCTTTCGTACAGGCCGGAAAGATCTTCGGGGAATGCCCGGCGCAAAGCCTGCGCCTCGGCGCATTTGACGATCATCAAGCGCGGCATTTTGTACCAATTGCTGAACGGATCCAGTTGGTATTTGCCCGATGGCTTGCGCTTGCCGGTTTCTGGATCCGGTTCCCAAATTTCTTTCTTTGGAACAAACTCGTCCCAATAGGCCGTTCCAGCCGCTTTATGCCATGCGCCGAGCGAGTCTTGTTTCCATACATAAACTTTTGCCGAAACGATCCCAAGCGGATTTAGGGGGCTTTTGGCGGCCTCGTCGTAGGTGATAATCGCTTCTTCTTCGTCGGGGCGATACCGGCCACTCCGTTCCGCGATCGACCGCAAGCCGCCGATTTCGGTTACGATCACCATTTTGCGCTTTTCTTTATCGTCCTTGCTGAAAACCTGGGCGCTGATTTGCCGTTTCAGTGGCGATAAGCGGGTGTTTTTGCAAATAAGCTGGAATGCGTCAAATTCGGCATCGTTCAGATCTTTGCAAAAAGCGTTTCTGATCACCTTCATGACCGCTGGACTTTCAAAATCCGCGACCGGTGCGCTGATGGTTGTGGTTACTTGGTTTGTCGACATTTATTTTCTCCGTATTTTGATGGTTTGGCCGCCGTTGGTGCGGCGGGTTCCTGGGATCACAAGGCCATCTTCTAAAATGGCCTCGCGCAGCTTTTTCTTGTCCAGCTTAGGATCGCCGGTGATCCAAAACTCGGCGGGGATATCCGCCTCGTTCGTGATTTCGTAATCCGGCGCATCGTCGGCCAGCGTTACGGTACTGCTGCCGTTTTTGATGGGCTTGTTCCAATTTGCCCGCTGCATCACCGCTTGGATAATTCCACGCAGCTTTTCGCGCTTGGTTTCCATCCGGCGCACCCTATCCTGCAGAAATTGCACCCGCAATTTTACCGATTTGATGTGCAGATCCAATTCCTCGTCCTCGTCGGCGCATTGCAAAACGAATCGCTCCATATCGGCCTGCTGCGATAATTCCAGCAATTTCGCTTCGTCCTGATCGGCCAAACAGTAATCTTCTGGTTCTAAATTGTCGGTCATAATGTCTCCTAATAAACGATTTTCAGGTGCGGGATTTTTCCGTCGATGATCGCGCCAAGAATTGCGGTGGCATCGTCCTCGTCAAGGCTCAATTCCATAAGCGCCCCCACAATCGCGCCGTGCTTTTTAAGCTGGTTCGATTCGTCGGCGCGGCGAGCGGCTTCAGCCTCATCCTTTTTGCGCTGTTCCTCGGCAATGCGCTTGCGTTCGTTTTCTGCGGCCTGCGTGGCGGCGCGTTCCGCCCGCTCGGCCTGCTGGCGCAATTCGTCCTCGCGCTTTGCGGCGGCGACACGTTCTTTTTCAGCCCGTTCCTCGGCATCCTTGATTGCCTTGGCTGCGGCTTCGCGGCGGATTGCTTCTTCTTTTTCCGCAGCCTCGCGGGATTGCTTTTCGGCCTGCAGCTTTTTCAATTCGTGCTGTTCGGTTTCGCGCCGGTCGGTCAATTCAAAGCATTGCTGCAAAAAGCTGATCGCGTTCGCCTTGGCGGTTGCAGCCTCTTTTTGAAATTCGCCATAGGAATCGTCCACCAGCATTGCTTGGATCGCATGCAATTTTTCTTTGATCGCGGTGGCGGTCATGGTGAAAACACCCGCCTCGTTGATTTTGAATTGCTCGATCCGCGCCTTGATATCGGCAACGCGCTTTTCTTCCCGCGCCTCAATTTCTTCCAGCGGCTTTTTGTGAAAATCAATCATGGATTCGATTTCGCCGATAATTTCTTTCGCCTCGGCATCGACCTTGCGGCCAAATTCCAATGCATCCTTTTTCGCGTTGGCGCGGGCTTCGTCAACGGCGGTTTTGCTTTGGCGCAGTTTGTAAATATGGCTGCGCGCCTCTTTGTTACCGGTCGGGCTGGCATAATCGAAATGCAGGGATGCATTGTATTTCTTCAATTCGGCAAGCTTGGCGCGGTGTTCGTTATAAATTGCAAGCGGGGCTTCGGTATTAAATTCAGACATTGTTTTCTCTCCGTGATTGAAATTAAAATTTGATTCTATTCGTGGTCGCCATCGTTATCGTCGTCATAGCCGGTATTGGGATCACCCCAATCCTTGCTATCCATTTCTTCATCAAAACCGCGCTTGTATTCGGCGATTTCTTCCTCGGTCATATTTTCTTTTTCGATGCGTGGGGTGCTGTAGGTCGCGCCGGTGTAATAATGCGGCTTGAATCCGCGACCATAATATTTATCGGCACTGCCGCGATCATATGGGCTGCCGTGTCTTTTATTTTCCAACATAAAACTTCTCCTTTTTAAAAGTGCCGCGCCCGATAGGGCATCAAGCGCGGCTTTGATTTGAAAGGTTTCGCCGAGGGTTCAGCGATCCTGCCCTATCGGGTTCTTTGGCCGTTGCGTCTTACCGCTGCCAAGGCCTGATTGATAGTTGATTCGTCGTGGTTTGTTTCGGGATCCACCGCCGCTTTAAAATTGCGTTCGCATTCTGCGCGGCAATGGCCGAAGCCGATAATTTTTCCGTTTGTAAAGATTGATTCTCGTTTCATGGTGCATCTCCTTTCAAAAAGATGTTGGTCTACCTGACCTAGTTTAAACAGGGATCTAAATATATAAAAGCAGTCCGCCATTATCGGCCAAATTGAATCTAAAAGATTGGGATGCCTCTGCCTTGCGGGCAATCGTTCGGGCGAGAGACTTTGATATTGCGAAAATTGTACCGCTGGTTTCAGCGTATACCTGAACCCATTTTGCATTGCGGATTGCTTGATTGATGGTCATCGTTTGCTCCTTTCAAAAGCAGATTGACAACTGGTGTTTACAAAGCCAATATAACTCCAGGTCGGTTAATATGTCAACTACAGTTTACATAAAAAGTGAAAAATAATGAGCAATTTCGTTGCTTTGTTGCATGAATGGTTGTCCGAAGAGAACCTTACCCGCGAAGAAGCGGCTGAAAAGGTCGGCGTGTCGCGCCAGAATTTCCATAAATGGCTTAATGGCGCCCGCAAACCGGTGGCAGAAAATATCTTAGCATTGGAAAGGGCAACAAATGGCAAAATCACCTTACATACGTTCCAAAAGGCCAAGCGGACGCACAAAACCAAGAAAGCTTGAATCCCCAATCCATATCGGCATCGTGAATTACCTGAATCTTGCCTATGGTGCCCGAAAAGACGTTTATTTCCTGCATGTGCCGAACGGCGGATCCCGCCATCCGGCGGAGGCGGCGGAATTAAAGCGCATGGGGACAAAACCAGGCGTTTCCGATTTGTTAATATTTCGGGGCATGTTCCCCCATTGGCTTGAGATAAAATCCGAGGATGGCGTGGTATCGGACTATCAGGATGAATTTCTATTAGTAGTGGGTATGCTCGGCCATAAGCATGCCGTGGTGCGCTCGGTTTTAGAGGCCAAAGACGTAATTGACGGATGGTTGAGATAACAATGGCTTACCTTGTGCATAAACCAGTGGATAACCATGGGATAACTTGTGGACAAGACCCCCGCCCCCCTTTCCCCCCTAGAACCCCCCATACCCCCCACCCTTTACACCAATTATTAATTAACCTTCTCTGTTCCAGAAGCTATTCCAACAACAAATTAGATTTTTATGATTTTTTATGAAAAAGGATTTACCACCAGAATTTATTCGCCAGCCAGGCCGCAAATCTGGCCGGACGTTCGCTGTTTCCATATCCCGTGGCATGGCTATAGCCCCCAAGGCAGAAAAACGCGCCACGACCCCTTTAAAACGCATCCTTCAATCTATAACTAAAAATGGTGATAAAAATGGCTGAAATTAAGTGGATCACGGAAATTGTCGAAATCAACATCTTGAAGCCCCACCCGAATAACCCGCGCACCAATTCCAAGGAACAATATCAAACACTTTTGGATTCGATCCGCGAGTGCGGCTATTACAACCCGATCATTTGCGATAGCGATTTTACCATCCTCGGCGGCCATCACCGGCTCCGCGCCTTAAAAAAGCTGATGCGCGAGGGATTTCCGCATTTCCGCAAAATTGAAATCCGCCGCGCTGCAGAAAAACTGCCGGAGGAAATCGCAACCCGTATTCTTGTGGCTGACAATTTGAGCCACGGCAATTTTGACGTCGATATCCTTGCCTCGCTTTGCGATGTGGGGCAATTGCTGCGGTACGGATTCACCGATCAGATCCTAAAGGACATGCCGAAGAAAGTGGAATTTATGGCGGGGCTTTCCGATCCCGACGAAATCGTGGATCCGCCAGCCGAGGCGGTTTCGCGCGCGGGCGATATCTGGATCCTCGGAAATCACCGGCTGATGTGCGGCGATTGCACGAACAAGGATCAGGTCGAAAAGCTTTTGGCCGGTATCAAGCCGAATTTGATGGTCACCGATCCGCCATACGGCGTGAATTATGACCCTGAATGGCGGAACAAAGCGGGCAAACAAGTTGCTAGAACAAGTATTGGCAAAGTCGACAATGATCACCGCGCCGATTGGAAAGAAACATACGATCTTTTTCCTGGAAACATCGCCTATGTTTGGCACGGCGGCCTTCATGCCACCACGGTTGCAGAAAACCTAATTGGTTCAGGATTTGCCATACGGGCGCAAATAATTTGGGTGAAGCATCACTTTGTATTCTCACGCGGGGATTACCATTGGCAGCACGAGCCTTGCTGGTATGCCGTGCGGAAAACCGGCGATTGGCAGGGCGACCGGAAACAAACCACCACCTGGCACATCGAAAACAATAATTCCTTCGGAAAAAAGGACGATAAAGAGGAGACCTTTGGCCACGGAACCCAAAAGCCGATCGAATGCATGAAGCACCCGATCCTGAATAATTCCAGCGAAGGCCAGGCGGTTTATGATCCGTTCGTGGGATCAGGAACCACGATTATGGCGGCTGAAATTACCGCGCGCGTCTGCTACGCTATGGAAATAAACCCGCTTTATGTCGATATGTCCATCGCCAGATGGTCAAAATATACGGGTAAGGAGGCCGTTTTATTAAATGGAACAAATTAAAAGAATCGGCCCCAAAATACAGACCACGATAACCCGAAGGGCGGCAGTGTTCGTATAGTGAAAGTCAAGGAATCATGACCGAATTTCAAGGCGCAGTTTTCACCAAAAACGATACCGAGGTTTTGGCGGTAGAGCAGCACGGCGACGATTACGCCGTTTTGGTGCGTTGCCCCAATTGCGAGGATTTCACCGTGGTCGGATACCTGAATGACCGCGATGATGCGGATTTATTCATTGCGTCGATATCGGCTTTCCTCGGTACGACCATTTTCCCAATCCATTAAGGTATGACCATGCGATTGCCAGAAATCTGTAAAAAATTGCCAAAATCAGCCGATTTTTTGCGAAAAACCACCGAAAATTGCGAAATATCACCAGTGGTTCCAAACTTCGACGGTATGGCCACCTTCTTAGCCGAAACTTGGAACCGGCATAATTCGATTAAGCAATTGATAAATCAACAATTCTGGTTAACGAACGCTATAACGGACGCTATAACAGATGGGGTAACGAAATCATGATCTTGCTGCACGAAAAAGACGTGGAGGCGTTTCGCCTTTTTATGATTAAAACGCTGGATGGTCGCCTTGAGAATCAATTTAGAGTTTTAGCCGCCTTTGATCGCCTGATCGCCGGTACGTTGCCAGACATGCTGCGCGGCGCGGGTTGCGATATAGAAAACAAGCCATTGATTCCGAATGATATTGGGGTTCGCGGCGGCGTTTCCGAGGATAGCGATAAAATTGGCAGCGGTATGAAAATCGGTATGTCAGGTGTGCGAAAATCGGTGTGTTTTTTCGTGAAACAATATTACAAAATGTTTCTCGTGAAACAATTTGAAACAAAGTTACCTACTGATACGGCGACGATGGAAATAAAATTATAGGATTGTTGAGTGAAAAGGCGGAAAAAGACCTTAAAGAATATGGAGACAAAAACCGAAGAGCGGACGCGGTTAAAAACGGAATTTGCCCAAAAGCTGGTGCCGCCACCCGAACCTGAACCGCCCGCGCCAGTTTCCGGCCCAAATGCCAAGGTAGTTTTGAACGCTAACCAATTGGCGGAATTGGAACAAATGGCGATGCGGCCAGGCGCGACCTGGAAAATGATTGCCGCCTATTTCCGCATCAGCGAGGAAACCCTTTCCAATATTTTCGAGCGGCAACCGGATGCGCGGGCGGCGTATGAGCGCGGCTGCGCCCTTGGCGAATATCAAATTGCCGATTCGCTTTTTGTGAACGCCGTTAAAAATTTCAGCTTCCCCGCGCAAAAGATGCTGGCGACGAATTTCCTGGGCATGAAAGCGACCATTGATCCGAACGAAAATCCGCTATTGGGCGGCATCAATCTTACAATTATGGTTTTCGATGATACTGGCGGCGGCGCGGCGAAACCTGTGGTTATCGAAAATGACCCTAAAAACAAAACCTAAAATCATCCTGCCGAACGATTGGCAGCCGCGCCCGTATCAGCGCGATGGGTTCAACTGGTTCGTCAAATACGACAAAAAGCGCGGGATATTCGTCTGGCACCGGCGCAGCGGCAAGGATAGCACCGCCCTCAATATTACGGCCTGCAAGGCCATGCAACGCCCGGCAAACTATTGGCACATGCTGCCGGAGGCCGAACAAGCCCGCAAAGTTATCTGGAACGGCAAGGATCGTGCCGGCCGCAGATTCATCGACCAGGCTTTTCCCGAAATCATCCGCCGCCGGACGCTGGAATCGTCGATGCAAATCGACCTGATAAACGGCTCAAGCTGGAATTTGGTCGGCGCGGATAATTATAACCGGCTCGTCGGCGCGAACGTGGCCGGCGTGGTTTTTTCCGAATACAGCCTTACAAACCCGTCCGCTTGGCAGTACATTAAGCCGATCCTCGACGAAAACGATGGGTGGGCGCTTTTCATTTTCACGCCCCGCGGCAGAAATCACGCCTTCGATTTGCTGGAAGTGGCCAAGAAAAATCCAGATTTTTACACCAGCGTCCTAAGCGTGGATGATACCAAAGCAATTCCCATGTCCGTAATCGAAGACGCGATTGCTGAAGGCATGGCGCCGGAAACGGTGCGCCAGGAATATTATTGTTCGTTCAACGCGCCAAATTCAGGGAGTTATTACGGCATGCATATCGAAGAAGCAGAAATTCAAGGCCGCATCACCGATGTTCCGGTGCTGCAGCATTTGCCCGTCCACACCGCTTGGGATATCGGAATCCGCGATTATATGGCGATCTGGTTTTTTCAATGCGATGGGCCGTGGTTCAACATCATCAATTACCACCGCAACAATAACCAGGGCATGCCCGCCTATATCCGGTATCTCAAGGAATTTGCCGATCAATACCGCGTTCATTACGGCGCGCATCTTGGCCCGTTCGATTTGGATCACCGCAAGCCGACCGATGGAAAAACGGTCGCGCAATATTCGCGAGAGCTTGGTTTGGATTTCACCGTTTGCCAGCGGCATGGAATTGACGATGGGATCCATGCGGTGAAAATGGTATTACCACAATGCCGGTTTGATAAAACGCGCTGCGCGGTCGGCCTTGATGATTTGACGAAATATCACAGCCGGTTCAATGAAAAGCTTGGCCAAGTCAGCCCAAACCCCGTCCACGATATCCACTCGCACGGCGCGGATGCGTTCCGAATATTCGCAATGAACACGCACCGAGTTTTTGCTCAAACGCCCGATGGCCGTAAAAATGAAGAACGTGCCTTGAAATATGATGACGATTGGATAGCATAAGCGGCACACCAATCCATGCGCGCCGCCTAAATTTTTTAAAAGAAAGAATCTGTAAATGGTTTCAACCGTACAAGTTGGAAATTTACTATCAAAACAAAAATCAGTTATTCAAGCTGTGAGTGGCCAATCCGCCGCGAAAACAGCGTGGCAAACTTTATGGAATAATGCTAATAGTTCAACACAGCTTATATATTTATTCGGCGATTCACAGGAAACCGAACCAGATGGAACGGAGTCTGGATATGTTGCGCGATTAAATTATGAATTTTATAAAAGGTTTGGAAAATGCGGCATGACTATGACCCATTACATCGGCGGTTATGGCGGCGGATCCCCTTATGGTATGTGGTTGACCCGTGGCGCGACCCCAGGTGTTAGCACAAATTCCAGTCCAACATCAGAAAGATTACCAGGATGCCCTAGTTTTGGCAGATTAACCAACGCTAACGGATATGCTTTAGGCATTGAATATGACGCATCTCGCATTGATCCAGGTGTCAGCATTCCGGTTGGAAATTACTTTGATCCAGGCGCACCGGTTTTAATAGATATTGTTTGCAGATCAAGATTAAACAGTAAAGAGGTTCAATATTTATTCGGCGCGCATAATACAAACAGTCCATCATTTTCCCCAAATAGCGGAACGATAGCCAGCGGAACAACAGCTATGGGATTAAACAATGCGGACAATGCTTTTCGTGGTGCCACAATTGGGCCGTTCACAAATCCTGCTCCAGGAACAAATCCTTTTAATCAGCTTGTGATACGATCTGCAGCAACAGCAGGCGATGGTAATGATGCCGATCCGCATCTTATTCGATTCCGAAAACAAACAGATACTGGGGGTATTTATATTCACCCGTTTGGTGTTGGCGGATATACCACTCAAAGTTTTCTTGCCAATCATGGTTCTTCAGGGCCAATGGCCCAAGCATTCCCGCAGCCAAATGCAATATTTATTCATTATGGAACGAACGATTTATATGGATCGGCCAGAACCGCCGCAACGGTTGCATCGGATTACGCAACATTGATATCTACATTGCGCGGCGTTTCATTTTATAATAATCCAAATTTGCTTGTTGTAATTTTTGTTGATGCACCAAGAACTTGGGCAGGTGATCCAGCATATATAACGCAGCACGATTTGTTAAATTCAGCCTTTCAGTCATTGACTTTGACGGATGACAAATTGTTGGTTGTGAATAGCAAGGCATGCGTTGAACAATTAGGATGGGTTACGAATAATGCCACCGCATTTTTGGCCGATGGGGTGCATTACAATGGAAATGGCGCGGTAACGATGGCATCTCAAGAGATTCAACAACTAGCTATATTGGCTGGATCAAGATAATAATTCAAAACAAAGGCTTAATTATGGTTGGTAGTGTTGGATTATCATCGGTTGGAAGGCTTTTAATGTCGATGAAAGCTTTTCTTTGTCAAGCAGGCGCTGGCTTGTTTGATGGCACAAATGATTGGTTAAAACTTGGCGCAGATATGTCATCAAACGCCGATGGCACCCAAGGAATATTTTCTGTTTGGCTGACTTTTTCCGCTGCTACTAATGTTCAGCGGTATATTTACGCAAACGCAGAAAAAACAATATTAATCGAAAGAACATCTGCCGGAAAATTCCAAGTTACTTTAAAAAATAGCGGCGGAACAAGCTCTTTAATTTTTACAGGATCAACATCATACGGGGTTGGCGGAGTTATTTCTACAGGACAAAAATATGCTCATATTGCAATTACATGGGATACAAATTTTTCAGCCGGAAATAAAAAATGCCAAATATATATTGATGGTGTTGCAGAAGCATTAACCATTACTGATGCTGATCCTGCTTTCACAGTAAAATACACCGGAACGCAGCATGGATTGATGGCAAACATTGCCGATGGAAGCGCAAAATGGGCTGGTTCAGTCGGATGTTTATATTATAACAATCAAGCGTACCTTGATTTGGCTATTCCAGCGAATCTGGCCAAATTGCGGCAGGTTTATATAGGGAATGGATTTCCTTCGCTTATGGGTACTAATGGAAGCGCAGTAACATTGTCACAGCCAATTATATTTTTGAATAACGATTTTTCGACCTTTGGCAATAATTTAGGATATGGCGGCGGATTCTCCGTTCAGGGCGCTCTAACAGCGGCGGATCCTGTAAGTCCATGTTTATTGCCGGAATCAACAGTAATCATTCCAGAGTGATTTTAGGAGTTAATATGACAGAAAATTGGTATTTTTTAGTTGGAAATGACAACCCTGATTTAGATCGGATTCGCATTGAGTGCGCCACTCAACATGGCCGAAATACAATAGACAATGAACTGTCAGAAACATTATCCAGTGATGGAACTGAACGCCTTATTAAAGTTTCTGGAGGAGATTTGAATTGGCAACAAAATAGGGATTGGATTGATTCATTGTTGCATGCGCCATTGTTGCAAGGCCGTGAAGAAGATGATTTATACCGCCAAAATTGGATAGGATAAATCGTCAAAGGTGGGGTTTTTATACCCGACCGCTTGCGATAACATTGGATTACCGATCAAATTTCAATGTGGAGAGACCATGTATCGCGTAGGAAACCGATTATTCCCCAATTCCCCGCTCGGCCAGAGAGCCGCCGCGAAAGCCGCCAAAAAGCAAGGCGTTGATATCTATCGCGTCAAGCCGCAAGCCAAAAGAATGCCCACGCCAGAGGAAGGCGACAAATATCTGGCCGATATCAAGGCCGGCAAGGTTGATCCCATCGGCGGCGGTAAAAATTAGGAGCGTCAAATGCTTGGTTCGAACCAAAAATATACCCCTGGTACAGCTTTAATGACCTTGGCGGATCCAGCGCCCAAAAAAGAACCCATGTCCCACATGAAATTGTCCTCGATTCTTGAGGCCAATCTGCAGGGCGCAATCGGCGTTGATAACACCTCGCTATCCCAAGACCGGATGAAGGCCGAGGATTATTATTTCGGCAAGCCGTTTGGCACCGAGCGCAAAGGCCGCAGCCAAGTCGTTATCACCGTGGTCGCGGACGTGATCGACGCCACCATGACCGAATTGATGAATATGTTTTGCAGCGGCGATGAGTGGTGCCGGTTCGATCCAACCGGCGACGAGGACGAGGAAGAAGCCCGCCAGCGCACCGACAACGCCAATTATGTTTTCATGAAGGAAAACGGCGGGTTTATGATCCTGCACGATTTCTTTTGGGACGCGCTGGTAAAGCGGAACGGCATCGTCAAGGTTTGGTGGCAAGAGGAAACGAAAAAGAAAATCGACAATTACCGCGGCATCAGCGACGACATGCTGGCCGTGCTTTTAAGCGACGACGAAGTGGAATTGCTCGAACGGGAAACCATCATCGAAGAAGAGCAGGTTATGGTGCCCGCGCAGGATCCGAACACCGGCCAGCCGATCCAATTGCCGCAGAAAATCCAGATCCGCACCCATAACGTCAAGGTCGCCCGCATAAACAAAGCCGGCCGCGTTTGCGTCGAAAACATTCCGCCCGAAGAATTTTATATGGCGCGGCGCAGCAAAAGCATCAAGCACAACAATTTCATGGCGCACAAGCGCAAGGTTTCCGATGCCGAATTGGCCAATATGGGCTATGCGCCGGAACTGATCGACACGCTGCAGGAATCCGAGGATTCGCTGTACGAGGAAAACGAAAAAATGAATCGCTTCATCGAAGAAGATGGCGGCTCCCCGTTGACCGACACCATCGGCCTGCGGACGTACGATTACGTCGAGGCGTATATGAACCTCGATTACGATGGCGATGGCATCGCCGAACGGATCAAAGTTTGCGCCGTTGGCGACGAAATCCTTGATATCGACCAAGGCGAAAGCGTGATTTTCTGCTCGATATCGCCGTATCCGATCCCGCACAAATGGTCTGGCCAATCGCAAGCCGACCGCACCATGGATATGCAGTTGATCCAATCGACGCTGATCCGCAACGTGCTGGATTATTTCTATCTGCTCACCAACCCGCGCCATTTGGCATTGAAAGGCCGGGTAAATTACGACGATCTTTTGACGCCGCGGCCAAACGGTATCGTGCGCGTCGACGAGCGCGGCGCGGTGGAGCCTTTGCCGCTTGATCCAATGCCGCCCATGACATTCAACATGATCGAATATCTGGAAACCATCGTCGAGAAGCGAACCGGCGTTACCCGATATAACCAAGGCTTAGATGCCGATTCCTTGAATAAAACCAAGGGCGGCCTGCAGATGATCCTTTCCAAATCGCAGCTTAAAATGCTGATGATCGGGCGGATTTTCGCCGAAACCGGCGTTAAAGATATTTTCAACGCCATCAACGAATTGACCGCCCGATACGTCGATAAAAAGAAAACCGTCCGCCTGCGCGGCAAGTACGTCGAGGTGGATCCGCGCTCTTGGTATAACGAAATGGACGCAACCGTGGAGGTCGGCTTAGGAACCGGCACCCGCGAAACGAAAATTATGGCGCTTGAGGGTGTTTATGCAAAGCAACGGGAAATTGTTGCCGTTCAAGGTGGCGCGGAAGGGCCGCTGGTCACGCAGCAAAACGTATTTAACACGCTGGATCAGCTTATCCAAAATAGCGATCTCAAAATCACCAACAAATATTTCAGCGATCCGAAAAATTACGTTCCGCCGCCGCCGCAACCGCCCGTTCCAACCGTGGCAGAGCAGCTTATGGCGAAGGATATCGCAAATAAAGATAAACAGGCGACCGTCAAGCTCGCTGCTGATATTAAGACTAAAAACCGTGAGCTTGATCAGCGTGACATTGAACTTAAAAACGATGCCCGCCGGATCGCCATCGAAGAAGCCGCTGCGGCAAATAAAATTGGCGTCGATCGTGCTCAATTTATCAGGGATGCGAATCATTCTGCGGTTGAACTTGCGGCTGATATAGGCCAGCGCGATGCGGAAATGACCGCAGCCAACAGCAATTCGCCAGCCGCGCCGGAACCAGAGCCGGAGCCACCGACCGAACCCGAAAACCCTGAAACCACACAATAGGAGACCGCCCTTTAAAAAAATGAAAAGGGTGGATTGTGACCGATGGAACAAGAATCTAAGATTGATTTACAAAAAGAAGCGGAAAAGGAAAAAGAGAAAATCCGCCGCGCGCAACGAGCCGGTGAATTAATGGCGGAGCCACTGTTTACCGAGGCGATTGCGGAAATTAAACGCGGTGCTTATCAACTTTTCTTGTCTGTTTCGGCATCTGATATTCAGGGCATGCGTACCGCAAAGATCTTGAATCGGGTGATTAATAGCTTCGAGGAAATATTTTTGGACGTTATTACCGAAGGTCATATTTCCACGTCGAATCTACAGGATCTTTTAAAGGAAACAGAAACGGAGAAACAAAATGGCACTAAATAACGCAGAATTAAACAACGCCGCTGGTGAGATTGATAAATTGCTGGCTGGCGCATCGAAATCAAAGCCCGAAGAAAAAAAGCAGGCCAATGCCGCTGCGGGCGAACAAGATAATGCTGAACCGGACACTCAAGACGATGAGGATTCCGATACCGCCGCTGGCGATTCTGGATCCGATTCCGACGAACCCGAAGATCAGCCTGATGGCGACGATCAGGACGACCTGTCGCAAGAGGACGAAGAAGGCGACGAACCCAAAAAATCGGCAAAATCCGACGAACTTTTTGAGGTGCCAGTTGATGGCGAAATCATAAAGGTCACCAAGGACGAGCTGATCAAAGGATACTCTAGGCAATCTTCATACTCGAAACGCATGGCCGAATTTGCCGAGGAAAGAAAAAAACTCGACGAAGGCGTCAATGCGATGCGAGAGCAGTATAGAGGCCGTTTAGAGGCTCAAATGCTGCACTTGGAACACATCGACCCTGTTCTAAAACGTGCAAAAGACCTGCCCAAATTGGCGGAGGAAGATCCAGACGAATACGTCAAGATCTCCGCGCAAATTACCGAGCGCCAGAAGTATTTTGCCAAATTGAAATCGGAACACGATGCCTTGATCGCCGAGGATCAACAAAAAGCCCTCGAAGAACAAAAGCAATTTGTCACGAAACAATTTGAGCAATTGACCCAAAAGCGCCCCGAATGGGCATCCCGCGAAAAATTCCAGAAAGACTATGGCGTGATCGCCAAAGCCGCAGAGAAACACTTCGGCTTAACCCCACAAGAAATGGGTCAAGTGATCGACCATCGTCACGTTCTGGTTTTAGAAGCGGCGGTCAAATATGCGGAATCGAAACAGGCGTTAGGCGGCAAGGTCGAAAAGGCCAAAGCAGCCGACAAAGTCATGCGTTCCGGTGGCGGCGAGAAAACCAAACCAAACGGCTACACCGCTCAATTGAAGACATTGAAAAAAACCGGAAAACGCCAAGACGCGGCAAAGATGATTGAATCAATGCTCGGCTAGGATTTTCCATAGCATAGAGGAATAAAACAATGGCTGCCTTTACAGGTGCTTTTAAAACCTACGAATCTATCGGGAACCGCGAGGATCTGTCGGATATTATTTATAATATTTCTCCAACCGAAACCCCGATTGTCACCAACATTGGCCGTACCACGGCTGATGCAACCAGCCACGAATGGCAAACGGACGCTTTGACCGCGGCGACGAAAGATAACGCCCAATTCGAAGCCGACGATGTTCCAACCGCAACGGCGGCAACCCCGACCGTGCGCGTGAAGAATTATTGCCAAATCATGCGGAAAGATATCACCGTTTCTGGAACCCAGGAGCGCATCAAGAAAGCCGGCCGTAAATCGGAATTGGCTTATCAGGTTGCGAAACTCGGCGACGAATTGAAACGCGATCTTGAAGCGGCTGTTTCCCAAAATAACGCTTCCGTGGCCGGTGCAGCCGGTACGGCGCGTAAATTGGGCGGTTTGGAATCGTGGTATGCCACGAACGACGACCGCGCCACTGCAGGCACCCCCGGTGCCGATGGCGGCTATAACACCGGCACCGGCTTGACCGTTGCCCCGACCGATGGCACTCAACGCGCCTTAACCGAACAGATGTTGAAAAACGTGCTGCAAAGCATTTTCAATAACTCCTCGGCAAGCGCGGACATGGTTGTCGCGGGCGGCTTCAACAAGCAGCAAATTTCCACCTTCACCGGCAACGCCACCAAGATGAAAGATATCTCGGATGGCACCCTGCAGGCATCGGTGGACGTTTATCAAAGCGATTTCGGCGAGGTTTCGATCTTCCCAAGCCGCTTTGTGCGTACCCGCACCGTGCATGTGCTGCAAAGCGACATGCTGGCCGTTGCGTATCTCCGCCCGTTCTTCATGAAAGACCTGGCATCCACCGGCGACTACGAGCGCAAGATGATGATTCTTGAAGCAACGCTTGAAGTCCGTAACGAGAAAGCCCACGGCGTTATCGCCGATCTGACCACCTCCTAATCAGGGGTGATCGTGGCTTAGGCAGGGGCGATCTCCGCGCCCCTGCCTATCTCTCAACAAACGAAAGGATTTCAAAATGGGCCAAAATATTAAACAAAACGCCGATGGATCCGCCTCGATGCAAAGTGACGCAAGTCCTTTTATTGATGGCGCGAAATTCGGCGGCAAAGGCGAATTTTACGGCACCGGCGCGGGCTTACCCGCAATCGCCGAGGTCGTTATCGCCGCTTCGGTATCTGATGCGGAAACCATCACGCTTGGCGATGAGGTTTACGAATTTGACACCGGCTCCGCGATCACCGCAGGGCGAATCCGCGTAGACGTTTCCGGCGGCGCAACCGCTTCGGCGGCGCGTACCGCGCTCGTCACGGCGATCAACGCATCCAGCAACCGTTTCCGCGCTTGGGCATCCGGCGGCAACGTGGTCACCGTGGCGACCAAAGATCCAGCCGCTTATACCGGAGCTATCTCCGAAACCATGGCTGGCGGCGGCAACGTGGTAAACGGTTCGGCATTCCGCGCAGGCAAGGTTCCTACCCCTGCCCGCATCGAACTGATCACCCGCGTACCGACCTCGGACGAAGTAACCAACGGGATTATCAATTTCCCGCTGACCTTTGTTCCAAGGTTTTATGCGCTGGCTATCGTCACCACCTCGACCGGCGCAAGGCTGGCTTGGGATGGTGCTTTGACGATCGATTCCACGAATAACGCTATCAAGCTGGATAATTCTGGATCGGCTGATTGGGCCGCTACCCACACGATCCACCTGATGGTTGGAGAATAATCATGGCAGAAAAGACGCTTATGCAGGCGATGCGTTGCGTGGCGGCGGGCGGCCAAAAGGTCACCCACTCCACCGGCGCGTCCACCGCGACCGCGAACGCCGCGCCTATCGGCGTCAATCATTTTTGCATCGTATCGGAGCAGGATTGCTGGATGGAAGTCGGAGATTCAACTAACAATCCTGCAACCGCCGATTCGAGCAAAATCATCAAAGGCGATGGGCTTGACCGATATTTCAAGATCACGCAAGGCCAGAAAGTAATGCTCCGTTCTAAAACGACCGGCGGCGATGCTTGGGTTCACTGGATGACGCTATGATAATTCTGGAACGCCAAAAACAAGCCGGTGGGGTGACGCAGATAATCGGTTACGAGGAATCGGGCGATAAATTGATAATCGGCCATACTCAAGACTGCACTGCGATCATCGAACAAAATAAGAAGCGGCAAAATGACGGTACGAACGGGTATGGAAAATCCCGCGATATGCGTCACGTTGCCACGATTCCGGCTATTTGGCTTATGGATATGATGAACAAGCATGGCGGAGTGAATTTGCTGAAAAAAGAAAACGGCAAATTGCTCCGCAAATGCTTGAATGATCCAGATTATTCTTTCCTGAAAACAATTCCGGGGAAAATATGATATGGCCGCCTTTGAAAGCTACAGCCAGTTAAAAACCGATTTGGCGAAATGGCTTAATCGCACCGATCAAGATTTCACCGATTATGTTCCAGGTTTCATCACCCTTTTTGAAACCATGGCAAACCGCGTTTTGAGGGTGCGCGAGATGGAAACGGCGGCGGATATCACCTTTAGCGGCGAATCCGCGCCATTGCCGACCGGATATTTGGCATTCCGCAGCTTGTATTTCGATGGCAGCCCGCGCCGCAATATCCAATACCTGACACCGGCGAATTTTTATAATTGCGAAAGCGGCATTCAAGGCCAACAGGATTTTTACACCATTGTCGGCGAAAATGTTTTGATGCGCGGCGTACCGGCGAACGGCAGCGTTGCGAAATCCGTTTATTATAAACAAATCCCCGCGCTTTCCGATTCCAACACCACAAATTGGCTTTTGCTCAAGCACCCCGATGCGTATCTGTATGGCTGTCTTTCGGTCGCAGAACCGTTCTTGAAAAACGACGAGCGCATTGCGATTTGGAAAACATTTTTCGCGGAAGTGATGCAAAGCATTAAAATGGCAAACGACGACGACCGGTTTAACGCCGGCCCCTTGGTGATGCAGCCAGACACGGTGTATTGATGGATCCTATCCGCGTTCAAACCGGCGAATATTTGCCAGACCTTCCGGTCAACAATAACCCAGGCGCCCTTGTGGCGCTTAATGTTTTACCGGGGCCGCTTCCAGGCGTTTATAAGCCGCTGCCGGATCTCAACCCGTTTTCCGATGCGTTGCCATCCCGCGTTTTGGGCGCACGACCGGCCAAGGATAACGATGGCAGCGTTTATCTGTTTGCAGGCACTGGCACCAAGCTCTACAAAATCAACGGCACCGGATGGGATGATATCAGCCGCGTTGCGAATTACGTCACCGGCGCAGAGGAACGCTGGAATTTCGTCCAGTTTGGCCGCAACGTGGTGGCGATGAATTACAGCGACGAAACCCAGGTTTATACCATGGGAACATCGTCCTTATTCGCCAATCTTTCCGGCGCACCGAAAGCGCGATACGGCGCGGTGGTGGGCGATTTCTTTATGGTTGGCAATATCAACGATGGCGCGGCAAAGCCTATGTCCGTCAAATGGCCGACGATCAACAGCCTTACGAATTGGACGCCAGGCGGCGCAAGCCAAGCCGGATCCCAAGATTTCGCCGATGGCGGATGGGTACGCGGCCTGATCGGTGGCAGCAATTACGCGACCGTGCTGCAGGAAACATGCCTGCGCCGCGGATCTTATATCGGCCCGCCATATTTTTTCCGGTTCGACAAGGTCGTCGACAGCAAAGGCGTTTATGCGCCTGGCTCGATTATTTCCATCGGCAATATGATTTTCTTTTTGGCCGAGGATGGTTTCTATAAATACGATGGGCAGATCATCTATCCAATCGGCCATGGCAAAGTGAATAAAACATTTTTCGAGGATGCCAGCTTGGATTATGTGCTTTCGCGCATGCAAGGCGGGATCGACCCGATCAACACGATTGTTTTCTGGACTTATGCCAGCCGCAACGCGCCCGCCGGTCAAAACGATAAAATCATCATGCACAATTACACCACCAGCTGCTGGGCGACCGGCGAGGTGGATTCGACGTACTTTTTCAGCGCATTGCAGCCTGGATATACGCTTGAAACGCTTGATGGTTACGGATCCAGCACCAGCATTGATCTTTTGCCATTCACTTTGGATAGCCGTGTTTGGCAAGGCGGCGCAAGCCTTTTGGCGGCATTCAATTCGGATAACAAATTGTCGTTTTTCACCGGCGATAACCTGGAAGCGATCATTGACACCGGCGAAACGCAGCTTTTCAGTGGCCGGTGGTGCAGCATTAAGGAAGTCAGAGCGATTACCGACACCAATTCGGTTTCCATTTCCATCGGATATCGGGAAAAAGTCGGCGATACGGTCAATTTCACACCGTATCAAGCGCAAGACACATCTGGCAAAGCCGATATCCGCAACACATCGCGGTATCATCGCGTCCGAACCAAAATTGCGGCCGGCGCTCAATGGCGCGATATGCATGCGGTTGAAATTATGCCAGAACAGGCGGGGCGCAGATGACGAATCTTGCATACGCACCGGTTCCGCTGGATCTTCCCGATGAACGCCGCCACCGGCAATTGATCGCCGAGGCGGCGAATGGCGCATTGTATGGCCGATTGCTGATTACCGGCACGGTCACCTTGACCGCGAACCAGGCCACTACCAGCGTTGATGATTACCGGATGAGCGTGACCAGCGTAGTTTTATTTTTCCCGCGCACATCAAATGCTGCGGCGGCGCTTACCTCGACATATATTCCGCTCTCTGGCGGCAAGGCAAACGGCAGTTTTGTCATTAATCATGCTAATAATGCACAGACCGACCGCACCTTTGATTATATTATCATCGGCCAAGGAGTTTAAAATGTTCTATGGCATCGACCGAAAAGATATTGAGCGGATCTGGCCAACAATTCTCCCGAAAATAAAAGGCGCCATCGAAAGTGAAAACGGCGATTATCACCCCGAAGAAATCAAAGGCTGGCTGAAAACCGGCCATTGCCAATTGTGGCTGCACAATCCGCACGGGGATATCCAATCGCTTTGCATAACCATGGTCGACAAGACCGAAAAGCGGAAATTCGCTACCATCATCCTTGCGGCCGGCAAAGATTCCCAGGAATGGGCGGAATGCGTAAAAATTTTGGAAAAGTGGGCTATCGCCGAGGGATGCAGCCACATAGAATATGTTGGTCGGCGCGGATTTGAAAAATTATTGAAACCGATGGGCTGGACTGGCCATCGCGTGATTATGAAAAAGGTTTTGATTTAGGGGTTTACCATGGGCGGCGGAAAAGCACCAAGCAACACTACCACAACCACCAATCCGTGGATTGGCCAGCAGCCATATTTGACCCGTGGATTCGAGGAAGCGCAACGCCTTTACGATATGGGCGGCCCCGCTTATTACCCAGGCAGCACCTTAGCGCCGACCGATCCAGCCACCAACATGGCATTGAACATGACGCAAGATCGCGCTTTGCGCGGCTCTCCGCTGGCGCGGCAATCGCAGGACACGATTATGGCGACCGCGCGCGGCGATTTCTTGGGCGGCAATCCGTATCTGGATACCGTGATCGGCAACACCGCAAACGATATCGGAAAATATTACCGCGAAAACGTGGTGCCTGGGATCGACTCCGAGGCCTCGATGCTTGGCCGCTATGCGTCCGACAATTTCGCCAAAATCCGCACCGATGCGGATACGAATCTTGGCAAAACCATTGCCGACACCAGCAGCAATATGCGGATGCAAAACTATCAAACCGAACGGCAAAACCAGTTGATGGCCGCGCAGTTGGCGCCGCAGCTTGTCGGTATGGATTATAACGATATGGCCAAATTGGCGGCGGTCGGATCGGCGCGGGAAGGCATCGGCCAAGACACCATCAATTCCAATATCGACCGGTACAATTACGAGCAGCAATTGCCGTATAACAATTTGCTGAATTACCTCTCCATGATTCAGGGGCAATACGGCGGATCCGCGACCACCACCGGCGCGGGCAGCCGCGGCAGCAATCCGTTATTGGGCGCATTGGGCGGCGCAGGCACCGCAGCCGGTCTTGCCAGTAGCTTTGGCATGTTTGGCGCACCGGCAGCCGCAGGCGTGGCCGCCACCGCCGCCTCGCCGTTCTTATGGCCTCTTATCATCGGCGGCGGTTTAGCAGGAGCATTCGGATAATGGGATTCGGATTTAAAGACCCTTCGGGCAGACAATTGAGCATGCAAGAATTGAAACAGGTTCTCGCGCAGGCCAAAGGCGTCGGAATGGGCGGTGGTTTACCGCAAGCGTCGATGCGAAACAGCGTTGTTTTCAAAAAACCGCAAATGGCGAATCAAAGGCCCAGCATGTTCGGTGCCATGCCGCCAGTTATGAACCCAGGATTGGCCGGTATGGCCACGCCAACGCCAAGCGGTGCGCCTGATATGGCGCGTCCGCCGTTCGTGCAGCAACAGCAGCCGCAAGCTCCTGCCGTTCCATCGCTGATTGATATGGCGCGGCAACAGGCCGAAAATCCGGTTCCAACGCCGATGATGGATATGGTCGACGATATGACGCAGCGCGATATCGCCGCAGCGACAGAGCCGCAAGACGACAATTCCAGTTTGATTGGTATGCTGATGGGCGGGGCGGCTTTAGCTGGCTTATTGGGCGGCGGAAAAGGCGGCGGCAAGGGTGATCAGGTTCCGCAAGCACCAGCCGTTATGCCATCCGGTAATCCGCGCTTACAGCCAGTGAATTTCGGTCGCCAAACCGGCCTTATGCAGCGCAGCCGCCCGTTCGCGGGATATTTTGGAGGATAATCCATGGCCAGCCTTATCGACATGCTCTATGGAAAACCAACACCATACGACCAATTTTTAACGCCTGATCAAAAGGCGTCGATCGTAAACGGAAGCATCCTTCGCGCTGGCACATCTCTTTTGCGCGCAGCCGGAAACGGCGAGAACACCGGTGTGGGAATCGCCGATGCGGTGGATGCTTTCGACCAAACACGGCAAGCCGGTATCGCGGGCGCGATTCGTGACGCGCAAACCGCCAGATATTTGCAAAAACAATCCGCACAGGATCTTGCCGAACAAAGCACAAAAGATTTTCTGATGGGCGATAAAGGCAAAACCCTTGTTCAACAAATGGGTTTTGATCCGACATTATTCGCGCAATCGGTGGCGGCGGATCCGTTCGCGGCGCAGCAAATGCTTATCGAAGAAAAGCAAAAACAATTGGCCTCGAAGCGCGATTTCAGCAATCAATTGAACTTGGCCGAAATCGCGGCCAATAAGCCGAAATTCGTGACTGATGGATCCGGCAACGTGGTGCAGATCGACCCGAAAACCGGCACCGCCAAAAAGATTTACGATTCGCCGGAAAAACTGGCGGCGGCGGATCTCGTGCAAATTTTGGACGAAAACGGCAATCCGACTTATGTTCGCGCCACCGATGCGCTCGGAAAACGGTCGGCAAAAGATCCAGAATCGCTTAAAGCGCAAATTCAGCAAGAAAACACGCTGCGCGACGATTTCACCAAGCAAAGCGCCCCGTTCATCACGGTGCGCGACAATTACGCCCGCATCAAACAGATCACGAGCGGCAAGCCAAACGCCGCCAGCGATATCAGCTTGGTTTTCTCGTATATGAAAATGCTGGATCCATCGTCGACCGTGCGCGAGGGCGAATACGCCACCGCCGCGAATGCGGCCGGCGTACCGGATCAGATCTCGAATATGTATAACAAAGTCAAGGATGGCCAATTCCTGACCCCGCAACAGCGCCAATCCTTCGCCACGCAGGCAAATTCGCTTTATAACGGCCAGTGGCAATCCCAAAAAGACCTTGAGGATCAATTTCGCGGCATCGCCAAAAACTCGAACGCCCGCCCCGATCAGGTTGTTATTGATTATAGCCTCGATGGCGCGGAAAAACGCCGTAATGCGTCTTTCGCCAAGGCCACGGCTGATTTGCCGCCGGAACAAAAGAAGGTGCTGGAACAGGCGCGGGGCGCGATTAAAGCTGGTGCCAACCCTGCGGCAGTAAAGCAACGACTGTTGCAGAAATACAAGATAAACGCCGAGGGGGTTTTATGACCGATTTCGGTGAATTTTCCGATCTTGTTGACAATAATCCACAAAACGCCGGATCGGTTGACGATCACGGCGAATTTTCGGATTTGGTTGCCGAAGCCAATGCGCCTGAAACGGGCGCGGGCGGCCACCACAACGCTTTGGGGCAGCTTCAAAGCACCTTGCAAGGGTTTTACGGCGGATGGGGCGATAAACTCGCCAGCGCCGCCGTTGCCGCGCCCACATGGGCAGGGCGGAACGTGGCAAATGCCGGTTTGAACATGGTAGCCGGTGCCGATATGCCGTATGAAGGCCTTGGCGATGTTTATGACGAGGTTTACGGCGCATATCACGGCAACCGCGCCGCTTTCGAGCAGGAAAACCCCGTTCTGGCCATGGCCAGCAACATCACTGGCATGCTTTTGAACCCCGTTCTGCGCGGCAAGGCTGCGGCTGGATCGCCAGCTTGGGTGCAAAAAGGCGCTCAAGTGATGAATCAGATGGGTAAAGTGAAACAGGGCGCGGTGATCGGCGGCGCATACTCGGCTGGCGAATCCGAGGCCGATAATCCGCTGGAATTTGCCAAGGATACCGCTATCGGAACCGGCGTTGGTGCCTTGGCACCGGTCGTTTTGGATAAAACGGTCGTTCCAGCCGCAAAATGGGTTGGCGGCAAAATTGCCCCATACGCCAAAGAGGCAGGAAACGCCATTGCCGATCAGATAAATAAATTCAGTGGCGGCGCGGAGCCTATCGTGAATAAGTTTAAAACGGCAACGGCACCGATTTTATCGCCGGCCGAAAAGCTGATCGCCGACCGGATGGGCAATGTCAATCATCAGGCGGTTATCAACCACATGACTGCGCGCGAAAATATGGGCTTGCCGGTTTCCTTAGCCGAGGCGACCGGAAACCCGAAATTGGTGGCCGATGCCAAGGCCGTTACCCGCATGAGCGAAGGCGGCGGCGTACCGGCGCAATTTTTCCGCGACCGCGCCGAAACGCAAACCCCCGCCATGGTCACGAAGATGCTGGATAAGGTTTCGCCATCCGATACCACCACCGGCCTATCCGAAAAAATCATTGATGGCGCGGACAGCATCGTCACGAAGATGGAAAAAGATTATGCCGAAAAACTGGCACCGGCCTATCGGGAAGTTTTTGCCGATACCCGCCTTTTAAATTCCAAGTCGAATAAAAAGCTGCTGCAGGATCCGCGCATGATCGACGCCATCAAAAAAGCGCGATACACCTACGGCATTGATCCGAATTTGCCGGATAATTCGCTTGAGGTTTTGCACCGCGCAAAAGGCATGATTTCGGACGTTGTGGAAGCATCGAAGCGGTCAGGCGACAAGGCAAAAGCCCGTGCATTCAGTGATTTATACGGTGATCTTCAAACCAAACTTGGCAAAACATTTCCTGATTACGCCAAGATCACAGAAATGGCGCGCGCCGAGATTCTAAAAATGAATAACGTTCCACCAGCAATCGGCATCATCGCCGATCTAAAGGGCGGATCCGTGCGCGAGGCAGGATCAAAGATTTTTGAATTGGAACCGCAGCAGATCCAGCAATTGCGCGTGGTTTTTAAAAATTCCGGCAAGCAAGAGCAATTCAACGCCGGTGTCCGCGCCTATTTGCAAGATACATTCGAGAGCATGCGCCAAGGCACCGCCACAAACCGAATCGGCGCGACCGATTATGTCCGGCAGCAAATGCAAGCCGCGCTCGGCAAACGCGAAGGTGATGGCCTTTACAAGATGCTCGACGCAATGTCGGACGCACAGGCGTTTTCCCGCACCGTGGCGGGCAATTCCGAAACCGCTTATCAAATAAAAGCGGTCGAGGGGCTGGAAGAAGGACTGCAATCAAACAAAACGAAAGCGGTTGGGCTTGCGGCCAAGCCGTTTAACGCCGTGAACCGCCTTTACGAAAAAATGAGCGGAATCGACTTGGTGAAAAATTCCGAGGAATACGCAAAATTGATGTTTACCAGCGATGGGAAAAAACTGCTCCGCAAATTGTCGCGGATCCCCGTGCGCGATACCAAAATTTATGACGAGATCGGCAATTTCTTCGCAAAACCGCTGGCGCAAACCGCCGGTGATGCCGTGACGCAGGAGTAAAACGATGACCGATGTAAGATCCTGGGCAAACACCGCCGCAAGCAATAACCAGCAGCCCCCCGATGGCTGGCCGGAAAACCAATTGCCATCCACCGTGAACGATTGCGCCCGCGAGGACATGGCCGCCGTGCGCCGCCAATTCGAGGCAGCGCAATGGTTTGACGAGGGTGATACCCCGACCTATGTAAGCGCCACCAGCTTTACCGTGGTGGGCGATAAAACCGCGTTTTATGTCGCCGGCCGCGCATTTTGGGCAGAAGATGCCACCAATCTTTACGGTGTCATCGTTTCAAGCGCATATAGTTCGCCAAACACCACCGTCACCGTCCGGCTTTTCAGCGGCAGCCTTTCCGCCAGCATCTTGCAAGTGAACGTGGGGATCATCACGCCGACGAATAACGCGATTCCGGCTTTCGGCCCATTTTATCAATATCAAACGAAAAGCGGCGACTACACGATTGTCTATGGCGACCGCGGCAGCTTGATTGATTTCACGGCAACCGCCAACGCGGATCTGCCAGCCGCCAATCTCGTCGCCACCACGAACCCAGGATTTATTATCGCCATCGGCAATACTGGCGCGGGAACAGTCACGATTCGCCGGGCCGGATCCGATACGATCGACGGAGCAACCAGCCTTGCGGTCGCCGCCGGAAAAACCGTCCTGCTTATGTCGGATGGATCCAGCGTATGGCGCCGCATTGCAAGTTACGGGCTATAGCATGGCCGATATTTCCACATGGTCAGCAACCGCAGCAGGCAATAATTTCGCCGTACCGGACGGATTCCCCGAAGGCATGAAGCGGTCGGATATCAACAATTGCATGCGCGAATACAAAGCCGCGATTCGGCGCGGGTTCGAAGATTCGCAATTTTTCAATTATGGCGATACGCCCACGCGCACTGGAAACACCACTTTTACGGTTCCAGGCGATTTGACCGACCGGTATCACCCAGGCCGCGCCATCAAATGCACCGATTCCAGCGACCTATACGGTTTTATCGTTTCCTCGGTTTATTCCAGCGTGACCACGGTCACGGTGAAGCTGGTTTCTGGAAATTTGTCCGCATCCTTGACGAAAGTTGCGCCAGCAATTTTCACCGCTGCGAACACCTCGTATCGTAACTTGCTTTATAGCGAAATGCGAACGATCAGCACCGATACAACCCTGGATCCGTCCGATATGGGCGGGATCATCATTTGCACCGCCGCCGTGCGCGTGACCCTGCCCGCGCTTGCCGGTTTCGGCTTCATGCGCCCGTCGACTGTCACGATCATAAACCGCAGCGGCGGCACTGTTACGCTGGTGGCGAATGGAAACACATACCTTGAAAAAGTTGGCCGGTTTTTCCTGCCAGCCAATGGCGGCGTGACGCTGTTTTATACCGGCGATGGAAAAGCGTTGCGCGCGGTAATTGATTCCGACAAAACCGCGCCCGCCACCAAGGGTATCAACGCGATTTCTTACAACACCGGATTGCTCCGCAATGCCAACCCATCAAATTTCGGCAACAGCTTTATTTGCAGTTTTTGGGCAAAAGCGGATAACAATGTGAACGTGAATTACCGGATCTTCGACCGGTTCGATAGCTTGCAGGCCTTCAATTCCTGTTTCAACGTGCTTTTCAATCCAGGATCGGGGAATTGTACATTCTCGTTCGCCGATTCCACAGGCGTAGCGCCATCGGCATTAAGCGGCGGTTTTACGCCAGGCACCGGATGGCATAACGTCATTTTCACCGCTCAAAATAGCGGATCAAACACACTTCTAAAAATGTGGGTGGACGATGTTTTGACGCAAAGCAGCACCTTCGGCGCGGCAATCAATATGGGTTTCAATACGAATGCGACAATCGGCGCGGATTTCACCGTGGCGAACCGGCTGTATTGGGCTGGCAGCCTCGCGCAGATCTATATCGCGTTCAACCAATTTTCGGATATGACGAACGTCACCAACCGGCGCAAAATCATCGATGCGAACGGCAAGGCCGTTTATATGGGCGACGATGGCAGCCTGGTCACTGGATCCGCGCCAAGCTATTACCTTAACGCTCCTTTCGACAGTCCGGGGCAAAACCTCGGTACGCCTGGAAATCCATTTTCGGTGATTTCCGGCACCTTCAACAACGCATCCACATATCCAAGCGATTAGGGAATAAAAAAATGGCAAACGACGAAGGCAAAAAAGAGGACAGCAGGATCGAAAGAATGGCGAACAGCGCCATTTTGGTTTTAACGGCTCGGATTATGTCCGTCATCGGGCCGGCGGTTGCAATCGGCATGTTCGGCTGGTTTTTTGGCAACATCAATGACTTAAATATTGCGGTTACAAAGCTGACCGAACGCATTGATGGCGCTATCGTTTTGCGGATGAATTACGCCGATCAGTCGATTTCGGCGATTAATTCCCGCATTGATCGCTTAGAGCAAGCTTATTACAATTCAAAGGCAAAATGATGGATAAAGATCTTGAAGGGTTAGACCATGGCTTTATCGAAAAATGCGAAATCGTCCTATCCCGCTGTAAGCAGCAAGGATTCGTTCTTGAACCGTTTTTCGGTTTACGAACCCCTTGGCAGCAAGCCAGATTATTCCGCCAATCACGAAGCACCGCTGTCGTCAACCAAGAGGCAGAAAAATTGCGAAAAAGGGGCGCACCGTGGCTGGCGGGAGTTTTGGTATCAGTAGGGCCGCAAAAAACCGCACCGTGGGCGACAAACGCCCTGCCTGGCTTCTCATGGCACAATTATGGATTGGCGCTTGACTGCTTCGTTTTGGAGCACGGCAAGGCCGTTTGGGCATCCGAACACCCAGGGTATGCGGCCTATGCCGCAAATTCGCGTTTGGTGGGGTTGGAAGCGGGTTTTTATTGGCCTAAGCTGATCCGAGATGCTGTGCATATCCAAGCACCGAAAAAAGAGGTCGCCGATACTTACAGCTATGACAAGATCGACAAATTGATGTTCGATAAATTCAACGGGAAAGGATCTTAAAATGGAATTGTTTTTAGCCCTGATCGCCGACTTGCTCGTCAAATTCCAAGGCAGCATTTGGTTTCAAGTCGCCGCCACGATTGTTACCGCCGCAACCGCCGCACTGGCGCTTTGGCCGATGCCAAAGGAAGGATCTGTTTTGTGGTATATCCGCAAACTGGTCGAGTTTTTATCTGGTAATATTTTCAACGCGAAAAAAGCCACTACCGATAACAAATAACGGAGGTTTTCATGAAATTTTTTGATTTCGGCGCCGCCGTGATTCTTATCGTGCTTTTGGGTTTGATCGGCCATACCGCCGTGACCGACAAAGCCGGTAAATTCCACGGCAATCCGGTGCCTTACATTTCGCCAGCCGAGCGTTAAGATGTGGCAAGCATTCGGCAGTTTTCTAGCAGGATTTTTAAAAGATCTTTTGTTCTGGATTACTGCCGAACAGCTTGGCGAAAAACGAGTTAAAAACGCCAATTTGGAGGCCGCAAATGCCAAACTTAAAAAAGATGCGGAAATTGACCAGCAAAGCAAAGATGATCGCCGCCGTGGCCGCGCTGGCCTTTATGACCGCCTGCGCCAGCAATACGGGATCACTGGAAAGCTGCACAGCCCCCCCTCAATATACGACCGAACAAATGGAACAAGCGTGGGCGGAAAGCCAAGCGGTGCCAGAGGACGGGATGATGATGATGATATTTTTTGACATGCTGGATTGGATTAAAAAATACCACGGGGGAACAAATGACACGCCTTGAAATCCTAGCCGCCGCGCTCGAAAAGCATTATTCCACCAACTCGCACAGTTCCGCGCACGTTATTGATGGCCATATCCGGCTGGCGGTTGGCCGCAGCGTGGTCACCCTATCTGAGCCGGAAGCATCGAAGATGCTGACGGAAATCCAAGTGGCGCATTTCGCCGCCCGCAAATTCCAGCCGCAGCGAAATTAAGCCAAAAGGCTAAATTCATACTTCCTTGTGAATAGATATGAAAAACCCGCCAAAGCCGCAGCCGTTGGCGGGTTCCATCCAGATTCAACAAAACATTACCGTTTTATGGTTTTGCCTATCTGGCGGTTTTTGCGGGTATACCGGCATACGATCCGGTAAACGGCCCCTCCGGGGGTTTATCTCTTGCGCGGATCAGATTTTTGAACATCAGGCGGCGATTCGGCGCATGTGTCGTTACGATTGGCCGAAAAAACATGGATGCTTGCAACGCCGGTTTTCGGTTCCTGCATATCCTTGATCGTTTTTTCAAGGCTTTCGATTTTGGTGTTTTGTTGATCGATCTGATCCGCAAAAAACTTGGCCGCGATACTCATCTCGGTACGCAATTGATGCAACTGGTTGTAAAATTCATGGCTTTGATTTTGCTTTGCCGAATCAATCAATTTTTCATGCAGTTTTCTTTCGGTCGCGCCGACATTTTCGCCGATGCTTTGAGCGGGGATTCCATACATATTCGTCTCCTTTATGGGGTTAAAAGAAATGGGGCTATTAAGCCCAACTGGTTTAGGCGGCGGCTTTATTTTCCGCCGCATTTTCGGTGCGCTGGCGGCGTTGTTCCTCTTGCCAGCGTGTTTCGGCCAGCAGGAAGCCAAATAGCGGCCACAGCTTGCGGAAAGCGTCATCGTGGGCAAGTTTTTTGCCCAATTCAGCGTTGAAATTCACCGAATCCACGCAAGCGGATTCGCCGCGCACCGAATAACCGTTTTTCAACAGAATGTTGCAGATTGTTACAGTGCCGCCGATATGGAGATAATCCACATCGTCGATTTGTTCCATCATTTGTTCAACGGTGACTTTGTCGCCGATGGAATTTTGCTGGATGGTTTTTGCTTCGTCGTCGCTGATTAAGTTCATAGGGATCTCCGTGGTTGATGTTGGATCCGATCTTATGAAAGGATCATCCGTTGAACCTGCATGGCCATTTTCTCGAAACGGCCACGCGGATTTTGCGCCTTGATGGCGCGAAATACTTTTTCGGTCGGCTTGCGGAAAGATTGATTCGATTCCAAATTTGCCAAGCGCATCGCCAATTCTTTGCGCGTAAAGTATTTTTGGTTTTCAGTTTTTCTTGCCATTTTATTTCTCCGTTTGGTGGTTGGTTGCAGGGGCCGGAATCGAACCGGCTTCCTCCTGGTTATGAGCCAAGCGAGCTACCAATGCTCTACCCTGCCTTATCGGATTTTCCCAAGCCAAGCCATATCTTTGAAATCGACCGCCACCCATAAAACTTTACTGGCGGCAATTACGCGCTGCTTGGTTTTCTCGTCTTCCTCGAATTTATTCGCAATCGTTTGGTAGTGATATTTGCCGGATTCCTGATTGTAAATCGCGGCGCGCGGGATATCTGGGGTGTCTTTCAGCTTGATAAAACAATGCTCACCGTGCAAGCAAAAAAGGCCATCTAGCCGAGTATCGAACCACTTAATCATGCGAATGCTCCCGTGCGGTGAATTTCGGGCGATGATAGCGGCTATATTTTGGGGTTGTCAACTGCTATTTACAGTTAATGCAGATCCGTAATCAGGCGCGGCTTTACGATTTCGACCCGCTGCGGCTGGCTTGGCTTGATGCCGTTGATCCGCGCAATATTCGCGGCCAGCATGGATAGGAACGATTCGTACATAGCCGGTTCTTTGTGCAGCATCTTGGCGCAAAAATAAACCGTGCCGTTAAAGCCATCTTCGAGGCTGATATCCATCGCTTTGAAAAGCGTTGCAATCGCACCCTCAACCACCAAAGCGCGTTCCGCCATCTCCTGCGGGGTACGCGCCGGTGGTATCGGTTTGTTTTCCGGTTTTTTGTCGGATTCCATAATTATTTTTTCTCAAAAGTGCCAGTGAATGCTGCGGTTTTACCGACATATTGGATTTTCTTGGTAACATATTCCCCGTCTTTCGGGGTGCCCTCGGCGCGGTGCAAGGTGACCGTATCGCCTTTTTTGATGCCTTCTTTTTCCGCGCGCAATTCCAAAGTGCCGTGATCTTCGTCGGCGCTGATAACGCTGTAATTAAAAATCTGGTGCTTGGCGGATTTTGAAGCTGGTTTATCAGGTGAAATTTTAGCCATGGTAATCTCCTTTATGGGTGGTTCGGTATAAAATCAGAATCCAAAAGATAGTAACCTAAAATCTGAAAATGTAAACTCTTGGTTATTTTTTATCTTTAAAAACAAGTTTACGCATATCCTCAAGATGGAATTTCATAGCTGCTTTTTCGGCGTCATTGTCGGTATTTCCCATGGTTGGCCTCAAACCGGCTTGCCAAGCACAATCCAGCATCCCTTGCAGGAATGCGGTGGCCTCGTATGGCGGTAAAAATGCGCTTGATTCTGGAATAAGATCACCCTCTCCCACATCGGCAAAAGTAAATCCAGTCACGACTTGAACGCTATGCGGCTGTTTCGCCGGCGGAAGCGCATCTCGCATCATAAAAAGTTTGAATCCTTTTATGTCCCAATTTGGCGTTTGGATTGCATGCGCGCGCCATTGGATAAACGGCTTCATTTTAAAGGCTCCTTGTTTTTGAACAAATGAACCTCGACCAAAGATTCGCCTAACATTGGGCAAGCATGCTTAATAATCTCCGTTTTCAACCCGCGCAGAGCCTCGTCAATGATCGGATCCAGAATCTTGTCTACCTCGTCTCGCAATTTTTCTTTCAAACCGGATTTTATTTCGTTTAAAAGCATGCGCTGAAACGCCGTGTCGGCATGTTGCCATTGTTCATTTGATGAGATCATGCGTGTCCGTCCACTCGGTTATGGATCGCCATTCTTGCGAAGGTGACCTGTCGTTTAAAATATTCCCACATTTCGTCGGTATCGCACATATAGGCGATACAAAGCGTCAATGCGGTTGCGCCCTGCCAATCCGGCACGTTTTTATCGGTGAACATTTTGAAAATGTCGGCGCATAAAAGCCGTGCAATTTCGCCATCGTCAATTGGTTTTGGATTCGGATCCGTCATGGGCGTTTTCCTGCATTTTGCGGTGGGCAACGACTTCCGAAAACATTTCGTTAAATTCGTTCCACTTGCCGCCGGTTTCGACGAAAAGCCAAGCCGCGAGGTTCAATGCGTCCTCGCGGCTCATGCTTTTTGCCTTTTCGATCATCAACAAAGCCAGCTGTTCGCCGTTGTTATGGGCTTTCACGCCGAATTTGTTGTGCGGATCTATGGGCTTGCGAGAGATCATTATGCCAGATCCGCACGTTCGCGGCGTTCGGCTGCAACCCGTTCACCGGCGGGGCTTTGATCGAAAAGCACCGGCGTATCTGGCGTGATTTCGGCATCTTCGATATTGCCGTAATATTCCTCTTTGTCGGCGCAAATAACCATGACATGCGATCCAACCGCATCAATCAAGATATGGCGCTCTGGATCAATTTGAGAAAGCTGCAAAACGCCTTTGATCCCGTCCTTGACGGTGATGGATTCCAGCTTGGCCGTTAAAACGGGGAAACCCTTTGCGGCGGTGACGCGAATCGCTTCCCGCACCAATTCCTTTGCGCGTTCGCCCAATTCGGTTGACAAGCTGCGCTGCTCCGATTCGCTCAAACCATCCCAGGGTTTTTTATATTCCTGATACCGTTTCAGCATGTAATCGCGGATCCCGCCCGCGATCATTTCCTCGGTGAGCATCGGTTTTGCGCTTGCGGTTTCGGTTTCGTCCGCGCCGTTTTCTTCGTTCATATTGATCTCCGTGATTGTGGTTGAAAGATTGTAAACAGGAATTTACATTTTCGGAGATTTTCTGGCAAGTCCTATTTTACCAACGGCGCCGATTATAGGGATAATCCTTATATTTTTCTTTCTGCGCCTGCTCACGACGCCAGCGTTCGAGTATCCCTTGCGCCGAACCGGCTGGCGCTGCCATCATCTGGTCGATGATGTGTTTTGGCACATCACCGTAGGATTTTTTGTTCATAAAAATAGAACCCATTTCAAAAGTTTAATGCCGATTATTACGGCCAATATCCAGCATCCTACGACGAAAACAATCGCCAAGGAATAGGATATATCCCCGCCAGCACGATTGATAATTTCTGCACGTTTTTTGCTTTGTTTTGCCATGATTTAGCTCCTTTTGATGATCCATATTATTTCACTTTTTCCAAATTGGGTTTTTGCCCGACGACCGGAATTTTCGATTTCAAAGAATTTATTGGCCAGTTCCGATAGGCGCGGGCGGGCGCTGTTGATATGCCAGCCCAATTTTGCCGCCACGCCGCTTGCGGAAAGCCCGTCCGCGCTGGTTTTGATCGCATCAAGCACCTGGGCGCGCCGCGCCGCAGAATCCTCCGCCGCGCTTTCTGCGGCCTCTTTGCTGGTGCCGGTGCGCTTGTACATTTTGGCGGTGAGCAGGTCTAATTGTTCAGCCATTTGCCAACCCCAATAAAATATCCGCATGGCAGGGTTGATCCAAGGCGCACCAGCAGGCGAGGTTTTTGCCACGCAGTTCATGAAAATCACTGCTATCAAAATAATCATAGACGTGTAGTGCGTATCGTTCCTTAGCTTCCTGATTTCTGTCGCAAGCATACCAAGTTCCCTTGGTTACATTTGGGTGACCAACATAAAACGGATTTCCCCACTTGGTTGGCCGCCCGACATAAACCGTGTTCGGCGGCAGGCGCCAGCCTTTGGCTCTTTTACGCTGAATGCGGATCGGTTTTGTCGTCGCTTTAGTCATGGTCGAAAACTCCATTTAGTATGGTATGCTTTGCTGCCTCTAGCAGGTACAGATTGGTGCCGGTTTCCGAATCAGTGCCGGCGACATAGTATTCGCCGCTTTTGGTTTTTCCGACCAGCAATAAGCATTCAAATTCCTGCTTCAGTGCGGCGTTTAGAATGCGCTCTGGCGGCAGCGGCAAGATGGTATTGCAGTTTAAAATCTCTAAGTTATCAGTCATGTATTATCCCCATCGGAATGCTCCAAATTACAAGCATCCCCGTGCATTAATTCTAATTCTTCAAGAAGCGTTTCGGCTTTCATAATCATGGCCGACAAAGCGTCTTCTGCATTCTCATAGTCGGCTGGTATCGCCATTCTTTTAGCTAATTTTCTACCGACATATTCCAACTCATCGAAGGCCACAACATGCCTTACGATATATTCATTTAGGTCTGTGGTGTCTGGTTTTGGCTTTCTGTTTTTTGCCAAAGATTCCAGCTTTTCCTCCGTGCCTTCGGGAAGTTTTTCCATGTAATCTCTATCCATTTTCTTTCTCCGAAAATAATTAAATAATTAAATGATTAACGCGCAAAGCGCGTCAGCCCCGCACGGAACGGACGAGGCCGCCAGCCCAGTCCTTAAGGAAGTAGTGCCTGAGGCCGTACCCGAAGTCCTGGATGGTCGCAGTGGAGTGGTGGAACTCCGACGAAGACCAGTACCAGCGGGGAGAGAAACCGCCGATCTTTTCGCGGTGAGTATAGAGCAAGTCCAATTCGTGTAAGTCAGGCAAACGCCAATCTTTATGACCGCAAGCGGTGGATTCCTTGGCGGCTTTTAACGCATCGTCCCAATCCATTTCGCCCTCATCGTTTGGTGCGGCATAAAGAGGTTTTTGATGTGCTGATATTCCGCAATAGATCGTGCCATCTGGCATTACTGTGCCGATTTCAGGTAAAGAAGTTCCGTTATAGGTTATCATTTTTCATCTCCGTCATAAGGTTGTTTACCAATTCGATCCGTTGCCCAAGCCATTCCAGTTTTTCTCGGACAAACGAATTTCCGATCATTTTGTATCGCGCCGAGTCGGACATATAGCGCACTCGCGTCTGCCGTTTTTTAAGCGGAAGGGGAACTAATGTATAATCATTAGGAAGCCCCATTAATCTTTCGCATTCGCGGGGCGTTAATCGCCGAACGCAGGTTTTATTCAAAACCATAGCTGTATTGCGTCCACTTGCATTGCTGTTTTGGTTTAGGGTTCCGACAACTTCACCAAGCCTTAATTCACCAATTTGATTTTGTTGAAACGCCGCCACGGCGATCTGGCCGCCGCCATTGGCGCGTTCGCCGGACATACTCCGCAACGTGGGGGCGATATCGCCCGTGCCGAATCCATGACTGCCAGATGCCTTGCAATCGAAAGCCACAAGGCCACCGCTGGTTGCAAAACTGCTTTCGCCAGATCTTCCAGACCGCCCATCAAGCGTGGGCGATAAAATAGGTGCTATAGGTATTATAGGTACTCCGCGTCCCGTTCCGTCCTCGCTGGCATCGAATCCCTCGCCGCGCAAGGAATGCGTGATATAGGTTTCGATTGACGGATCCATGCGGCTGCCTTCGCGTGTGGTGACGCAATTGGCGATCAATCCACCGTCTAGGTCGAAATCGGTTCCAAGCCCGCCGCCGCCCTTAGTGCGTGCGCTAATTGTGGGGGCAACGCTTTCCCCCGCTTCTCGGCGCGGCGTAATATCCCCGCACAGGCTTTCGCGCTCAAAAAGTACCGCTGCGGCAGGTCGCCAATCTCCAAGATATCCGACAACGAA
>ERZ869929.218-NODE-218-length-37920-cov-102.932444_pt1 | contig 37920 bp, 55 predicted proteins | sample MGYA00579312_ERZ869929 | MGnify/ENA primary metagenome ERZ869929 (study PRJEB32216, sample SAMN09231818) | wastewater metagenome | place: USA: Maryland | collected 2016-08-09 | study: EMG produced TPA metagenomics assembly of the PRJNA472060 data set (Reclaimed... | reverse complement strand
CATTAAGTATTTCTTCAATCCAGTAGAAATTACGGCATCGTCTAAATATTTAGACTTTTTGGATAACGCTACGACTAGAGCTGCCACGGTTCCGGTTAAGATTTACCGAGATCAATATGAATTGGCTCAAGCAGTTCAAGATGCAATGAATTCGCTCGGATCTGCTAACACGTTTACGGTCACGTACAACCCAAGTGGAGCAAGTGCTGGGAAATACACGATTGCTTCTAACGGCTCAACGTTGACGTTGAAATGGAATACTGGAACCAACACAGCAAACAGCATTGCTGCTAAGCTTGGTTTCTCGACGGCTGCAGATAGCTCTTCTGCTCTCACGTATGATTCATCGACTGTAGCAAGCTACGCATCACCACAGACTCCTAGTCTTGATGCTGGTCAACCACTTCTAGTTAAGAACATGGAAGTAATGATTGGCGATTACGCTGACTATGGATGCAGCGGTGCTCAGAGCTTCAGCTTCACGATGGCAAATGAAGTTGTTCGAGTTCCTGATATTTGTTCAGAGTCTGGTTTCAGTGGAACAGTGAATAACAAGCGAACTGTTACCTGCGATGCAGTTTTAACGCTTACCAAGCATGACAGTGAGAAGTTCAAGAACTTCCGTGCTGGGGATACTGTTTCATTCAGTTTCAACTTCGGAACTAAATCCGGTGGAAACTGGGTAGCTGGAAAATGTGGAAACCTTTACATGCCAGATTGTAAGATCACGGCTTATGAAGTGTCGGACAATGACGGAATTGTGGTCATTAACCTGACTGTGCAGGCCTTCGTTGATACTAACGGTTATGGCGAAGTCTATTTGACTTTCCTGTGAGGACTGATGAAAGAAATTAAGTACATTCCGAAAGCGATTTTAGATCCTGAGTGCAAGATTGATGGATATTTTGTGGTGATATTGCCCAGTTATCCTCAGAGATTGCGTTATTACCAGGAATCACAGCTAGATCCAGAAGCTAAGGACGGATCAGTTGATAAGGCCATGAAGGCCTTAGGGTCGCTAGCTAAGTTAGTTGATATGTTGGGGCCACACGTTAAGGAAGTTCACCTTCAATTCAAGGATGGATCTGGATTCATTAAGACATGGGAAGAGGTTTTGTACTCTCCTGATTGTGATCAAATCATCCAAGAATTGTCCGGCGCTCTTTTGAGTGGGTTTCAGCCCTCAAAAAACTAATTTCCCTTGTAAAGCAACAAGTCGCCTGGACGTACAAGGGACAGAGTGGGACAAACGAGGCGGCGTGGGTGGTCCATATGTTTGCAAGGATGAAGCAGCTCTCTAAGATGGGAGTTACATTTGATGCCGAGAATATTTCCTGCCTAACTGCCGATCTTCTTTCCTTGTGTCAGCAAGAAGTTGATAAACTAGAAGAAGAAAGCATGAAGAAGTCAAGGAGCAGACGTGGCTGATATTAGTTTAAGAGTCCTAACAGACATTTCTGATGCTACGAAAAAAGTCGAGAATTTTGCCGACAATGCGACTTCACTTTTCAAGGGAGTAGCAGCAGCTGCGGCTGGTATTTTTGCAGGCGCTAAGCTCATTGGGTTTTTAAATGATTCAGTAAAGGCTTCTGAAGAGGCTGAGAGTGCGATTACAAGGCTCAATGTCTCGTTGAAGTTATCTGGTGACTACACTGATTCTGCCTCTGCTGGGTTTGCTGATTTAGCTAGCGAACTTCAGAGGACAACTATCTTTTCAGATGAGTTGATTTTAAATCAGGTCGCACTCGCTAAGACGTTCAATGTTTCAAATCAAGAGGCTGAGAAACTTGTCCGGGCATCTGTTGATCTTGCGTCTGTTACTGGAATGGATCTTGATTCGGCTACGAGGGCACTTGGACAGACTTTAGACGGAACAGCTGGAAGATTAAAAGAGCAGATTCCTGCATTGAGAGATTTGAGTGCTGAGCAGTTAAAGTCAGGTGCTGCGATAGAAATAGTGGCTCAGAGATTTAATGGAGCAGGAGAAGCTATTGGAAACACGTTTGCTGGTAAGTTGAAGCAAGCGGGAAATGCTTTTGACGACTTGTTAGAGACTTTTGGTGGCTTCGTCACTAAAAACACATTTGTTCTTGGTGCTCTAACTCAATTTAAAAAGTTTCTACAGGACATCAATAAAACGGTTGAAGAGAATAAAGTTTTTATTCTTCAGTCAATTAAGGATTTAGCTGTCGGACTTATCGACTTAGCTAGTGTTATCGTCACTATTACATCGAAGATTGATTCAGCCTTCGCTAGTGTTAGAAGTTTTATTGGAACATTGACTGCATACGCTGCTAAGGCGGTTGTTGCTGTTACCTCAGCAGGGGATAGCAGGGCTCTTGTCGAGGCTAAGTTTCAAGCTATTGATGAAGCAAATAAAGAAAATCAGGACAAGATTAACGAGAGTCTTTTAAAAAGAACCAGCGTTTTTGATTCCTTGAAGGCAGGGATTGAGCGATATGGTGCGACAGTAGCGAAGATCGATGCAGCACAAATTGAATCTTCTAAGAAGGCTTCTGATGCACTTGAGAATCAAATCAAGGCTCAGAAAAGATTAAGTGACGAGCAGTTGAAGGGACTAACAAGCAACATTTTCTCAGGTAGTGGAAAAGGCGGGGGTGGATTAGCAGACGGGCTTGGAATTTCTCCTGCTAACTTAAGTCCTGGGCAGCAGCAAGGTGCAGCTATTGGTCTTGGTGCATTCGGTGATGCACTAGCGGGTGAAAAGGGTGCTATCAAGGTTGCCTCTCAATTTGCATCAGCAGTTGGAACAGCATTCCTCGGGCCATTGGGACAAGCAGTGGGTCCAATTATTGAAGTACTTGCTCAGGGTCCAGAGAAGGTGAAGGAATTCATCACCTCATTTATCCAGGCTATTCCGACCATCATCGAGAACATTATCGCCTCTATTCCAGTAATTATTACGACCGTAATTGAGCAGTTACCGAATTTGATTATTCGGCTCATTGATTTTATTTTGGTGAAATTACCAGACATCATCAATGCTTTTATCGAGCAGATTCCAACGGTGGTCATGGAATTTATCAATCGTATTCCAGATATCATCATGGCCCTGATCGATAGACTTCCTCAATTGATCGCTGGAATCAGTTCACAGCTTCCATTCATCGCTACTAAATTTGCGATTGAACTGACACTTCAGATGCCAAAAATTGCGGCCTCGTTTGTTTCTGCACTAGTAAAAGAAGCACCACGATTTGTGGAAGAGCTTATCAAGTCTATCAATCCGTTTGGTGGTGGAGGCGGAGGTGGTGGCGGTGGTGGAGGAATTCTTGGTGGAATTGGCAGCATATTTGGATTTGCTGATGGTGGGATGGTTCCATCCGGTTACCCGAACGATTCCTTCCCTGCTCGATTGACCTCTGGTGAGTTTGTAGCGAACACTGATTTGACTCAGAAGCTTGATAAGTTTCTATCAAGTCCAGCACCGACAAGTGGTGGAAACAACCAGCCGATCAATGTTGTGATTCAAGTTGGTGAAAAACAACTGGCCCAAGTATTATTGAACTTAAACCAAGCGGGATTTAGGACTACATAATGGGATGCGTTAAACTCTTCAGCGATAACTATGCCGACACGAATGTTTACGCGAATCTTTTAGTGAGTTCTGAGCAGGCAAATTTCCCTGCTGAGAACGTTTTATCGACTGTTAGACGCTCTAAAGTGTGGAGGTCCGAGGGTTACTATTTAATTGAAAGCGGATCGAATACGATCGTCTTTAGAGACGTTTCAGGCGGTAGTGATAAGACTGCTACTGTTGCAGCTGGTGAGTATACAAGCACCGCGTTATTTATGGCTGCAGTTGATGCGGCTTTTGAAGCTGCTGGATCAGCTAATTATACCGTGACGCAAGATGCCACGACTTTAAGATTCGTAATTACGTCTGATGTTAGTGGTGGAGCGACTCATTTTGAATTGTATTGGGCTACCTCGACAGCGATGGCTGCGATCATGGGATTTGATGCTGTAGATTTGACCGGTGCAGTGACTTACACAGCTGATTTTTTAAGAATCAACACAGAAGAGTTTTTGATTTTTGATCTTGGCCTTCCCTCTACTCCAAATGGGTTTGCATTTTGTGGTTCACGAAACAGAGCGATTAAAATCTCAACTACTGCAACCTTGAAGCTACAAGGAAACACCACAAACAGTTGGTCTAGTCCTGGTTTTGAAGAGACTCTAGTCTATGACGATCAAATGATTTACACGCTTGATCCCGATTATTTCTCTGCAACTCCCTATCGGTATTGGAGACTCTTAATTGAAGATCAAAATCCTAATGGTTATGTAGAGATCGGGTCTTTATTCTTAGGGACTCACTACTCTCCAACAAGAGGGGCAGCACAATTTCCATTCTCTACTTCTCTTGATGATAGCTCGAATATTTCCTATTCAGACGGTGGACAGAGCTTCTCTAACGTCTTGGAAAAGACAGCGACTATTAATCTCACCTGGTCTGCTCTTACAAAACAAGAGGTTGAGGCCTTGATGGATATCTTCGAGGTTTATGGGAACTCCTATCCCTTATTCGTCTCGTTTGATTCCTCGGAAGCGTTCACAACCTCAGTCAATAGAAACCTAAAGCTTGTGAAGTTTACTGGAAAGCCATCAATTGATTTAACATCACCGAACAACTTTAGAATGAGCATGCAATTTAGGGAGGAAATCTAATGGCCTGGAGTGTCCTTGGCGATTACCTTCTGACTGCAGACGCAACGAGCACCACATATTTTCAAAAGATCATTCCACGTAACTCGGACATGATTTTACGAGCTGTTAGGACCTATGTGATTGTGTTCAATAACCCTACCTTTACGGCATTGACGATGAAGCTCTATTCAAACAACGCTGGAAGTCCAAGGGCTCTAATCGCTACATCTACAAACTCACAAGCGAAGGCAAGCATCACGACATTAGCGAACGCGATTAAAGAAATTCATTTTGATTTTGAAGATATCATTTTGAAAAAGGACGCTACTTATCACCTGGTGTTAAATGCCACTGGATACACTGGGACGACTTCTGCGCATGTTGCTTGGAAGCATTCCTATCCAGATCCGGCTTATCAAACTAATGTGGACATGAGTTTTGAAGGCGCTTTAGTGTCTCCATATGATGTGCTTCTTATTGGATCAGCCCTATGAGCTATGTTGACCTTCTTTTAGAGGATCAAGTCAGATCAAGGCATCTGGCTATCATCACTCCGAGAAGGAAAATCTCCACCTGGGGGGTGTACTCAGGGTTTATTTACTCAGCCAGTTACTCAGGCTTTCCTAATCCATTGACTCTTGAGTTTGATGGAGAGGAAATGGAATTTGTTGCAAACGTCGGAGCATTCACGACAGCAGGACAATGGACGTATGATGCAACTACCTCAACACTTTATTTAAGAACTCCACAGAGTTCAGATCCAGACACAGGCCAAGCGGTTATGTATTACCCGCTCTATTGCTGTACCTCTGGAGGCGAGTCTAATTGGTATTCAGATCCATTGGACGATACTACTGATCAAGTCTATTTCGAACCAACGATCAAGGCCGTCCCACAAATCAAATCCTCGACGACTGACACGCTATTTGGTTTTTTACCTGTTCAGAGTTCAAACATGATCTTGATTAACTCTGAGCATTGGTTAGAGCCGCATCTTTATGATTCAAGTTTTAACCAGGCCTCTGTGAAAATTTATCACTGCCTAGGGGATGATCTTGTCATTGAGAACATCAAGCAAGTCTATGATGGCCTGATCGCCTCTTACAATTACACAGACACTGACGTGACCTTCGTGATGAAGGACCGTTATGATGAGTTCTCAAACGAGTATAGAAATCCTAGTGTAAGTTTCTACAACACGACTGACTTTCCTAATTTAAATCCAAACTTCATTGGGAAACCAGTTCGATATGTCTATGGATATGTTCAGGGGTTTGTTCCGGTAAATGTTTCCTATGTTGCTGAATCTGAGGGAGTTACGCCGACCACTTCTGATAATAGAACATGGTGCGTGATGAATGAGACTAGCGGGATTTCTGATATTTCCCGCACCGTCTCTGGTGGTTCTACAACTACGCAAACAAACATCAACTTCGCCGAGGGAATTACGGTTGGTGATTTAGTGTGGTTAGACCGTGCCTCTGGGACTGATAATTATGTAGAAGTGACAAATGTGTCTTATAGCCCTGCCTATATTGAACATGCTGCGATCCCTACACCAATGACTTCTGGTGATTTAGTAAAGAAGAGTTTTGTTTCTAAAGTAGAGATTGTTCAGGATAATGTGAAATACAGAGCGATGTTTGGACGTGATTACACCTCCACATTCACTCTCGCTGGATCTACATGCAGTGGGTTTGTATTCTCTTCTAGTCTTGAATCAAACCTCTCAATGCCATCCACTCTTTCTCCAAATGACAGTGTATTTTGCACAGTCTATGGACGCTCCAATGATTTGACTCTGGGTGGGCCAGCTTTCGGTGCTAATGACTTAGAAACGAATAACATTACAAACCCAGTCATGATCATTTATGACCTATTGAAAAATAGAATAGGAATTCCTGAATCTAGGATTAATGGGTCAGACTTCACCGCACTAAGAACAGCGACAGCTACAGAGGCATTAGGATTTGCAATTCCTGATTCCTCGAGTGCAGGTTTCAAAAGCTACAAGAATTTAATTATCGAAATTCTTCAGAGTTCTCTTTTTAAAATAGTTCTGGATAACGATAACAAGTGGACATTGAAGCAGGTTGCTCCATTAGGTGCGATTGAGAAAACTATTGATACTGGAGAAATCATTGGCGGTTACTCTATAGCGTTTGATCACAAGGACATTCTTTCTGACGTTCTTGTTGAGTATGCTTACAGGGAAAAGAGTTCAGATCTTGCCATTCAGAGGCCTACTAACCAGCAGGTCACTGCAACTTCAGACTATGCTAGATATCACCACAAGGTAGAAAAGCAGGGATCTTTTACTAGCCTTCACTTTAGAACCGCTGACGCTCAGGCACTTGCAAATAGAATCTGTTTTATTCTTGGAGAAAGAAGCGCCGCGTTTAGTTTCAATACAGGGTTTAGGTTTTATGATTCTGTGATCAACGATGCGATCACGGTTGAGAGTGACAGAATCCCAGGGTTTACGCATATTAATGGGACAGTCAGAAGCAGAAATGCGGCTATAGTATCGGTTACGAAATCTTCAAAAGGCGTTACAATCGAAGCTGAAGATCAAAAGGGTATTGAAGACAATTCAGGATCATGGTGAGGTAAATTATGGCAACTAGACAATATGATTTTGTGGTGGGTGTAGAAACTAGCTCGGCTCCAACTCCCGCTACTCCAAGTGATTCAAGTGACATCGTCAGCAAGGGTTATACAGATGCAACCTATGCCAAATTGTCTTCCTTTTATGACAAGTCTGCTAACAATGCGGCAGTAAAGGCAATCGCCTCTGCTGACAGGTCTAACGGACAAGTCACGTTAAACATGGGCAACGATGCCTTCTATCGATTTAATTCTTCATCTACTGCTACCGATGACGCTGATTCTGTTCTTGCTCCTGATTCAGGAACCGGCCGGTGGTTAAAAATCTCTGGTGGTTCAACAGGTTCTTCCGATGCCATTACGCTTCAACTGGATCAACATGTTTCGACCTTTTTAGCGGCAGAAGATATTTCTGTGGGAAGTGCTGTTTGCGCTGAAATTCACAATGGATCTGGAAGTAATCTTTACACTCTTTTCAAATGCGATGCAGATTTGAACCAACGCCGCTCATTTGTTGGTTTAGCTAAATCGGCAGTGTCTGTAACGCCAGAAGTTAAGACTTATACGATCTCGGCTGCTTATGTTTCTGGGAACTTAGTTCCGATTGTAATCAATGGACGCCCATATTCTGTTAGCTACGCTTCATCTTCTGACGCTACATTACAAGCACTCGCTACGTTGATTGCAACTGACCAAGATGTAAAAAGTGCAACTGTTACAGTCGTCGGTGGAAACCAAACTGGGACTGACGATCGAGTAATCACAATCACTGGATCAAATGGATTAAATGGTGGAACGGGTGCCGTGTCCCTTAATATCACTGGGACTACTGTCACAAGTGGAGCTTCTCAACCAACAGTCACGATCGCTACCCAGACAGCTGCTTCTAGGACCGCAATTGACGTTGTTTGTAAGGGTGTTGTGGATGGATTGTCAGGTCTTAGCATTGGAAATCTTTATTATCTAAGCGGAACAGCTGGCGGAATTACTGATTCTCCTACTGGAACTGGGATTTATGTTGGTCGCGCACTTTCGACGACTAGTTTGTTTGTTGATCCAGAAGGGACATTGACTCAGAGATTTGGTGGTCTTGATGTGATGCTGAGATCAGGTGGAAGTAGCAATCCTGCATCCTCAACGGCTGCAACAACAGACACCGAACATTATAACTTCACGTCGTGGTCCTCTGGGACTGCATTGACATCGGCTAGATATGCTATGGGACGAGGCGAAGCGTCATTGGGCGGTCAACTTTATGCCATTTCTGGACGAGATTCATCTAATGCAGGTACGACCACTACCTATTCATATAATAAGACATCTTGGGCAAGTGCTTCTGCTTCTACTGACCAGGCTTCTCATGCGGTTGGAACACTAGGAACAACCATTATTCAAGCGAGAGGAAAGAATAACGGTGGAGCAAACTTAGATACAAACAACGGATTCAATGGCTCGTCCTGGTCTAATTTGGGAACATCAGCAAACAACGCTCATTCTCCTGCTGGGTTTGTTGCTGGGTCTGTTTTTTCTGCAATTGGCGGTTATCAAGGTGGCGTTCATAACTATCACCATACATATAATGGTAGCTCATGGAGCACCGCTACGGCATATCCTGAAAGCTCTGAGCCAAGTGTCGGCGGTAGAGTTACGGCGTCCATTGGGATTTGCGGTGGAAATCACTCCAACAGCACTACTTCATACACATGGAATGGATCGTCTTGGTCTTCTTCTTATACGATGACAACTTCGGTTAGTAACTCTGGTGGAGATGATATTAGGACTGGAACTGGTGGTTGCGCTTATAGCTCTTCTATGTTTTCATTGTTCGTAAATGGAGGAGCAAACAGTGGTGCATCGGCTATTAACACGACTCAGAAATTTAATGGGACTTCATGGGCGGCTGGAACATCGTCCACCTCTTCAAGAGCAGTCCATACAGCAGGAACCGTCTAGCGATTACGATAAGATCCTAAAGATCACTTCAGATGAAAAGGTGACATTAGGTTATGAGGCTAAGAAGTTTCTTCATACACATTTAGTCTTGGGACAGACAAGATGGGTTTGCAGATACGGAACTCTAAGCGATGCCCACGAGCATATTACTTCTGCTCAGCGATATTACCAGGCAATCAAAATGAGATTTCATTTGAGTGAAAGCATTCTAAGCCAAAAAGCAGTGGCAATGAAAGCACAAGCCAATTTAATGGACGCGATTGATTTAATTAAAAAGGCCAAAAAGCCATCTGATAAATTAAGAGCTGAAGCTGCTAAGACAGAGGCTGAGAATTCCTTGAGATCATCACTTATTACAATTGAAGACCAAGAGCGAATGGTGGACGAATACACGAAGGTTATTAATGAGCTTGGTCCTGAGGTCGAAGCAAAATACCCAGGCGGTATTGAGCAATCGGAGCCGGATAATTGGGAAGCGGTGGCTAGATATCGGGCGAAATTGCAGAAGATGGGACGTGAAACTAATCCACATTTCGCTGTCTTAGATCCATTTAGAAAGGCTGAAATTGGTGTTGAAACAGGTACTGGAGAACTCACAGCATGGCTTGGTATTTCTGAGGAGAGGGCTATAAAAGAGATAGCAGGTGGGGACATTGAAAAGGCTCTTGAGATGCGCCGTGGTATGATTAAAAGAATTGACCAGAGTAAACAGGCAGAGTCTAATAAGTTAAATCAAGGGGTAAAACAATGATTGAACAGAAACAGATCGAAGTAGCTAAAGAATTAGATGAAGTGATGCTTTTGATTGTGGGACTAGTGGGAGACATCAAGGCTAAGAAATCCCCTGGTGAAATCGCTGCAGGCCGCTTGGGTGATTTGATGAATGCCCTTGGTGGTATGGACCAACTCGATGACGAGATGCGCTTGAATCGTAAAGCTGCACTCGGCGTGATTGGTCTTCGCATGGGTGAGCTTGCTGATGCTCTCCTTCCAAAATAAGGTCTTTTGGAAATCCAAAACATTCTGGTTTTGCATTATCAATGGGATTGCGATCGGCTTTTCTCCGTTGGTGCAAAAATGGGTGTCTGAGAATCCAACCATATATGGCTCTATCCTTTCGAGTATATTTCTTATTCTTAGGGCTTTTACTAACTCTGGCATTTGGATGCTCTAGTTTTCAAAAAGAGCAAGATCCAAGAGTCTATTACAAGCGTGATGTGAAGATTGTTTGGAATAAGAAGGAATGGCGTGGAACCGCTACCCTACCAAAAGCTAGTGAATATCGAATTGAATTTGAGAGCCCAGGGAAGATGGATTTATTCACGATTTCCTCCTGCCATCGTGAGTATCAGAAAGAAGATGTAGGTTATGAGCATGATTACACCTATAAGCCAGTGGTTGGGTTAGAAGATGGTCCTGCATGCCCCATCCAGATCTCAGGTTTCGATAAAAACAAGGGAAAGCATACGTTTGGTTTTATCAATTTCGAGAGCCCAGATCTCGTGGCTAAAGGGAAATTGTTTTGCAACGGCGCTACTTGGGATGCTGTTGGCGTATCTGTTTGCCAAGGTCGGGCTGGACTCATTCAAAAGATTGAGTTTGAAAGAGAAACGAAGGTAGTTGCATCAGATGAATGCAAATGGACAAAATCTAATGGAATTGTCTATGAGTTCTCACTTCACCCAAGAGAATGTCAGTATTTGTTTCAGGAATTAGAAACAGGAAACCGATTTCGTTTAGACACGATTGGTTATGAAGATATCTTTATAAGGCAAGATTGATATGTGGGATTTGATTTTAAAGGTTGGCTTGTCTTTAATCTCGTTGTTTATAAAAGATAAGTTGAAACAAGATGAGATGAAAAAGAAGTTTTATGAGTTTATTTCTGCTCACATGTCAGATAGGGATATGCCTGCCAGAAAAAAAGAAGAGTATGAAGAACTCAAAAAAAAACTAGAGGACAAGAATTGATTTACGCAGCTATTTTAGCCACATTATGCGTTAAATATCAGGTTCCATATGACCTTGCCTTATCGATTGTTGAGCAAGAGTCTGGTGGAAGAAACCTGTGCTTCAGACATGAACCGCATTTACATAAAGATTATTCTCTGAAGGTATTTGTGGTTGAGTCTGCTAAGTTCTACGCAAAAAAGAATCACGTTAGTGTCGCCTCGGAAATGATCTTGAGAGCCTCAAGTTTAGGTCTAATGCAGATCCTAGGACAGAAGGCTAGGGAGATGGGATTTGAAAGCGACCTGATGGATTTGTGCGTGCCTGAGAACGGATTAGAATATGGGGTACGCGTGTTGTCTGATCTGATGAAGAAATATCCAAACGAGACGGATGTGATTGCCTCTTACAATGCTGGATCTCCTCGCCTCTTATCGACTGGATCTTATGTGAATCAGAGATATGTGGATGAGGTCAGTGCAAGGCTTCGTGAAAAAAGAAAGTTAATGGATTAAAGATCTCTATTTTGGAGAATGGTTAGGATCTGTTTCACGTCTTCTCTTAGTTCCTTGTGGTCATCCCTAATTGTGCGAATGGTTTCTTTAAAATAAGTGAGGTTTACATAGACGTCTGGGAGGGTGTGGAACTTGTCTTGAAGGGCTTCGTGTTTTAATTGCTGCTCTCTCATGACTGATCGGAGATCTGACACTTGCGCTCTGACAACAGCGACGGAGGCAATAAATCCTGCGATAGCTACAAACATTTCAATCCATTGTGAATCCATGAATTTCCTCCATAAAAAAATGGCGTCCCCAGTCAGAATCGAACTAACGACCTGTTACGACCCCCACCCCGTCCCCTATGGCCATAACCGCTCTCCCACTGAGCTATGAGGACTTATTCAGTTTATCGAAAAGTCCCAGTATGCACCATTGGCTTGTAAGATTTAATCACGCACGTGCTGCTCTCAGGCTCGTTGAGTTTCAGTTCAACTTTTTCACAATAGACACTCCAGAAAAGTCTATCGTCGATTTGAATAATGTCAGCGATTGAGTCGTGCAAGGCCTTGATTCTGTTAGATACGTCCATCTTTTTTGGTTGTCCCTCAAGGGTGTAAAGGCTTTTTCGATTGAATAGAAAGTAGCAGTTCACTTGGAAAAGAAATCCAGCCTCGAGAGCGTCCCCACATTTGTTTACTGCTAGCTTTACTTCCGAGTGGTGTTGGAAAAGCCAGGCTTGCATTTGTTTCCTAAAGGCAATGAGTTTTGCAGAGGCAACCCGGCCGATTCTAGGGACGTTTCGATAGCATTGATTATGAGAGGGAGGCACGGGAAGATTGGCAAAAACAGCAATTGTCTCTTGGTTTTCCATTCGGAAATAGTTATCGTCTGAGCATGAAAGTCAATTGTTTATTTGATCAGATGATTCCGATTGGAGATGTAAAGCCACATCCTCGAAACCGCAACCGTCACCCCAAGGATCAGATCGAGAGACTTGCCAAGATTCTTAAATATCAGGGGTGGAGATATCCGGTTAAGATTTCTAAACTGAGCGGATACGTAACCTCTGGCCACGGTCGAATTGAAGCTGCAAGATTAAACGGGTGGACCGAGGTTCCGGTTAACTTTCAGGATTATGAAAATGAAGATCAGGAATATGCGGATATCATTGCCGACAATTCCATCGCTGAGTGGTCTGAACTATCTCTTGCTGACATTAATTTGGACATTGGAGATTTGGGACCGGATTTTGATGTGGAAATGCTTGGTTTGAAAAATTGGTCTATCGACGTTTCAGAAAAAGAAATTAAAGAAAAAGAAATAGATGAAAATATCCCAACAGATAAGGAATGTCCGTCTTGTGGATATAAATGGTAAACCGACGGTAATTTCGACATTTGCCGGTACTGGTGGAAGTTCTCTCGGATATCATTGGGCTGGTTTTAAGGAGTTACTAGCCATTGATTTTGATAAAGATGCCGTAAATTGTTTTAAATTAAATTTTCCAGACGTTCCTGTTTGGCAGAAATCTATTGTCGATGTCACCGGTAAAGAAATAATGGATTTTTGTAAAATCAATCCCGGCGAACTAGATGTGTTTGATGGATCTCCTCCTTGTCAGGGATTTTCTACCGCCGGCCAACGGGTCGTGTCTGATCCTAGAAACAATCTGTTTGCCCATTATTATCGGTTGGTATCAGAGCTTCAACCAAAAGTGTTTGTGATGGAAAATGTGTCGGGAATGATCAAGGGGTCGATGAAAGGAAAGTTCATTGAAATAATGAACGTCCTAAAGTCAGGGAATTACGTCGTAAAATGCAAACTTATGAATGCAAAATATTACGGTGTGCCTCAATCACGAGAACGACTGATTTTTATTGGCGTTCGAAAGGATTTGAATAAAATGCCCGCTTTTCCCAATCCTAATAAAACCACTATTTCGGTTCGTGAAGCATTAAAAACGATTAAAAATGTTGGTTTTTACCCTCAAATAACGAATCAATTCATATTGTCCATAATGAACAAAATAAAACCTGGCGAACAGGCGTCTAAATATCATCCAAAAGGATCATTTTTCAATGCCTCTCGATTTCCATTATTTAAACCAGCTCCTACAATTACTAAAATGGTACCGGTCGGTGGTGTTTTACACCCTACTGAAAATCGGCATTTGTCATTAAACGAAATAAAACTGTTATGTTCATTTCCTGAAGCTTGGGAATTAGGAAATGATTTTGAAGTGGGTTGGGCGCGTTTAGGAAATGCGGTAATGCCTAAATTCATGCAAGCGATCGCCGACACAATTAAAAATCAATTGATTTAAATTTCAAACACTCTGAAAGATATCGTTGCTTAGTTTGATAAGATTTAGCGCCAGCTTCTTCCGATTCTTTCAAACATTGTTTGATGTCTGACTCAAATCGAACGCGTTCGTCGGTAGGTGGTGATGCGCATCCGACAATGAAAAGCAAAAATAGGATTCTCATTTTGCCTTAATCATCGAGATCATTTTGATTGCGCGTCGATCGGCGTAATAACCATTTATCACCAGGACCGCGTGAATCACACCTGGGATTACTCCGCAGAGAGTAAGCCCGATATTGATTAAGAATTGAAATGGTTTTCCAGCGAGTAACAATGCGAGCGGTGGTAGAAATACTGCAAAAGCGTATAACATAGAATCTCCTTTATGCCTCGTCCGAGGGCCGGGGCGTAATCTCTTAACCCCAACCCTCGGGTAGCGTTGATTACGAGGCAACGACTACAATTTAGTATTTTTTAATTGTTTAAGAAATTGATTGCCTAGTTTGACTATGGCTTTATGTCTAGGATCTTTAGAAGTCTTAAAGTAGGAGACAAAAAGCTCCACTGCCTTGACCGCCGTATCCTTCATAAAGTCTGTTTCGTATTGTCTTAAATCGAATTGCTTTTTCATATCGTCACCTCGTATTTAATAACTATAACATTATGCGCTATTTAATCAACTAAAAGAGGGGTGGATGTGTCATTTTTGATTTGCTTTTACATAATTATGATGTAATGACGCATATACAAACTCTGGCGAGTTTAAAACAACAGGTTGATCCCTACGGGGAGTGATGTGCGGGCTCGCGTGATTCCTTCGCCAGAGAACAGCAGTAGCGGGCTCGCACAATATTTGAGGTCTATATGGCGGAGAAAAGTCTATTCGCCCTCACTGAAGAGGCGATGCAAATCAATAAAATTCTATTTGAGACAAACGGTGAGTTAACACCAGAACTAGAGAAGCGTCTTGATGAGTTGGATATCACTAGTCAGGACAAGGTCGAGGCTTATTCAGTCACCTGTGAACGGTTTTTAATTGAGTATGATTGGCTGAAAAGAAAAGCGGATGAGTTACTCAAGATCGCTAGGGCTTATAAGGCCGTCGAGGAGCGATTGCGGGAGAATATCAAGAGACACATGTTAGCTCTTGGATTGAAGGAAGCTAAGGGAAACACGATTCGTTATGTGATTTCTCAGACGAAGGAAAAGCTTGTCATTGATGAGGATAAATTGTCAGACAAATACAAAATGTCAGTGACGACTCTTGAGCCTGATAATGAACGAATCAGGGAAGAGTTAAACAAGGGTGAGCACGTTGAGGGAGCTGAGCTTCAAGGCGGGTTTGCATTAAGGAAATATGTGAGAGGTGCAGAATGAATCACTGGAAAACAGAGATAGGGACTTCACTTCCGATTATTCAACTAAAAGGGAAAGATTACCTCCAAGTTGCGTATCGGGTTTTATGGTTTCGTGAGCTTCACCCTGATTGGAGCATTGAAACTGAAATAGTTTATAGAGATGAGAAATATGCTGTGGTGCGAGCTACTATTCGGAATGAAGCGGGTAGAATCATGGCTCAGGCGCACAAGGATTGTTCCTTAGCTTCATTCAGGGAATTTATAAGTAAGGCAGAAACTGGCGCAGTGGGTCGAGCATTAGGTTTAGTGGGATGCGCAACACAGTTTTGCACACAGGACATTGATGAGGAGCCAGAGGAGAATGATCCAGCTAGTAAAGATCCTAATCACTATAGTGGCGTGGATAGTGGTTTGGAGCGCCCAAAAGCCTCGCCAACGATAAAGAACCCATTCTTAGAGGTAAAGCCTACATCGAGTGACCAAGGGGCTCCTAGGCGCGATTACGAGGGTTTTATGAGGGAGGCTAAGAAATTTAGTTGGGGTCCCTCTATGATTAAGAATTACATGGTGCAGCGATTTAAGAAGCAGGCTTCGGTAGAGTTGACTGGGACGGAGTGGGCTGAGTTGCAGACGGTCGTCTTCTCTAAATCGTATCAAGACGCGTTAAAGGAGATTGAAGATGGTAAATAAACAAATCTTAGTTGGGAGAGTAGGTCGGGTTGATCTTAAGTCAACGAAGACAGGGACGAGTGTTCTTGAGTTCTCGGTAGCGACAAATGAGAAGTGGACGGACGCCAAGGGACAGAAGCAAGAGCGGGTGGATTGGCATAACTGCGTTCTATTTGGAAAATCAGCGGATGCAGTAGCTAAATACATGTCCAAGGGGATTCAAGTCTATGTAGAGGGCCAGACAAGACATGACACTTATGAGAGGGACGGCCAGAAGAGAACCTCAACGAAGGTAATGGTTGATGACGTTCAGATTTACTTCGACAAGGTGAAGGCTGAGCCAAAAATAACAGGAGAGGTTATATGGAATCCGCCACTGACTGAGGAGGACTTACCCTTCTGATGGAACAGTACACGAAGAGACCCGGGAACATGGATCAAGTGGAGAGGCTATTTCATGATTTGCATGATTTAGCTGAGGAGATTGAGAAGAAGTGTCTAAAGATTATAGGCCTTAACTCTCGAATGACCTCAGAGGCGATGACAGCCTTCCTACACGCAAACAAACTTAAGGTAGCAGTGGAGAAATCAATTGAACGACAAACTTCCTAGAGTATCAACTAATTTAGTTGCGATGATTATTGGGTTAGTCCTGATCTTCGTTGTTCTTTTCAGTTGTTTGGCACTAGCGGCTAAGATCGTGATTTATATGATTTCAAGAGGTGTGCTTTAATCACCTATGAAAAAAATAAAGGCTCCATTTTCTATGATTCCAAATCACATAATTAGAAATAATTCTGTTGATCAGTTTGCTTTCAGGATTTTTTGCTGCATTGCCAGCTGCGGGAAAAAGGCATTTCCTAGCTATGAGACGCTAATGACGTGGAGTGGTATGTCGCGTGACAGCGTAAATAAATCCCTACGAAAACTTGAAAAGGCTGGGCTTTTAGAACGATTTAAAAAGGATCAAAAAGTCTTTTACAAGGTGATGGATGGACTATTTAAGTCGGGTGATTTTGGATGCAAGCGGATTAAATTTAAATCAAAACCGGTCCGTAATACGGACTCGTACCAGTCCGCCACACGTACTTTACCGGTCCGCCAAACGGACCCTAATTATAACTCCCAAAAAGAACACTTAAAAAAAGAAGAAAAAACGGGTGAGAAAAAAATTTCTCCATTGGGATCGGGTACGGAAGACATAATTGCTAAAGAAGATCAGTCAACTAATGTTTTTAATTTTGTGAAAAAAACTATGGATTCAAAAAAAATGCGAGGTTTGTGAAGTGATGGGTTTTAAAAAGCACAGGACTTTAGAAAGCATCGACGATGGAGTTTGGGCGTTAGGGTATTTAATTTGTAAGGAAATGAATTTGATTCCAGCACGATCAATGGCCTTAAAAGAAAGAATCTTATTAAAAAGAGAAATAACCGGAACACTACTCGGCGGAAAATTTAGGATTGAATGGGAATTTGACGGGAATGATGAAAATGGCTCAACTAAGTTGGTTTAGAAAGAAATGTGAGTGTGAGAGTTGTAAGGACTCCGAGGACCCTTGTCGATTTGACTGTGACATGGATGACCTATGTGATGGGTGCAGGGACGCCATCGAGGAAGAGAAAGACAGAGAGTTTGAGATTTTAAAAGCTAAGGGGATGTTATAAGCTTAATGAAACAAAAGATATGTAAGAAAGGGAAGATATGTTCATTCTTGTTCTATTGAATTTAATTACTAATACTCATGCGGGTTTGCCTGACTACGAAGTCACGCTTCAGGTGCCAAACCTCACCTTCTCGTTGTGCGGTCAAGGGTACGATGTAGCTGTTCCATTTACTCCACCCAATCCAGCGTATGACCATGTTCAAACGGTTTGGAACACAGGACTTAAATATTACATGTATGGGACTAACAACGATCCAATTGAATCTACGTTCTACTTAGGGTTTTATAATTTCTTGATTCAAGCTGATTTTGAGATTCAAAACCAAACTCATTGGACATCAACGACTGTTCTTTATCACGAAAGGCACGGCCTTAATCTCCAACCAGGGATTCCAGATGGAGTTATTAAAACCAAGCGTTGGACTTACGACAGCTTAGCGAATGTGAATGGGTATCAGTTTCAAAACAACTATGTAAACTTTCGGTGTTACGTAGGACAGGTAAACCCAATTCAAAACTACAACGGATCTTCCGGCTGGGGTGTCCTCTCAATGGGTGGGACATTGAAATTGATTTTTAAGGATTTGAATCCGTGACTCCCGAATCGAATCTTGAAAAAACGGCTGTGGAGATACGAGTAACTAGAAATGGGTATTTAGTACTTCCACCAACTGATTATAACAATAGGTCGGTTTCCGTCCTTGATGAAGGATATGTTTTTGAGACCTTCGCTGCCCTAAGCGACTGGTTATCGTTAAACTTGAAAGATCCTGCCAAATGACTCCAGAAGAACGAGAAAAGAAATTTAAAGAAATAAAGAAACGGCTTAGCACTTTAGTTCCTGGTGATACCTTATTTGAAGACATCAACTTATTATTCTCCGAAATGGGAAGGCTAGAGGCTAGGCTTAAAAGAGCGGAAGATGTAGTTGGTTTTTATGCGCAAGGAGATGAAGACGGATGGGTCGCATATGCCACTGCATGGGCCGCATGGATTATTATTTGTATGTGCGTATGGAAATGGGTGTGACGTTGGGAGGACAAATGAGCACACATACCGTTAAGCATTTATGTTCATACTGCGGTGGATGGGAGCAAATAAAAGATAACGATCCTTCTGCAGGATGGCCTTACGGTAATTATTCTCACGCGACTGTTAATATCGATATGCCAGATCTTGGTTTATTTCGGGATGTTTGCATTAAGTGTCTGGTCAAGGGTTTTGACATTGTGCTTGGAGAGCCTAAGAAATGACTCCACATAAACCGTTTATACCTGATTCTGCACTAGGGTTGATCTCCAAAATATGTGCAGTAATCGGATTGAAAAGATTCGAAATAAGTTTTTTTGAAGAACCTCTATCTCGACAAATAAACGTAATAATTTCTTCAAAATTAATCCTTGAGAGAGAAGACGTTAATTCACCAACTAAAGTTGCTGATATTATTTGCTTAATTCGTGATGACATAGAGAAATCCGATTTCGTGCAGAGTCTTTTAGCAGAGGTTAGAGAAGAGGCAAAAGGATTTAAGAATTTGGCAGACGCTCGACTTGAGGAAATTAAAAAACTAAAACAATACCAGGATTATTATGAGCTTAAATACGAAATGAAAAATGGAAACCGTAGGTCATGACTCCCTCAAAACTCACACTGGTGTGCCAGGAGATAATTGCGGTAAAAAATGATGCTGGAGAGACTTACTATCGATCTTATAATCCAGAGATTGTTTATCAGGTTTTAGCAAATGATAACGCCGAACGTCTAGCTAAAGCCTGTTTGATTATGCAGGAGGCACTTGAGAAAGTTGGGACAATGGACGGTTGGACCAGTAATCAAGGAGATCCAGAAATTGCTTTATTTGCTAGAGATGCACTTAAAAAAGTTGAGGAGATCTTCAAATGACCAACGAAGAACATGAGGAGGCTATGAAATGAGTTATTCAGTTTGTTTAAAATGCGAGGCGATGGTTGGAGCATACGAAAAATACTGTGAGGATTGCGAAATAAAACACAATCTAAAACAAGACCTCTATTTTTGGAAAACGCACGGCTATGACTTTTATAAAGAACCCAAACGGTCCGAAGAAATTAAAAAAGATATTCGCACTTGGAAACCATCAAATGAATGAAACAACGATTTTTATTTGCGGCAAGCCACGGCACCACAAGTGTGATGATGATGGGCCAGTTCTTTACGGTGGCGATAATGTTGAAACAACTACCGACCAATCAAAAGCTGGAAAAGGATACACTTGGGGATCGGTTAGCTGTTCGATTTGTGGACGTACCGCGATGGACAATTCGTATTGGGAGGATGGGCAATGACCAACGAAGAATATGAGGAGCTAATGAAATGAAAGACATGTACGAAGAGCTCCCAGCATTCGAGACCAACGAGTTTAAGGTAGATGATTTTGTTCGCGTTTATTGGGGAGACGTGGTTCATGCCGGAAGAATCCACTATATTTCGGAAGGTAAATTTATCACTTTAAGAGAGCATAGTGGTGTTTATCACTACAAACAATGCCGACTACTTAAGAAGCGAGAGCCTAGAGTTATATGGCTTCATCCAGATTTTTTCAATGGTTGGGACTTAGGCAAGACTATTGCTCGGGAGCCGAGAGAGGGTTGGATCAAGGTTCAAGAAGTGTTTGATGACGAGTAAAGATTGGATAGAGGCTGCTATCGTATTTTCATTTTCTTATTTCGCTTTTCGCACGCTTATGCGTTTATAGAGTAGTGGGGAAGATAAATAATAAACCTAGGAAAATTAAAATTTACCGATTAGTTCCAGAATTGGTGAAAGAGTGTGAATCGGTTTCTGATGCGGCCAGATTCCTTAAAAGGGATCGATCAAACGTTCACCGCATGATTAGACAACCCTATAAGCAAAAAAAATACCTCATCGTTTATTCAGACCCGGAAAAACCGAATAACAAATAGTTTGAATTGGACAATTTTCAGAAGCCCGTTAAATTGTCTAAGTGGACACGTCAAAATTGTGGGTGGTGGCAGTAATTTCTAATCCGGTACGCTATAAAACTAGATACCGGCTCTATAATCATTTCGAAAAACAGATTAAAGAAGCAGGCGCAAACCTTCTTACAGTCGAGATGGCCTTCGGAGATAGACCCTATGAAATCACAACTAGGGAAAATCCAAATCACGTCCAACTAAGATCATTTTTTGAACTCTGGCATAAAGAAAACATGATCAATATCGGGATCTCTAGACTTCCCCATGATTGGGAATATGTCGCTTGGATTGACGCAGACATTCTATTCCAGCGCCCTGACTGGGTTTCCGAATGCGTTCACCAGTTGCAGCACTACATGGTCATTCAAATGTTCTCAGAGGCCATTGACCTAGGCCCAACTTATGAAGTCCTTGATCGGCATAAGGGATTCGTTAAAAGCTACATTGACAACGATTTTCGTTTACCCCCTAGTTTGAATGATTGTTATTACCCGTTTAAGAATAATTGGCATCCTGGCTACGCATGGGCTGCAAGACGTGAGGCCATTGAGCATTTAGGTGGTCTAATCGACTGGTCTATCCTTGGTGCCGGTGACGCCCATATGGCTTGGGCTCTAGTAGGTGATGCACTTCGATTCATCCCCGCCGCTATGACCAATCGATACAAAAGAAAAGTCGCCACCTGGCAACAGCGCTCCATGAAGTTTATTCAAAAAGACATCGGATACATGCCGGGAACTATAAACCACTACTGGCATGGAAAGAAAAAGGATCGTAAATACGCTGAGCGTTGGAAAATATTGACCGAAAATCATTTTGATCCTGATCTTGATTTAAAACGAGATCCCCAAGGACTCTGGCAGCTTACCGATCATAATTGGAGGCTTCGCGATGAGATCAGAATGTACTTCCGAGCCCGCAACGAGGATTCGATCGACGTTTGTTGATTTATTCACGTCCTGTGTAACAATTTTTACAAGTGGGCAAAAAATTCCTATGCGTAGGCGATCTGCATTTCCCGTTTGTACATAAGAAAAGCGTCAGCAAAATAATATCCATTATTGAGTCAAATCACTTCGATTACGTCATCCAAATGGGTGATTTATACGACCTCTATTCATTTAGCCGCTTCGCACGATCTCACGACGTCATGACCCCTAAGCAAGAAATGACCGACGCTAGAATCGGAGCGGAAGAGTTTTGGACAATGGTAAAGAAACGCCTACCAAAAGCATCCCTTTACCAAATCATTGGAAATCACGACGCCAGACCAGCTGCCAGGATGATGGAGAAATTCCCAGAGATAGCTAGTCTTATCGACCTCACTCACTATTGGAAGTTTGATGGAGTGAACACGATCTCAGATCCAAAAGAACCACTCATTCTAGAGGACACGATCTTTACGCACGGGTTTTTATCCAAGCTCGGTGATCACATGAAATATTTTGGTGGAAAAAATACAGTATGCGGGCATTCTCACCGTGGTGGCGTATTTTACGTAAACACTGGTCAAGGAATTAGATGGGAACTCAACTGTGGTTATTTAGCAGATCCAGACTCAGCGGCGCTTTCCTATCGACCAACAAAATTTAATCACTGGACGCTAGGTTATGGAATAATTGATGAACAAGGGCCTCGGTTCTGTCCGTTGTAAGGGGGAAATAATGGAACTATTTTTGTTTGGTTTATTTTTGGTTTTCCTGGGATATTTAGCTTTTAATGCAGTTCATCGTAGTGAGATCATTTGCAATAAATGCCGTGGAAGAGGTCCAACTCTTGATAAGCGTTCCCATAACAAGTCGCATGATGGAGTGGGCCCAAAAAAGAAATCTAGAAGGCCTTCCAAAACCGACTCACTTTAAAACTGACGATTTCTCAAACAGAAGAATAATGGGCTTCGTTGGCGAGGCCGCGTTCTTTTCAGCATTCAGACATCACGCCCATTGGGTAAATAAGTCAGGCGTTGACTATAGAATTGGTGAAACCTTTTACGAAGTTAAAACAAAACGACAATATGATCTGACCGATATCTCTGCAAACGAGTTTACAATTGAAAGAAGTCAGATTGACCTATCGAAGGCAGATCAATTCGTCCTCACCTATTACAGAAAAATCTATGAGGACATTGTAATTGTTGGAACCATTGATCCGACCTATGTCCCTGAGATTGGACGAAAGGTAAAAAAGGGAGAGAAGTTCTCACAAAACAATAAGGGAGTATGTTCCTCCGATTGTTATGTAATTGACTTGAAATACATTACCCCGATAGAGTCTTTAATAAATTCCTTGGGGGGTATTTATGCCTTTAAAGAAGGGCTCATCTTCTAAAACAGTTTCTAAGAACATCAGCAAGCTCATGCACGAGGGTTATAAACAAACCCAAGCCGTGGCAATCGCACTCAATAAGGCACATCCAAAAAAGAAGAAAAAAAATGCTAAGTGATCCAATCATTTACATTTCATTGATGTGCGGGATCTTTCTCTATTTCGTAGTCAGGGGAATTTAATGAAAGTCTCTATCAAGTGGATTGCAAAAGAAATCTGCAAGCGAGAAGGTAAAAAGAAACAAGTAGACATCGCGCAAGTGAGTGAAATTCTAAAAGTCTTATCAGACATGATGTTAGATAACGCGATCTGGGAATGTGGTATTCCAACTTTTAATCCAATCGGAGAGGAACTTTTAAAACATGCCTACAAGCGATTCAAAAAGGGAAAGCCTAAAGACCATTGTTGAAACCCCACGCGGGTTTAAAAAAGGGATTCTCCAATTCCCATACGTAGTCACAAAACCATTTCGATCTCTTAAGGTCGGAAATTATTTAGCCGATTGCGAGACTCTTTCTCGTAACTCAGGCGGTGACAGGCAAGTGGTCATGGTAACCGCATATGCCGACACGCAAAATCCAATCGTTGAACCAGGAACCGCTCCAACAGTTGAGTTGAAGAAAAAAGAAATCACAGCAACCGCACAAATAATTATCGATAGAAAAGCGTATGTCGCAGACATGGCAACAGCAACACTCGTCGAAGAGTGGGGCCGGTATCTTCATGTTAAGAAGCATTATTTCGCAAGATTCAAGTACCAAACTCAAGAGGTAATGGGTTGTCATTTCTATGTCACTTACTTCTCAGGAGAAAGCGCTGAAGTCTCGATCAAGATTCATAACGGCGTTCTCAATAAAGACACGAAAGAATTCAATGGAGCCGTCTTTTATGACGAACTCTCTATCAACATCAATGGTCAAGAAAAGGTGTTGGCCGGGTCACTTGGTCAAAATCAAAAGCACTTATTTAGACCACAAGAACAGATCAACCATTTCGCAAGAGTTGTAGGCCCAACGGCAATCCCTGTCTTCAACGTCCGGTGCATTGGAGAGAACTCTTTAAGAAAGCATGGGATGGGTGCTGAGTTCGAAGGAATCGGAACGGTATCAGAATCATTCGAATATGCGGGTCTAGCTGGTGAAGCGGCGATGGATAAGAAAATGACGGTCCTTGCTGATCGTATGGCAAACGCCCTAAATACAGGCCTTGCTGACGAATCAGTTGATCTTCTGTCTGATCGCATGGGTCCATTCATGCCTCTTTATCTCGGTGACTCAGGAGCAGGAGCACCAGGAGGTTGGGGAATCTATCCAACTCGCGCCTATGTCCAATCCCAATCGCAGATTAAACTTCTGAAAATGCAACACGTTGCAAACATGGACCGCAATCCACGCGTAGTTGTAAACACAAACGGAAAGCGCCTAACCGCAAAAGACTTCCTTGATGAAAATGGAAAACTCCCCTTCTACTTTAATGCAATAGGGGGTTGGCTACTTGAAGCAGGCTACCTCCAACAGAGAGACACCCTCCCATGGTTCACTCCAAATAAAGGAAAACCATATAACTCTGGGTCCTTTTGTCCCTATTTAGGTTCTAAGTACTCTGGAGGCATGGCTTCATATGAAGGGTATGATGACGCGCATTATTGCAGACAGATCAACATAGCTAAGCCCTTGTATTTCTTCACTGGCAACTGGTTAGTGCGTGATGACTTGATAGCAATGGCTGAGTGGGTTCATTTCAGTTGGGGAGATCATTTAGTCAGTGCGAACTATTGGGATGAGCAAGGTCACACTGTAGCCCAGCTCCTAACCAGAGAAACCCCCCACGTAACTTGTCACCTCGAGAGATCATTTGGATGGACATGCGACTCAATGGCTCAAGCCTATGCAGTAGCTTCCCCTGAATGGAGAGACACCTTCAGACCATGGTTCAACCGAGTAGCAGAGCTAGTTGATCGTTCCACACTCCCAAGCGGCCTAGTTCAACGTGAAACCCAAGGATCTCACCTTCACCTAACAGCAACTGAGGTAGGATTCCCACAAAACCAAGACGTAGCCGGTTCCATCTATCTAGGAATCTGTGGACAAGGGTTCTATGCAATCTCAAAAGCTGTTTTCAACAACACTAACAGACCTTTAGCTAAACAAATCGTAACCGCCATGGATTCAGTCTTCCAAGTAGGTCCGTACCTTCCAGAGGGCATTGCTCAATTCATGTCAGTTGCACCAAAAGACGGTCAACCCTATGAGCTTCCACAACACTTCGCAGGAACCCCAGAGCACTTCAACCAATGGTGGCCCCTGGTCGCTGCATTCCGCCTCACTAACGACATCAAATACCTAGAACACCTCAAAAAGTATTGGTTCCAAAAACCAACACACCAAGCCAAACGAAATGAGATTTATCTTAAGGGTATGACTTGGGATGATAAGATTCTCAATGCTCAAGCGTATTTAGCTATTGCAGAGGACTTGTGATTTTAGACTTTAGGATTACCATTAAAGGGACACTTACGTGTCTCCATGATGCCGCACTTCTTGGGGGACAGGTTACCTCGGCGGGTACTGCTTGCCTGTCCCCTTCTTATGCAAAAAACTAAACGAATAGTAAACCAACACCTCTTAGCCCACGTCCGCTCTCTCCCTTGCCAGGCCTGCGGTATCCTCCCCACTGAAGACTACCCCAATCACCCTCATCACGTTTCCACCAGAGGCTCAGGAGGCGACGACATAGAATCAAACCTCATGCCCCTATGCTCCACCCACCACATCGAATGGCACAAAATAGGTCCCCAACGTATGATATCCAAATACCACGGAGTCTATAAATGGCTCCTTAACAACGAGCGTTACGATCTCATAGGAGAGTAAATCTATGACGCATAACCACTTTTATAACATGACGAGCCATGCCGTTTGTAAAAGGAAATAAGTGTAACCCGCATGGGAGACCGAAACTCACTGATGAGGAGCGTATGGCAAGGATTCTAAACAGGATTGCGTTTGAGAGAATCTGTAATCAATATCTCCATCTTTCAAAAGATGAACTCGAGGACATTGTCAGGAGGAAAGAAACTCCTGTTATTGAACTCATGGTTGCATCTGTTGTCATCAAGGCAATCAAATCAGGGGATCAACATAGGCTAGACTTCCTCTTGAATAGACTTATTGGGAAGGTTCCTGAAAGAGTTGAGATCATCGAAGAGGCTGAAAAGTATGACGCCCCTGAGTCCATGAAAGATGATGAAACATCTAAAGCAGATTGAAGTTAAGCGAGACAAGACGCGTAATAAATTCCTTCTGACTGGTCGTCGAGGTGGAAAGACGACTTATCTCTGTGAAGACATTCTTAGTAGCCTCGCAGAGTGTCCAGATCGAGGCGAGTTGTTCTATATCGGACCAACTAACCAGATGGCCTCAGAACTTATGTGGGAGCCGTTAGAAGACCGTTTAGACGAGTTAGGATGGAAGTATCAGCCACGCATCTCTAAGCAGCGATTCGAGTTCTCAAGAGGCCGAAAGATCTATCTCATCGGTGCAGAAAAGATTCGCCGCATCAGAGGTCATAAGGTTTTTAGGTTGTACTTAGACGAGTTAGCTTTCTTCGAGCAGCCACTCGATCAGGTATGGAAAGCAGCCAGACCTACTCTTACAGACTTAGGAGGCCGCGTCATCGCCTCTACTACTCCCAATGGCAAGGGCACTCAAGCGTATGACTTTTTCATGCAGGTCCTGTCGAAAGAGGATTGGAAAACATTCACATGGAACACAACTGACAACCCGTTCATCGATCCATTAGAAATCGAACAAGCTAGACGTGACATGGACGAGAAGTCTTTCCGTCAAGAATATGAAGCATCGTGGGAGTCCTTCGAGGGACTTGCCTATTACAACTTCTCAGAGGCAACTCACATTGTTCCATGTGGAACACTAGACTGGAATCTTGATATCGCAGCTTGTTATGACTTTAACGTCAATCCGACAACTATTCTGATCACTCAGTCTATTCCTAACCGGGTCTTCGTTAGAAAAGAGTTCTCGAACAAGAATTCATCAACCATCGATACAACTGAGGAGATGTGCAAGTGGCTTCGATCTCAGCTACCAGAGAACGCTCCACTATCTGTTGATGTTCACGGTGACGCCGCTGGAAATAACCGCCATTCCTCCACTGGTAAGTCTGATTATTATTATGTCGAAGAAATCTTTAAAAAATATCAGATCAACTTTAGATTTAAAGTAATGGCCAAGAACCCACATCCTCCTGATCGAGTAGCTCACGTCAATGCTTGGCTGAAAAATGTTGTAGGTGATAGTAGAATAGAAATCGATCCACAGTGTAAAGACCTCATCCGAGATCTCTCTTCCCAAGAACTCGATGGACGTTATCCATCAGATAAGAATAATCTTGGACATAAAGCTGATGCTTTCGGATATTACATTTGCTGGAAACAATTAGTCGGATCAAGACATAGTACGATGATCCAACTCTAGGGGGCAACCGTGAAACTTTCTGATAATCCTAAATTCCTTGTAGACCAAATCCAAAAGAAGTCTGACCTCCTTCAGCACAATCGAACCCTGTTTGATATCTATGAAGGCGACCTCATGACCTACGTCCTTCAAGATCTCGCTCAACAACTCTCATTAAATTCTTTTAATCAGATTAAACACCGAGTCGTCCCAATCAACGTCTTGAAACGAGTGATCGAAAAGCTTTCTAAGATTTACGCTAAGTCACCAGAGCGAGAGTACATGCCAGAAGATGACAGGACTAAAGCCTTCCTTCAATTCTATTGGGACTCAATGCAACCAGACACCGTCATGGGAATGTCTAACGAGTTCTTCAATCTCTTCAAGAACACTTGCGTGGAACCATATCTAGACCGTGGGTTTCCTAAGCTTAGAACTATCCCAAGTGATCGCTTCCTTGTTTACTCCGATGATCCTGTTGATCCGATGCGTGTCACTCATTGGATTAAGTCCATGGGTAAATACGGGGACAAGAAAATCTTCTATCAATACTCTGATGAAGAATTTTTAATCACGGATGAAAACGGAAACATCATGCGTGAGCTTATGTTCAACGCTGGTAATCCAGAGGGAATTAACATCTATGGAGCGATCCCTATGGTTTATATCAATAAATCTAGGCATGAATTGATTCCTCCAATTGACACTGACACTCTTGCAATGACGAAGATCTTCCCAGTTCTTATGTCTGATCTGAACTACGCGATCATGTTTCAGTCATTCAGTACCATTTATGCAATCGATGCTGATATGACAAACATGGTTCAAGCTCCCAATGCAATCTGGAATATCAAGAGCGACGCTCAGTCAGATAAAACCCCACAGATTGGAACTATTAAACCATCTGTCGATATTACTGAGGTCATGGGATACATCCAGATGCAACTAGCCTTCTGGTTGAATACGAGAAACATTAGACCGGGAACCATTGGAGCACTCACGAAAGACAACTTCGCATCAGGCATTTCTAAAATGGTTGATGAAATGGATACGTCAGAAGATAGGCAAAAACAGGTTCAATATTTTAAAGAAGCTGAGATTAAATTATGGGATTTAGTATTTAACTTCATGCATCCAGTATGGGAGCGCGAGCCAGATTGGATGGGACCTCGAGGATTGTCTCCAGTGAAGTCTGTTACTGTTTGTTTTGAAGATCAGACAGCTATTCAAGATTCCTCGAAGGTATTAGACGATACGATCAAGGCATTGAACGCAGGCCTTATTACTAAGATAGATGCGGTTAAGGCAGTCAATCCAGAGATTCCAGAGGATGAGATTGATTCGTACATGACTGAACTTGAGAATGAAAATTCAGTAGAGGTGCCAAATGGCGGACAAGAAATATATCCAGCGGGTGATTCCAATACCCCGCCAGTACAGGCCTGATGAAAGAGAAGCAATTGCTTTTGAGATTCTAAAATACATCAGGGAACGTACGGCCGAAGGAAAAGACAAGAATGGGAATAAGTTCCCAGGCTACTCTAAGACCTATATCAAAAGCCTAGAATTCAAAATCGCAGGTAAGTCCAAGGGTGACGTTAATCTTCGCCTCTCAGGCGACATGATGGCCGCAATGGATCTGATTAAAAGCGAGCCAGGTAAAGTAGTTATTGGGTACAGGCCAGGAGATCCAGAAGCTGGTCGGGCTGAGGGGAATATCAGGGGAACCTATGGTCAATCATCTGGGTCTACGAAAAAGAAAAGGGACTTCCTTGGGATCTCCCCGGACGTCTTGAAGCAGGAAATACTTTCTAAGTTTCCATTAGACGACAAGGAAGCACTGAAAGAGCAAACAAAACAAACCCTAGAAATAATTCAGGCCACTGAAGAAGATGGCTAAATTCAAAACCTCGAAGGATTTTAAAGAATTCTCCAAGCAGGTGAAAGAAAAGCTGAAGGATCTTTATTCAGCGAAGAACATGAAGCAGCTTGGAAAAGAGATTTCAAATATTATTCGAGTGAGAACACAATTAGGTTACGGCGTTGCTGTTCCTGAGGGTGATCGCTTCAAATTAAAAGAACTAACTGAAAAATATAAGGAACTAAGAAAGCACTTAGATCTAGATGCAAACACAACTCCTAGCCGTTCGAACTTGACGAGGACTGGCCAATTGCTACAGTCCATCGATGTAATCACAGCATCTGAAGGCCAAGTCACGGTAGGTCCGAAAGGATCTAGATCAGAGGGGGGAACCAATGAACAAGTTGGAAAGTACGTTGCTGAACAAGGTCGCCCCTTTAACAACCTCTCAAGAGCAGAAGTTAAACAAGTAGTTCAACTCCTTCAAAAGAGATTGAGTGATTTGGTTGAGGAATAATGATTGCAAAAAAAAGAAAGATGAGGAAAATTAAAGATGACTATCGACACTAATGGCTCCAGTGGGGCCGCCAGTCCTTCCAGTGGGAGCGACGCAGGAAATCAAGACCAAAAAGATGTAGTTAAGTATGAGACATACTCTCGCGTACTAGGAGAAAAAAAGAAGCTCCAGGAACGGACTGAAGAGTTGGCCGCTAAACTCGCTGAACATGAAGCTGCTCAAAAGGCAGTGGAAGAAGCAGAGATGAAGAAGCGGGGGGATTTTGAAAAACTGTTGTCGCAAGAGCGTGAAGCTAAAAAGGCATTGGAAGCCAAACTTCAAGCTCGCGAAGCGCAGATCACAAATTCACTCAAACTTGACGCTGTCTTAAAGGCCCTTGATGGCCAAGTTGAAAGTCAATATTGGGGGTTGCTAGACCTCGACGGGATTCCAGTGGACCCGACGACTAATGCACCTGATGAGATGGCCGTAAAGAATTACGCTAATGAATTTGCGCAAAAGTTCAATCGTGTAATCCTAAAGCCAAATCAGCAGAAGATGCCTAACGAAGCAGCCCAAGGCGGTGGAAAGCCAATGTCCATTGAAGAATGGAAAAAGCTTCCACTAAAAGAAATGAAACAGCACATGGCTTCAGTTTTCGAGGCAGAGTCCAAGAAGATGAAGTAGTGCACAAATAACAGGACGGGAAAATTATGTCGTTTACGAATACAGCTACAGTTTCCCAACAGGTGCAATCGTTTTGGGCTCCGATGTTCATGAAAGAACTTCGCGAATCTGCATTGCTTCCAGCGTTGGTGAGTAAAGAATATCAAGGAGAGATTAAACAAGGCGGAGATCTCGTTTATGTGTCTCAGCTCAATGCTCCAGTCGGCGCACTTCGAACAGTCGGAACTGATTCTGACTCCTTCGTGCCAGAGTCGATGAGCACCAGCCGAATCAGCGTTCAAGCTAACAAGCGCGCAGTTGCTGCATTTAAGTTTGAAGACTTGGTTCAGCTCCAATCGCAATTGGGAGCACAGGATTCTGAAATCCGTAGCGCTCTTCTCTATGCTTGCATGAAGCAAATGAACGATTACCTCTATAGCTTGGTTAATCCTTCGACCTCTGCTCCTGACCATGTGTTGAACTCGGTCACGGACATGAACGCTTCTCAGCTCGCTGCAATTCGTCTTCTCGCTGCTGCTGCTAAGTGGCCTAAAGATGGACAGTGGTATGGATTGGTTGATCCTAGCTACTACAGCGATATTTTGAATGCTACTACCCTGACCTCTTCTGACTATGTGTCGGATCAAGCAGTGGTAGGTGGTCAAGTCGTTAACAAACGATTCGGCTTTAACCTCTTGGAAGACAACAGCCTTGGAACTGATAAAGGCTTGTTTTTCCATCCTGACTTTATGCATCTCGTGATGCAGAAGGAACCTACCTTCAAGGTTTCTGACCTTCACGCGAACGGTCAGTTTGGCTACCAAATCAGCTGCGATATCATTTTCGGTGCTGCTCTCGGAATTTCCGGGAACGTGAAGCACATTTCTTGTGTCGCTGCAGCTTCTGGTCTTGCCAATAGCTAAGGAATAGGGATTTGGGATGGGTCTGAACGCTTATGAGAACTTAGACTTTTTGGTTGCTAACACAGCCGATGAGCTAAGGGATATAATCAGATCCATCCCCTTTCCGTTAGAAGTAATTACAATCTATGCAGTCGGGACTAAACATATTGCTTGGGTCCGAACGCATGGAAAGATTAAGAAAGTAACTAAGGAGAAATCAAATGGCATCCGTAATTGATACAATGGGCAATAAATATCTTGCCTCAGAAGGTCTTGAGTTGATCAAGATCACTTATGACTTCGCAGTAGACGGTGGAGCAGTTGGCTCGCTCACTCTCTTCACACCAAAACAAGACATGATTGTTCATAAAGCAGTCATGAAGGTTAAAACCGCTTGTACCTCTGGTGGATCTGCAACCGTGTCAGTCGGCGTGACTGGCTCGGTAGCTTCGTATGTGGCAGCTACCGCTGTTGCATCGTTGACCGCTAATGCAATCATCTCAGGTGTTTCTACCTGGGGTGCTGGTGGTATCCGAGCCGTAGCAGACACTGCTGTAGTTCTTGATATTGCTGTAGCTGCATTGACGGCTGGCAAAATCGAAGTCGAAATGATCGTTTCGAAGTTCTAATAGCGCAATCACAAGGGCGGGGCTCTTTATCCTTTTAGGGCCTCGCCCATACTTATGCCAAATAGAAATCTAAACGAGCGAAAAGACGTTCAGAAGAAATTCGACGAGGCCTCAAATACCGTCACGTACATTGGAGAGGCTGAAAGTGGATCTGCTAGCTCTGATCCAGTTTGGCGTATTAAAAAGTTCACGGTTTCTGGAAGCATTACTTCTTTACAATGGGCTTCTGGGAATACTGATTACGATAAGATCTGGGATAATCGAACTAGTTATACCTATTCATAGGGGGATTGATGGCGTTAAAAAAAGACCTCGCCACGCTTGAAGCACATAGCGATCCTCTCAATCATGACGCTCAAGGCATCAAGTACGATGATACAGTTACAGCGTTAGGCGTTGATAACGTTCAAGAGGCAATCGCTGCTGTTGCATCAGGCGGAGGTGGTGGGGCTCTTTCATTCACTACGATAAATGTGCCGGCAGGAACTGATCCAGTCGCTACCTCGGCAGCTGATACACTTAATTGGACTACCTCTGACAGTCTCGTAACACTTACAGGCAACTCAGGAACGAAGACAATTGATATCACCAAGGGCACTGGATTTGATGAGTTTGTGGATGATCGAGTAGCTGCATTAGTTGTAGCAGGGACTGGGATTACCTCAACTTATTCAGACGTCGCTAACACTCTAACGATTGCGACAACCATTACCCAATACACGGACGAGCTAGCTCAGGACGCAGTTGGAAATGCTCTTAGCGATTCTTCGTCTATCGACTTCACATATAACGACGCAGGGAATTCAATTACTGCAGCTGTTCTCCCTGGCGGAGTGGACCACAACTCTCTTTTAAACTTCGTAGCGAACAAACATATTGATCATACTGCTGTATCGATTACAGCTGGGACTGGTCTTTCTGGTGGTGGGGACATCAGTGCAAGTAGAACACTAAATCTTGCAAACACAGCTGTAACTCCAAACCCATATGGATCAGCAACACAGGTTGGGACTTTCACTGTAGACGCTCAAGGCCGGTTAACTGCTGCCTCAAACACGACGATTGCAATTACTAGCTCTGCTATTTCGGATTTCACGGAGGCTGCTCAGGATGCGGTTGGTGCGGCTCTTACTGATACAAGCTCGGTTGATTTTACTTACAATGATGCTGGTAACACTATCAGCGCTGTTGTTCTTCCTGCTGGCGTCGATCATAACTCTCTCGCTAACTTAACTACTGGAGATCCACATACCCAATACGTTAAAGGGCCAGCAAGCTCAACAAACCTGTCCTTGGCATTGTTTGATGGGACTACAGGCAAGCTACTTAAGAACCAGTCATCTTTCATAAGTAATGGAACAGATGAAATAACAGCGGGTAAAGTCACTTGGAACGCTCCTGGAAACTATTTGAACTCAACAGCTGATTTAAGCATCAGCTCTGGTGGAGCATCTGATTTAAATCTGACCGCAGGAACCACTGGTAACTTAAATCTAATCGCATTTGGTGGTCAGGTTAATATAGTTTCCGATTTAGATTGCACGTTTGGATCAGCATCCGGTGCATTCTTCATGACAGCTGGAACTCAGCAGGTTTTTACAGCAACCACTGGTGATGTAAGTCTTCAAGCGACAGCTGCAAATATTGATTTAGTTGCTGGTGGATTTATTAAAGCTCAATCCAATCTCGTGATGGACAACCAAACAGAGGTTAGGTTTAGAGAGACGACCGCTAACGGGACCAATTACGCAGGCATCAAGGCTCCTGCTTCTCTTGCTGGTGACTACACGTTAACAATGCCAACAGCACTCCCAGCCTCCACTCAAGCATTGTTCTCTTCAGCCGCTGGGGTTCTTAGTTTTGGATTAGTTCCAACGTATGCTTCGACCGGAACTGATAATCATTTAGTTAGATGGGATTCTACAACTGGGATTCAGGACTCACTAGCCGTTCTTGATGACATTGGTGCATTGTCAGGGCTTACTCAGCTTGATGTTGATAATCTGAGACTAGACGGAAACACGTTAAGCAGTACGTCAGGCGCATTGATTCTAGATGCAAACGCTACTGGCATCCAGATGTCAGACGCAGTGGAAATGGGAAGCAACTTATTTAAATTAGGATCTAGTAATCAGGGCGCTATTTCCCATGACGGTACCTCACTTATTATCAATCCGAAAGTTAGTGGAACTTCGGACGTAGTTATTGGGTCTTCATCCGCTTCTGCTGGAAACGACGCCAATTTAAGAGTTTATCGATTGGGGCTATTTGGGTCCGATATTTCTACAACATCCGCAATTAACTGCACTACTACTGGAGCATTAAGAAGTGCCCTAATATTTAATCTAACTTTTACTGGATCTGGATCAGTAGCATCGCCATTCATTTGTAACTTCACTGATACTGGATCAGGAACAAATATTTTATTCGCTTCTACCTTAGAATATACCCTTAAAACTGCCACCCATAATACCACAGCGGCCACAAAAGCCTCAGTTCTCAACATTCAAACCGGGATAGATTCCTCCATTAACCTTACTACCGGAACTGACCACTACTTTACTTGCTTAAAACTTGTCCCAAATGGCAAGGGTGTTGGGACTGGGACTCACACAGTAAATCTATACTCTACTGGTTTATTTCAAAAGAAAATGACTGCGTTCACGACCTCAGGAGCAGCTACTTATGTTGGCTCTTATTGGGGAGATGACGTTTGTCTTGAGCAAGAAACTAAGCTTTATTTAGCCTCTACCGAGACTGATGCGGTCGCTCAAGTAGCAGTTACAAAAGGTAATTACTGGCTTCAATACACCATTGGCACTACGTCAATCGACTTTTACAACAACGCCAACAAGATGTTGATGATTAACGCTATAGATACTGGCGTTAAGGCTGGCACTTCTACTACCTACGCAAAAGTAGGTGGGACTTTAGAAGTAAACACTACTGCAGCAGGAACTCCTGCAAGCACTACTGAAACAGACCTTCAGACTTATTCAATTCCAGCTAATAGCATGGCTACGAATGGGGATTCAATTTCGTTTGAGATGTCATTCACGACGGCAGCAAATGCGAATACGAAAAGACTTAAGATTAAGTACGGTGCAACTACGATGTACGACGGTACCGCTCTTGCTCTAAACGGAGCTACTATCACAGCAAGAGGACGAATCATTAGAACAGGTGCAGCTACACAGAATTACTATATAGAAGTACAGAGCAATTCAGTTCTTCTAGTTGCTACATCTGCACAAGGTACAGCGGCAGAAACTTTATCTGGGGCGGTTACATTGAAAGCTACGGGTCAAAATGGAACGGCGACTGCTAATGATTTGGTTCAAGGCAATGGGGTAGTTCACTTCCACCCGAATAAATAGGGAGATTTATGGCACTAGAACTTAGCAAAACATTTCCAAATGGATCAACCGGGAACTACTGGCGAATCACTGCCTGCACTGCACAAATAAAAGCCTCTCAAGTTATATTTATGATTGAGTGTTGGAAGGATGTTTCATTTCGAAATGCTGGAGCCCCTTCTCTTGAGCATATAGATTTTGTAATGGCTGGCGGTGATTTTGCTGACGGACCATTCCCTACAAATCTTTCGACTACTAATATTTATGCGATTGGGTATGCTGCTTTTAAAACATTGGACTATTTCCAAGGAGCAGTTGACGTATGAATCTTGAGCAAGCATTCACAGTAATCAAAAAAGCAGCTGAGGCTGCCCCAATGGCAAAAGAAGGTCATGTGATCGTGGAGCAAGCATTGAAATTGATCGCAGAAGTTTTAAGTGAGAAGATTAAAGCGTCTGAACACAAGGAAGTCGCTGCCAAGGAGGCCTAATGTTAAACAACCGCGTGATTCTATCGAAAAACGGCACTCTTTCTGATCTTTCGACTGAATTACAGGACTTCACTGCCGGGACCTCGACCATTAATATCGTTGGAGCAGATGATTATCTTTATATCGGATCAGATTTTCCATTTAATAACAGGTATTTTGATCTTGGGACTGTCAGTGCCACGACTTCGGCAATTTCTGAAGTAGCGATTTGGACAAATTCGGCATGGATTCCAGCTGTTGAGATCGTTGATGAGACCTCAGTCAGTGGAAAAACAATGGCTCAGAATGGCGTTGTTTCATGGGTTCCAGATAGACTCTATGGATGGACTAGATCTGACACTAATAACAACGGTGTAGTGATCACTGGTCTTTCTACCGTCACCATTTATGATCTTTTCTGGACCAGAATTAAATTTAGCGCTGATTTGACTGGCACCACCTCCTTGAAGCATGTCGGATGGAAGTTCTCTAACGATGAGCACCTTGCTCTCGAGTATCCTGACCTTTTGAGATCAGAAGTTTTGACTAATTTTGAGTCTGGTAAAACAGATTGGCGTGAGCAACACATCTTGGCTGCAGAGAAGATCATTGAGGACCTAAGATCTAAGAAGGTGATCATGAGTGGAAACCAGATTCTGACTCACCAGCAATTCAGATATGCCTCGGTGCACAGAGTAGCAGCGATCATCTTCAACGCATTTGGTAAAGCATTTGAAGAGAATTACAAAAAGGCAATGGGTGACTACGCCAGAGCCCTTAAAGAAGCTCAATACAATATCGATGTGAATCAAAACGCAGACATGGACATTGAAGATCGATTCACTACTCAAGGATTCATGACACGATGAGTAACTTCTCAACACTTTACGACAACATGAAGACGAATATTGGGACGGTGTTGTCGGCGCATACTTGGTTAAGTGAGGCGCAGGTGATTGGTGAGAATAATGAGCAATCCCTTCGGAAGGGATATGCCATTCAAATCGGATCAGGAGTTCAAGGTGATTTACACATTGGATGTGATGTGTCGATTGTCAGGGAAATCACGATCACGATTACGAGAGAGCATTTTGCTCTAGAGTTGAATAGAGATCAAAAGTACACTGTAGAACAAGCACTATTAGACGATCAGCTTTTAGTAATAAAGGAGATCGAGAAGGACCCAGCTCAGAGTTATGGAATATCTGCGCAGGTCGCTAATTTAAAGTTCTTAGGTGATAGTGGGATAGAGCGGATTTTTGAGGATAAAAAAAACTTCCTAATGATTCGATCTGTGTTTAGTCTAACGTATCTAGAAAGTTTAACCTGAGGGGGCAAAAATGGCCGAGAGTAATAGAAAGTCACGACTGGCGATTGTAGAAGAAACAACTGAAGGAACGTTGGTTCTTCCAACTTCAGCAAGTCAATATATCGCATTGCAAGATGGGTTTAGTTTAGTCCCTAATTTTGAGTTGGTGGACAATGCGGAACTTAAATCCTCAATTGGTGTCTCGGCTCCGATCCAAGGAAGTGAGAATCCTACTGTTGAGTTGTCACACTACATGAGGCACTCGCATGTGGAAGGGACTGCTCCTAACTTCGGCCAACTCCTTGAAGCTGCTTTCGGTGAGACCGTAGCTTATTCGGCAACTGAACGAACGACGACCTCTGGATCGACTGCTGGTACCTCGAGTGCTGCAGCTGTTGTGAAGCTAGGCGCCGGTGGCTCAGACTACGAACGCGGAAAAGCTGTTTTGATTAAGGATGGAACGAATAATTATTCAATCCGTCCTGTTAAATCTGTATCGACTAACGATTTAACTCTTGGGTTTAACCTCGCAGCTGCTCCAGCAACTGGGATTAATGTTGGGAAACCAGTATTTTATAAACCAAATGACGTCCCACCAAGTCTTTCCTATGTTCTTTACCGAGCAAATGGAGCTGACGTTGAAGCTGTAGCAGGGGCAAAAATATCTGAATTCAGCATGGACGCTACGGCTGGTGAAGCTCTAAACAGCAGCTTCTCTGCTGAAGGCATTAAGTATTTCTTCAATCCAGTAGAAATTACGGCATCGTCTAAATATTTAGAC
>ERZ869929.217-NODE-217-length-37947-cov-6.953499_pt1 | contig 37947 bp, 46 predicted proteins | sample MGYA00579312_ERZ869929 | MGnify/ENA primary metagenome ERZ869929 (study PRJEB32216, sample SAMN09231818) | wastewater metagenome | place: USA: Maryland | collected 2016-08-09 | study: EMG produced TPA metagenomics assembly of the PRJNA472060 data set (Reclaimed... | reverse complement strand
GTACAACAGGAACATCGGGAACATCTGGTGAATCTGGTTCTAGTGGAACATCAGGTACATCTGGTGAATCTGGTTCTAGTGGAACATCAGGAACTAGTGGGTCAAGTGGAACTTCAGGTACTAGTGGAACATCGGGTACAACAGGAACATCGGGAACATCTGGTGAATCTGGTTCTAGTGGAACATCAGGAACTAGTGGAACATCAGGTACTAGTGGAACTAGTGGAACATCGGGTACAACAGGAACAAGTGGAACTAGTGGTACAAGTGGTAATACTGGAACGTCAGGAACATCAGGTTTAGGTAATTCAACATTTATTACTTTAACAGATGAAGCTACTATTGGTTGGACCTATTCATTAGGATTCAATGCTAGAGTAACTATTAATGGAAATAGAAATTTAAATATAACAGGAGCTACGTCAGGAGAATATGGTACATTAATGGTTACCCAAGGTGGTGCAGGAGGATATAGAATTAACTTTGGTGCTAATGATATTTTTCCAGGTAATACTTATTCATTTCAAACAACAGGTACAGACGTATTTGGTTGGGTATATGATGGAACTTATTTCTATTGGGCTTTTATCCAAAATACACGTTGGCCAGTTGCAATAGGTATATCCTTAGATGGTCAAGGTGGTAATATTACAACAGGTATTAAAGGTTATCGTGTAGTAGAAATAAGTGGCACAGTGACTCACTGGTATGTTGATGCTGATGTATCAGGTTCAATTCAATTTGATTTGAAAAGAAATGGAACATCTATAATTGGAGCAGGTAATAAACCATTATTAAGTGGAACATCAAGTAATGATGCGGTTCCAAGTGGATGGACTTCAACTGCTATTACTGCTAATGATAAACTACAATGGGTAGTGGATTCAGCGGCAACTTGCTCAAACGTTCAGTGTTTCGTTCAAATAACACCATTATAAAATAAAAATAAATATGGAATATACAGAACTATCAAGACGAACAGAAACAATTATTAAAACATTAGTTGAAATGACTTTTATAATTGGAGAACAAATTATTGTTGAAAATATAGAAATATCACATTTTAATCCTAAAGATGAAGCAGAAATTACTTTAGGTATTGAAAATAGATATAATTCTAGAGAAAGAGAACTAAACGAACAATATGGCAGTTAATTTATTCATAGGAACAAACTGGGGAACAGCATCTAACTGGTCTCTTGGCTCAATACCAGCGGCTAGTGATGGTCATGTTGCAACATTTGGTTCGACATCATCCAATTGCACACTTGGGGCAGCAAGAGCATGTGATAGTATAGATTTTACTAACTATACTAATACAATTGCTATGTCTACATTTGCTATAACAGCATCTGGAAATATAACACTTGGTGCGGGAATGGGTCAATCAGGAACAGGAGGTATTGTTTCATCATTTACTGTGAATACAGTAACTATTACTAGTAATGGAAAAACATGGCCAACTACATTTACTATAGCGGGTGCTAGTGGAACAGCATCTATTTCCGGAACTTGGTCTAATACAGGATTGGTAACAACAGGTGGATCTGTCGGAACTAAATGGATTACGGGTTCTCCTATAGTATGTTCAGCTGCTTACACACATGGAACAACTACTACACATATAGTAGATGGAACTGCTAAGATAATTCTTGCTGGTGCTGGGGTTTGGACATGCACTGGGGTGTTACGACTTCCTGTTGAATTAAGATCAACTGGAACATATACGAATAATGGTACAATGAATTATAATACTGGGACATTAACATTAACATCAGGCACATTTTCTGCGGGGGTACTTAATAATCTTGTATCAGCAGCATCAACAACATGGGATACTGATAGAGGTTCTGGTGCTAGTATGTCATTTTATAGAATGGCACTTATAGGAACACATACATTGACTACAAATTTAAATGTGGTTGATAGAATTACAATAAATGGAACAGGTCAATTTGATGGTGCGGGTAAAATAAATAATAATTGGACAATACCTAATTTTTATTTAACACCAGGAGCAGTTGCCACATGGACACTAACTAATGATTTTATATGCACTAATTTCTATCCAAATCAAGCGACATCAGCTTTAACTTTAAATGGATATAATTTATATGTGTCCGGAAATGTATCTCCAATAGGTACTGGTGCTCTATCTGGAACAACAAATATAATTTATAATGGTTCAGGAACTTGGAACGCTACAGGAGCTGGGGTTATTAAAAATAATGTTACAATAAATACTGCCGGAACTTTGAATTTAGGAAATTTTAATTTTAATACAGGAACATTTACATATACAGCTGGAACAATAAATAGTACTGGAACATTTTCTATGATCTTAGATACAATACTTGATACAAATGATATTTTATTGGCTAATGTATCAATAGGAGCTACTTCACAAATATCATTATTAAGTGGATTTAGAATGAATGGTCTTTTATCGACTACTGGTATAACAGCAACAACCGTTACAACACATATGAAATTAAAATCATCATCACCAGGAACACAAAGAACAGTCGTATTATGTCCAGCATGTATTACATCACGACAAGATATATTATACCTTGATGCAACAGATATAGATTCTAGTTTAGGAGAAACTATATGGACATTTCGTGGAGTATTAAGTAACGCAACCAATTGGAGGGTTTTATCAACTCCAACTACAATATCATCAATATTTTAATGAGACCTAATCAGGAGTTTTATAATTTAATGTTTGGAAATCAAAACCATCCAACAGAAATGAATAGTCCAATATATGCTTGTGTATATAATGGTAGTAATGGTAGTATTTGGAAAAGTACTGATGGTGGTGCAAATTGGATTGATTTATCAATTGGTAATAAAGATTTTAGTGGAATAACAACAAGTGGTGAAATAGTTTATGGATGTGTTGCTGGTGGAAAAGTATGGAAAAGTACTAATGGTGGTATAAGCTGGGCATCTTTATCAGCTACTAAAAATTGGGACGGAATAACGACACATGATGGAGTTACAGTTTATTCAAATGTTAGTAGTCCCGCTTCCACTTGGAAAAGCACAGATGGTGGTGTAAATTGGACTGATTTATCAGTTACTCCAGCATTTAGTACAATAACCACACATGATGGAGTTACAATTTATGGTGGAGTATATAGTGGTAGTATTTGGAAAAGTACTAACAGTGGTGTAAATTGGACTGATTTAGTAACAGGAACAAAACTATGGTGGGGAATAACCACACATGATGGAGTTACAATTTATGCATGTGAAGATGGTCCTTTTGGTGCAAGTGGTGGTTATATTTGGAAAAGTACTAACAGTGGTGTAAATTGGACTAGATTAGTAACTGAAAGAAAAAGTTGGAGTGGATTGGCCACATATGATGGTATTACAGTTTATGCTTGTGTTAATGGTCAAAGTATTTGGAAAAGCGCTGATGGTGGTGCGAATTGGGTTGATTTAGCAGTGAGTAGTATAAATTGGAGGGGAATAGCAACTAGATATTAAAAAAAAATAAATAAATAAATAATGGGAACATATTCAGTATATAATATAAAGATAGATAACAAACTAATGTTTACACCAGGTCCAACAGCTGGGTATGTACTCGCTATTGGCGCAGATGGAGACACTTATTGGGCAATTGGTGGTTCTGGAACTTCTGGTTCTGGGGCAACTGGTCCTGCTGGAACAAGCGGTACTTCAGGGACTTCAGGGACTAGTGGAACTTCAGGTGAGATTGGTGCAACAGGTTCTTCGGGAACATCCGGTACAAGTGGTACGTCTGGAACTAGTGGAGATACAGGAACATCTGGTACAAGTGGAACATCTGGTACAAGTGGAACTTCAGGAGAAAGTATTACTGGTGCAACTGGCAGTGACGGCTCTTCAGGAACATCAGGTACGTCAGGAACTAGTGGTGAATCTATAACAGGTGCTACAGGTTCTAATGGTTCATCGGGTACGTCTGGAACATCTGGTGAATCTATAACTGGACCAATTGGTGCAACTGGTTCTAATGGAACGTCAGGAACTAGTGGAACTTCGGGTATAAGTATTACTGGCGCAACTGGTTCTAATGGTTCATCTGGAACTTCAGGTTCAAGTGGTACATCAGGAGCATCTGGTTTAGGATTTACATGGATGGGAATTTTTGATTTAAATGGTCCTCCAGGAGGATGTTATGCTGAAAACGATGTTTGTTTATATACGTTTACATATTCAAGTGTTTTAGCAGGAGTGACGGCATCTAATGGTGATTTAATTATATGTTATAGTGATTGGTGCACTGGAACACCAGATTGGGAACTTTATTTTAGATTTTATTTACCAGGTGGGACTGATGGAACAAGTGGTACTTCTGGTACAAGTGGAACTTCGGGAACATCCGGAACTTCAGGTGAATCTATTACTGGAGCTACAGGTTCTAATGGAACATCAGGAACTAGTGGAACAAGTGGTGAGTCTATAAGTGGTACTTCAGGAACTTCTGGAATAAGCATTACTGGTGCAACTGGTAGTGACGGTACAAGTGGTACTTCAGGAACTAGCGGCAATACAGGAACATCAGGTACAAGTGGAACTTCAGGAGAAAGTATTATTGGTGCGACTGGTTCTAATGGAACGTCAGGAACAAGTGGAACTTCAGGTATAAGTATTACTGGAGCTACAGGTTCTAATGGTTCATCTGGAACTTCAGGGACAAGTGGAACTTCAGGAACTAGCGGAGAATCTATAACTGGAGCAACTGGTAGTGATGGTAGTTCTGGAACATCTGGTACAAGTGGTATAACTGGTGCAACTGGACCAAGTGGATCTGGAACATCGGGAACAAGTGGAACTTCCGGTACATCAGGAGTGACTGGTGCAACTGGACCAGCTGGAGGCGGCGGATCAGTTAATACTATTTCATCTACATTTTCTTCATATTCTGGTTCATCTGATACTATGTTAGGATTAGCTTCTAACACAGGATTATATTTAACAGCTTCTAACACAGGCACATTTTTAGCATCAATTTCTGGATCATTTAAAGTTTCCAGTCCTAGTGGTTATATACAATGGAAATATGGAACAGGTACTGCACCAGTTAGAGGAGCTGCTGTAACAGGTACATCATTCGGATGTGAGTTTCGATTCCAAAATTCAACAGAGACTGCTGCATCACTAGTTGCATTAGCAACAGGATTGAGTATTGGTACAAAATATTGGTTTGATGTAGAAACAGTAGGTGACGGAACTATAACTATTACATCACGTGGTGGTCCAGGAGCTACTGTAATTGAAATTAAATAATATGAATAGTATTAAAAACGGACTTAAATCCACACTTAGAAAAAGAAAAATTATTAAATTATTCTTTAATAAAAACATCTAACTATATTTTATATTTATATTATATAAAACAAAGTTTAGATTTTGGATGAAATAGGAATTAAACAAATCGCGGATCGTTGGGCTAAATCAACTGAAGTTTCTATGAGGGCAATACTTCGTAGAAATAATAAGTCAAATACACGCCTATATAATCTTATTAAAATTAATGTAGTTGAAACACCTGAAGGCGGTTTTAGAATTGAAACTGCTATTCCTAATTATGCTATATTTGTTGATGGTGGAGGAACACCTTGGGGTAGAAAACCAAATTCTAAACCTCCACCTATAAGAAGTATTATGGATTGGATGAATAGAAGAAATATTCAAACTGGAAATGATCCAAATGCACCAGAAGTAAGTAATAATAAAGCAGGTTCTAGATACATGCATGCTTATTTTATATCTAAAAAAATAGGAAAAGAAGGTATAAAGGCAATCCCATTCTTATATCTACTTAAAAGAGGCAGATCAAATGAAGTATTATCTAAACTAATTACAGATCTTGAAATTAGATTTACAGATTATATTAAATCACAATTTAAAGATAACGAAAAAAATATCAACATACAATAATGGCAACAAACGTAGCTGCTACATCCTATCCAATCAGAAGTGTTGGAGATTCAATATGGTATACACTGAAACAGACATCTACCGTACCTACAAATTTAAACTATAGATTTGAAGTTCTAGTATATAATAAAGGAACCGTGGCAACAATTCCGCAAAGTCCTTCATCTAATGCTATTGGGTTGATTGATTTATCTACATTATTAAATTCATATTTATCATATGACTTTCAACCAACAATTACATATTCATATACAAGACCAAATTCAAGTATAAATTATAGATTAAAATGGACTTCTTACACAGGTTCTACAGCTTTAGAATATGAAAATACTTCAAGTTCAACTTTATACTTTACAAGATCATTAGCATTTAATGGTTCTAAAAGAATTGCAGATAACTGGTCTTATCAAGATTATTTATTAAACGCAAATACAAAGAAACCTATGTCTGAATTTACAAGTCAGAAAATGCTTACTACAGATTGGGGAACTTTAACAACTTTTAATGGTCAAATAGGACAAGATACAAGTTCACTTTATACTTCATATCCAGCTTATATGATACTTGACGTTACATATTCAGGAACAGGATTTGATTATCCTACACGTAAAGTATATTCCTTAACGAATAGATATCCTGGTAGTTTATTTACTACAGATAATGTAGTATTACAAGATTCACAAAGAATTGAAATTGAATGGCCAATGGGACCTGCTAATATATTAGCAAATACTGGTATATCTACAAATCCAGTTTATTCATTCCGTAAATGCTATCAATCTGGTATCGGTGAAACAATGACACCTGCTACAATATATCCTTCAGCAACTTATGATTCAGGGACTACGATATTAACTAATGCAATATCTTATCAAATATATTGGGTTTCTGCATTACCTTCATTTACAACATCAGCAGCAACATTCCTTGTTAATTTAGAAGCAAATCGTGTATCTACAAAATATACTATAACATTAGAATCCGAATGTAAGTACACACCAGTGCAATTATCTTGGTTAAACGAAATGGGCGCTTTTGAATATTTTACATTTCGTAAAGCAAATTCTAAAAATGTAATAATGAATCGTAAAGTGTATGATAAATATCCATATACGGTTAATAGTACAACTGGTGTAGTTTCTAAAGAAACATATAAATATGGCAGAACAGCATTTGATACAACAATATCGACAAGTCATGTTATTAATACAGATTGGATAACCGATACTGAATCACTTGCTTTAGAAACATTATGGTCAAGTGCGCAAGTATTTGCTTATATTGATTCAACTTGGAAACCAATAATATTAGATGTATCAGATATGACAATTCAAAGAAAACCAGAAGTAAAAATGTGTCAATATTCAATAAACTTTGTGTCGTCTGATGATAAAAAAACTATTTCACAATGAATACGCAACTACTTTCAAGAAAAAGAATATATTGTTCATTTAATGATACTTCGGATTGGATTAATATCAGTGATGATTTATTTGGAATCCGAAGAGTTGGTGTAGAACCATGGTCATTTGATAATGGGGCATTGCTTAACTATGTAACTACAGACCCAACTACATCATCATTAGTTAGAACTGGAATTGAGTATTCTAAAAAATATAAACTTAAATATACATTACAAGCAGTAGATGGAGTTTTTAATGGAAGTTTTAAGGTGACACTTGGTGGAACTAGTGGAACAACTAGAACCGCTGCTGGTATATATACTGAAGAAATCACTGCAGGAACTAGTGATAATTATATAAAATTTGTTGGATTTAGATCCGTTGGTGGAACTGACCCAGTTTTATTATTAAAGGATGTTTATATTGAGGAGATTGATTGGACTGGTTTAGATTTAGGTGAAAATCCTGACATATATATAAATCTTTCAATCGCTGATGTTCGTGATATATCATCAAAAACTGCTGGATTTACGAGAGATATTACATTACCAGGAACTACAAATAATACTAACTTCTTTAGTTTTGTAAATTATACTAATATAGATTCGTCCTTTTCTTTAAATAAAGGATGTGATACAAAGATAATAGCAAATGGAAATGAAATATTCAGAGGATTTCTACAATTAGTTTCTACTATAAAGGTAAAAGATAGTATTGAATATAATGTAAATATAATAGAATCTGTTAAGAATATATTTGTTGATATGGGTGATAGTACTCTTAATGAACTAGATTTATCTTCCCTTAATCACTATTTAACATCCGCTGAAGTTATGAATTCATATTCATCTACATTCGTTAGCGGCACAGATGACTTCGTATATTCATTTAATGATTACGGTCAGGGTATAGAATCCATTGCTGATAAAACATATTTTGCTCTAAACCCACAAGTAGCATATAGAAGATTTACTGATGTTCCTTTGGCTGCAAATACTGGATTATATTTAGAAGACTTGTTCGCAGGTGTTCGTATTAAATATTTAATAGATAAGATATTTACAACTTATGGTTATACTTATGATTGTACATTATTTGATACAGATGAATTTAAAAGATTAGTATTTTATTTTGGTAGTTCTGTTGATAAGTTATATGAATGGACAACAGTATGCACAGCAGTTGCTAGTGGACATTCTACAAGACTATCTACACATCCTACTGATTTACCATCTTTTGTTGATCCTAATAATACATGGTTTCCAATAGAAGGATTACATAGTGCTGAACCAGATTGGTATTCAACACCAACATTTTGTTATGCTGAATCATCTGTTTCCTTATTTCCAATTAGTTTATATTGTAGACCAATTAGATTCGAAAATATAACATATGAAAATAAAACACACGGTGCATTTCTACAACCACTAAATTATATACCTACTATATTATCAAGAGATGATTTAAAAGTTCCACAAGCTATAACATATACACAAGGTTGGACAACATATACTGAATATCTATTTTCAAATTACATGCCTTATTCTTTTATAGCAAAAGAAAATGGAAAATATAGAATTTCATATCAATATTCAACTACTGGTGTAACTACTAGCAATTGGTCAAAAATGTCTATATACAAGGTATCTAACAATTCTGCACAATCAAGATATGCTGATACAGTGTTTATAGGACAATATAATTATGTAATGCCATCTACACCACAATATTGGAGTGATTGCTTATATACAAATACATCTGAATTTTCATTATTAGTAAGTGAAACTAAGACAACAAATGTTACAGATTCATATTTAGTCGATACTTTAACTGGTTTAACTTATCTTGAATTGGATTTAGAAAAGGGTGATAGTATATTTGTAAGTTATGACCACGCTGTTGGTCAATTACCTTATAATGTATCAGGGACTTTATTAGTTCAAGAACTTACATACACATACAATACGCTTATACAAGGTACTGATTTAGTTCCTGATATGAAACAATCTGAATTCTTAAAGGGTATATTTGATATGTTTAATCTTTATACTACGAAAGATGAGTATGATAATTATACAATAAAGACAAGAGATGAATTTTACTTATCAGGTGTTAAACATATATGGACAGATAAATTAGATTATGGTGCTGATATAGAAACTTATTTTCTATCAGAACTTAACATAAATAGTTTTAGTATTAAATATAAACAACATGATGACTATTATAAAAAGATATACTTATCAGAAAATAACTATGAATATGGAGATCTTGATACAGTTGAATTTGATAATGACTTCTTTACTGATGATCTAACAATTGAATTACCATTTAGCATCGCTCCTATATCTTGGTTGTATAATAGAAATTATTATCGTCAAACGTGTTTTGCTGATGCTAATACTAATGCCCAAGAATATACTTGTAATAGAATAATTCCATATAGTGATAATATACCAAATGGTGAATATGATTTTGAGATTGGTCCTCATATAGGATTCTTTAAACAAGTTCCATGGTATGATTATACTGCATTTCTGGCTACTACAGAACCTAAGTTTAATGTAGAAGGTAATGTAATGTTAAGTGCTAATGGGTTCCCAGTATCTACACACATATTAAATCCACATAACATAACAACATCCGCATATTCACAAACATTCGATGATTTAAGTTTTGGTGGATTAGATACTTATTACTTTACAAGATTAGATAATCAACATACATCGAATAATATATATGATGTATTTTGGAAACCATATATAACATCAATTAATCATAAAGATTCTAAAATAGTAACTGCTTACTTTAAATTAGAGGCAAATGACATCTTCACACTTAACCTAAACGATTCAATCTATGTAGTTGACACTTGGTATTGGATTAATAAAATAATTGATTATAACCCATTACATAAGATTTGTAAGGTAGAACTTTTAAAGTTAAAGGATACTAATTTAATTTCTCAAACTTATACAATTATACCAAGAGGTACAACAACAGATACAGTTGATAGGGTATCAATATCACAACCTATTAATATAGTTGAAAAAACACTTAACGATTCTGTATCATATGGTAGATCACCAACTACTACTAAACTATTAGCATCAACTCAATCATCTGTTTTAGAAGGTGGTGAGAATGAAGTTCAAGATTTATTTGGTGAATTTTCAGTAATTAATATAGTTGAAGGTGGTGAAAATTGTGTTCGTGAATATGGTTCATTATCTGTTAATAATATAATTGATGGAGGCATCAATCAATAATAAATATAAAAAATAAAATAATTAAAAGTTATGTCACAAATCGTCCAAAACAGTAGAATATTAATAAAAAGAAGCACTACAGCAGGGGAAGTTCCAACTATACCCGCAACACTAGACCACACAAATGGAACCTGGTTAGCAACAGATATATACAGCGGGGAGCTGTTCTTAAATATTGCTGATGGCCGTATGTGGATGGGCCTTACAAATAGCATTAAAGAAATAATTTTTAATGGAACAAATTCAACCTTCTTATCCCTTACAGATGTGCCTTTAACATATTCCGGACAATCATTAAAAGGATTACGAGTTAATGTTAGTGAGACAGCATTGGAGTTTTATGATAATGGTGACTATATGGTTGCCCTTGATACATCCCCAACTGCTTCATATTATCTATCCGCAACATACTCAGAAGTATCTGGTAATACATTAATTCCTATACAAAGAATAAATAATGGAGCAACTGGTTCAAACGATTTATGGAGTGGAAGTTTTATATATTCAACAATGTCTACAATAGTAAGTAATCTAATTGGTGTTGCTGGTATAACTGGTTCAATCCAATTAAATGCTGGTGATGGAACATTTACAAGTCCTACATCTGGTGATTATGATTCTACTGTTGATAGTTGGGATTTTTCTTACAGAGGTGGTGCTTATGGTCAAAATACATTTACACGTGGTAATAAAACATTTGCAGGTCATTATGGAAATATAGTTCAATCAACTGATGGAACTGGAACCTATCTAATAGTAGATGGTGATGAAACTACAAATTATTCTGTAGGTGATTCTATTCTTATTGTTATCGGTGGTGTAACTGCTTCTGAAGAACGTGTTATTGCAACTTGTTCTTATGATGGTGGTTTAACAGAAACTACAATTTATCCAACTGTTGCATTTACAGATGGTGCTGTTGAATTATTAATTAATTTAACTACTACATCACAACCTAATTCAACTGCTGAAGGAAACTTTACAATTGCTATTGGTGAGAACAGTCATACAGAGGGATATCAATCTATATCAGAAGGTGTTGATAGTCATAGTGAGGGTTCAGGTACATTAGCATCTGGAATAGGAGCTCATAGTGAAGGTATAAATACAGTTGCTTCAGGCGACTATGCCCACGCTGAGGGGTCAGGTACAGACGCAAAAGGTGAAGCTTCACACGCTGAAGGATTATATAGTCAGGCAGTAGGCTTGTACGCCCACGCTGAGGGAAATAGTACTCAAGCAGATGGTGACTATTCACACACAGAGGGATATGGAACTTTAGCATCGGGTGACTATTCACACGCACAAGGACGTAATACAGTAGCAAGTGCAGACTATTCAAATGCTTCTGGTTATAAAAGTGCTGCACAAGGATTATATTCAAATGCATATGGTATTGAATCATCAGCAGTAAATGTTGCTGAAGTAAGTTTATCATCTGGTAAAGTAGATTCTAAGTTTAGTCAAAAGTCGAATGTTGTATTAGGGTGCATAACCACAGGAACATCATCCACAGTTGCTAAGATTGATTATTCTGACACAGCTGTTAATTATATACTCCGAGTAGATTCATCTTACCTGTTTAGTGTGGGAGGTGTTTGCCGAGCATCAGGTGGTTCATCATCTGTTGTATTACCACAAATCATAGGGGGTGTTAAAAATATAGGTGGAACTAATTCATTCTGTTTTGGACCAACCACTATTAATTTATCTGGTGATATAACTGCTTCTATTGAAGGTCAGATCAATGCAAATGAATTTGAAGTAATTTGTAATGGTCCTACTTATGAAACACATTGGACACTAACATTGGAAGTATTGGAAATAAATTACTAAGATCGTAAAAGGTCCAAGGAATTGTGAAACCTTGGACCTCTCAAAAGAAAGAAAACACGACAAGTAGAATTCAAGTTTCTTCTGGTTAATATTTATATTAAATTAAATTAATTTGTTTAGTTTTATATCCCTTTTATGTTGTTTTATTATATTGTCTAATTCACTATCTTTAACTACATGTCGTTCATAATGTTCTTCACCTGTTTTAGTGTTGAAGCAATGTGTTTGACTATATGACTCCACACCATGTATCTTTCCTATAAGTATATTTTTATAATAAACTTTCAAAAAATCATTGGTACTTTTATAAAGACGGACGTCGTCCACGATACTATCTGGATTACGTTCAACTGTATAATCTGGATTATCATCTAACTTAAATCCTTTTGGTTTAGTCTTTTCAATTAACTTACCAGTACCTATACCACCAACTATACATATACTTATATATATTACCCAGTGATACCAATGATAATTTGACACACTATGTGGTAATACAAAAAATATTATTGGTGATATAATTATACACCATAATATCAAGGATATAATATTACGTTTTACTTGGGATTTAATGTAAAGTGGTTTCATATAATTACTATGTCATTGATTGTTAAATCTGTTTGGTATATTACCAATTTATTATATAAATATATTCTAAAATTCATAAGTCTAAATTAATCTGGTTAAAAAATAGTTTAAGTATCTTTTCCATTCTATAAATATTTCTTTGATTAACCCATTGATCATCAATCCACCTATTTACTGAAAAATTACCATAACCGAAATCCTTCTCACCAAAATAATACTCAGCTGGCTTTCCTAAGGCCTTAATACTCTGTATTACTTTTGGATCTACTTTGGTACAATCTAATGTGATTATTTGTTTATATTTCATACCCTAAATATACTAATAAATATTATATAAATAAAATTTAAAATAGTTGTTTATTTAAAAAGAATAGCTTATATTTGTATAACATTTAAAACTTACGACAATGAAACAATTTGTAGAAAATTTAACCGAAGACCAATTGAAAGACCTTATGTATCATTTATCAAGAAGTGGTAGAGTAGTTATACCTAATTGGTTTACAGCAGAGACAATTAGAAATATGTATAAGAATGATGAGGAAATTGATATTGATAACTTATCAATCAAGGATATACAACTATCTTGTGAAGGTGATGAAAGAGTAGAAATGGTTCTACACGAGGCTGTTTTGGATGTTCATAACCAACCAAATTCCGTGGACTTTAATTTCACATGGAAAAAATAAGTTATTTAGTTTGTTTCTAAACAAAATTATCCTTATATTTGTGTAACATTTAAAACTTACGACAATGAAAATAGATAATAAATTACAAGAAGTTATAAAGAAGATAGTTTATGGTTCAATTGTAAATCAAAAACAAATAGGATGTGATTTAGGTGAATTAAAGACCACGAATATAAAATACTATATGCCTATTATATGTCGTAGTTTAGAAAAAGTAGATTCAAATGTTTGTAAAAATAAATCTGATTTTGTCAATATAATAATTGAATTTCTTACACAAATTAATGATTATATACCAGAAGATATTCTTGGAGCTGAAATAACTTTTAATATTCTTTCTAATGGGGATGTAGCAACTTTAATCAAAAAGAATTAATATGAAAAACGTAGGAACTATATTAGATACTTATTGTAAAGAATGTGGTAAGCACTTAAATACAACCAGAAAGAATAAAGTATTCTGTGATGAATCATGTTGCCACGCATATGGACATAAAGATGGTGGTAAACACATTGATAATAAAGTATGTGTAATATGCGGTAATGAATTCACACCTAATCCTAAAGCACATATAGTAAAAACTTGTGGCGAAGTATGTTCTAAAAAATTACAAAGAATAAATAAGACTAAAAGACAGAAGGATGTTCGTAAGGATTTCCGTGAAAGATGGGGATTAGCAACAGGATGTAATTCTATTAATAAAGAATTTATACACTGCCAAGATTTGTTAGAAAACAATCCTGCATTATTAGAAGCACTGAAGGCTATACAAAAGATAAAAGATTTAACCCCAACTAAAGAACAACAATTAGAAAATAGAAGGGAACTTGCTAAAGGTTATAGAAGTAATCCAGAATTCAGAAAAAAGGAATCGGAAAGGGGTAAAGAATATCGTAAAGATCCAAAGATAAAAGAAAGATATAACTTACGGAAGGCCGAGTGGGTAAAAAAGAAAAGGGAAACAGATCCAGAATGGGTGGAGAGAAGAGCAGAATATCAACGAAAATATCGTGAAAATAAAAGAAATCTTAAAAAAGATTTGGTAGAATCAAATTAATATATTATATTTACATAAATAAACAACTAAAAACAAAAACAAAATGAATATTAAAAATTTACGCGACGAGTTAATCGAAGTATTCGAAGGACTAAAAGCAGGTAGCGTTAAAACAAAAGACGCAAAAGAACTAATCAATTGTTCTGGTAAGATAATTCTAACATCTAAAATAGAATTGGATTACAATAAATTTATGAACTTAAAAAGAACTGTAGACTTCTTGGATGTAAAGGAAGAAGTCATTGAAGTTAAGGCGGAATAATGAAAATAAGACTTAAATCTAAATATGGTTGCGATCATAAAAGTGGATATGCACCAAGTCCATACCGAATTGTTGATTTGTGGGAACTGGACATAACACAGAAAATGGTAAAGGAAAATGGGATGGACTGGTTGCATAACCATTTAAAGGAACTATTGACTTGGGATAGAACATGGAAACAATATGAATCTTATCAAATAATTGAGGAATAAAATATGGACAATAAAGAAAAGGAAAGACTTTGGAATGAATGGGGTTATGAATTTGGAAAAGATGGTGATAGATGGGTTACACATCCAGATTATAATTACTTAATAGGTAAAGCGTGGTCAATAGATTCTATGTATGAATTATGCCTATCACATAGAAATTCTATTATTAAATATGGTAAAGAAATAACTAAAAAACTTTTTCAATAAAATTATGAAAACAAAAAAGAAAATTACAAATTATGAATTGGCTATTCTAGCATTAGAAACTAATTTAAATTGTCCAATGACCGCTAAAGAAATTGTTGCGGATATTGAACAACATACTGGAATTGTTATATCTAGGGAATCAATAATCCCTACATTAATACATAATTCCATTAACACAATAGCATTTAAAACAAATACAAAGAACAGAAATACCTTTATAATTGTAGATAAGAAGCCGCAAAGATTTCAATTAATAGGGTTTAGTTTATCTAATTATGAATTGATTAAGGTAGTATCTAAAAGATTAAGAAACATTAAATACGATTTTTAAAGTGAATAATGAATAACTATTTCTTATAGTGTTCCCTTTTATACTTAGCCTGATATTCGTTCCATTTACGTCTAGTTTCTGGATCGGTTTTACGCCTATTCTTTACATATTCAACCATCCATCTATTACATTTTTCACGATTGTTTAGGTAATATATTCTACCCCTTTTACTTAATATCTTAGACATTTCTTCCTTTGAATAATTAAAGGTAGGAATGTTTTTGTTTAATAGTTTAAGCCCAAGTGATTGATAGAATATAATCCATTCACGTTCTTTACCTAGATCTTCTTTACCTATCATAATATCTATCTGTTCAATAGATAAATCATTTTTTCTTTCTATAAATATAGGATGTAGTTTATCACACCTGTGTGAATTTAATCTACGCATTAGTGTTTGTGATGTAGATCCAACATATATTATATTACCATCTAATACAATATGATACACCAATCGTGGAAACTTTTCTGTGTGTTTCATAAAAATTATATTAAAATTTATTTTAAATGTTTTAAAACTTTTTAAATTAAACTACATATACTAGATCTAGTAGATCCATTTAAATGTTAAACCGAACGTCGTGTCTCACGACGACGTTCGTATCTAGATCTATTAATATATTTAAATATGTAGTTTATTAGTTTAATAGTTTATTAGTTTAATAGTTTAATAGTTTATTAGTTTATTAGTTTAATAGTTTATTAGTTTAATAGTTTATTAGTTTAATAGTTTAATAGTTTAATAGTTTATTAGTTTAATAGTTTAATTTATGGAATCAATTATAGAAATATTAAAGGAACATTTAAAAGGTAAATCACTAGAACACTGTATTAAGTTTATAGAATATCTATTCAATGAAGCTAATGGTTCTGGTAATCTAGTACAAATTAACCAAAGAACATTAGAAAGACAATTTTTTTGTTCAAGTGTTATAAGGCATAAATGTATTAAACTACTTAAAGAATTTGAAATAATTGAAGTAACACAATTCTATTCTAAACGTGATAAGGTTGCCAAATCGTATAGAATATCTAATAAGTATTTATCATTGGAAAAACAATCCACTGTTACAATTAACAGTGTTCCATTGGAAGTTAAGCAGGTTATTACAGAACAGGAATTCTTTGAAGAATCTAATAAAGATTGTGATAATATAAAATTTAGATATAAGGGATTTGGTGAGTTTATTGAACGGTGTTTTACAATTGAAGATAAAAGGATCGCTAGGTCTGTATGGGATATATTAGGAATATATACATCTGAAGAAAATTTTACAAAAATATTAATCGATAAATACCAAATTGATAAAGAAAAGTGTTGGTATTTATATAATAGATTGATTGATAAGTCAAAAAAAATACAAGTAAGCAGTGAATTTACTATGTGAATATGATGCTATTAAATATTCTATATCTAATGATGGTGAATCATATACCATTTTAAATGAATTTTTAGATAAACTATCAATAGTTGAATTAAACTTACTTCTATATCAAATAATTGACGATTATAATTTTTTCAAAGATTTATATAATCCACCATATTATAATAAGAATGAACATGATCTAAGAGCATATATCCGCAATAGGAAGCTACTATCATTGGGTTTATAAAAACAAAACCAAATTTAGATATATAAGTTATATGGGAGAGTGTATTGAAGTGACCGTTAAAGGTGCCCGTATATGGGTTAGAAAAGAAAGAAGGAAAACCAAAATATTAAATATATTTAAAAATTAATCCATATGAATGAACCTACGCGACCAGAAATTATTACAAATATACAAAGATACTAATAAAGATTTATATGAACTATTTAGATCCGTTAAGCGCCAAGAAACAATTAGGAATATATTTAACACGCAAGACGCTAGCCTACAGGATATCCAAGGACTGGTTGGCACAGACCAGAAAGAAGAAAATACTAAAACTACTAAATGAAGTTAAACGCTAAGTTTCCTAGAAAAGTATATCGTTTGATATTATCAGGTGAAACTGTATATGTGGGGTCAATCAGTACCAAATCATTAAAGCAGAGATTAGGAACACATAAAATGGGATATACACATCCTATTTTACGGGAAAGAAAAGACGACTTATCAATAGAACAAATTGATATTATTGAAACAGAACAGGAATTATATAAGGAACAATATTGGATAGACTATTATCGAAATCAAGGGTGTAAATTATTAAATAAAGTTAGCCAATTATTTATATCACAAAGTAAAGAATATAATAATCAACATCAAAAAGAATATAGTAAAAAAAATCCGGACAAGATAAAAGAGGCTCAAAAAAAATGGAGGGATAATAATAAGGAAAAAATAAAAGAATGGAGATGTAGAGATAAGGAAAAAATAAAAGAATATCGTAGAAAAATAACATCTATTCAAAGAAAAAGATATAAGGACAGGTGGAAAGAAAAAATTAAAAATAAAAATGATTATACTCAACCTAGACGAACTTAAAGTAGAAGGTGATATGGAACTATGGCTAACTCAAAATTACGCTGACTGTGAGTTTGTAATATATGGTGATGAAGTTTATTTATATCCTATTAAAGAAAAAGCATTATCAAAATTCGGAACTCCATATAGAATAAATAAGTTTAGAAAGAAATTAAAGTAATATGAATATGAAAAATTGGCAAAGTATGAACAAGAAATTAGACAAACAAGTCAATGATATGATCATTGATAGATTTAAAGAAATTAGACAACTACCCGAATTTCAACCAAATTCAAATGATGAATTATATGGTAAAGGATTATCTTGTAAAGAAATTCTTACAATTAAAGATAAGATTATACCTTTAGATCAGGAAATACTTTACTATCAGGAAATACTATGGAAGGTTCAAAATATAGATGAGAGTAAGTTTACATCCTTTATTGAAAGAATTCAAATAAAGTTTAGATCAACAATTAATAGGTTGCAAGACAAAAGAAATATTCTACAGGAAAAATTAGATAAAGATAATATATTTATATTTTGTAATAAATATTTCCCCGAAAATTTAGTATTTGATTTCCTAAGTAAGAAGATAATTTTTTTATATGATAATACCCTAACTAATGAGGTGTACTGGACTTATGGAAAGAATATAGTGGTTGGAACAGATACAGATCAACTCACAATAAATGGTAATAAGATAACATATAAGATGGTTGTTAATTTCTATTTTCCAGATGAAATATATATTATATGATGACCGAAGATGAAATAGATAAAGATGTTAAACGAATTTGTGATGAAATAAATAGTCGTGAACCAGTTGAAGTAAGAACTTGTCGTAAGTGTGGCCAGACCAAGACTATGGAACATTTCAAATCATATTGTCATCAGTCTAAGAAAGGCCCAATGTATCGTCATAAGACCTGTCGTGTATGTGAATCTAAACGAATATATAAAACTAAATATAATTCGGATGTATATAAAGTTCTACCTAGAAGATATTTAGATAAAGAAGAACGATATTTTATTCGTAAGTTAGAAATCCGTAAGGGTCAATGTGAATTAGTAGATGTATGGCAAATGATACATATATTCACAGATGTGTTTGGTGTTAAGATGACTGACCTAAGTATAGAAAATGAATTGGCTTGGATGTATTCCAGATTACTAGAAGTAAAAAACAATCCGGATATTAAATTATATGTTCGTTCAGGTTCTTATGCGTGGTATAGAAATAAAGCACGTGAAGAACAATCAATTATAAATGTAACTGTATCACACAAGAAATGCCCAACTTGTGGCGAATTAAAAGAAGCACACCTATTTAGTAGATGTAGAAGATCACATGATGGATTAGCTGGGTATTGTAAAGTATGTCATAAAGCATATTCAGAAAAGTATAAACTAAAACGTTCTGAATATAGACATAAGAGTTATTTAAAATTAAAACAAGCTGCTGACGTAGAGAAGTTAAAATAAATAATATATAGACTAGAAATGCAAAAATAAAAAACCTAATATGGATAATATTTATGAGATTAAGAAACGAATATCAATAGAACTACATAGAACACCAAACTTTATTGATATACATTCACAATGTGATAAAGATCTTTATGAACTAATACAAGAAATAAATAATTGTTTTTTAGTATTAGTAGTTGATAGAATATTAAAACCATCATCAATACAAAGAATTTCATATAGAATAAATGACCTATTAGTTGAAATGGTAAGTAGAACAAAACCATCAAAGCAACTCATACTTGCAGCTTATTTTGACCAAGTAATAGATTATCTAAAACAAGAATGTATAGATGAAGAACTTTGGGAGGGTATGCAAAACCTAAAAAACTTCGCTGAAATATATTATGCTGACGAAACTAAATAAGAATGGATTAGATGTATATTTAACACAAGATTATTATGTTCTATTAAACATAACTAAAAAGATTATTCATACAAACCAGACAGATGATAATGAAGTTGATGTTCTAAATTCCATCTTACTAGAAATATATAACAAACCAAATAATACAATAAGAAAATTATTAAGAACAGGAAAAACAAGATTCTATATTATTAATTTACTAAAAAGAAGTATAACAAGTGAAACTTCCGCATATCATTATGAATATAACTTATATCGTGATAGGAAAGTAGATATTCCATTAAGAGATGTTGCACAAAAAGAATATATAGATAATGGTGAAATTGAAAAATATGCAGAATATATCCTACACACTGAATGTAACTGGTTTGAACTTGAGATATTCAAACGTATTGTTTATGATGGATATACATTTGCACGTTTTGCTAAAGAAACAAATATACCAGGAACGTATTTATTTATAACTTATACAGATGTAAAACGTAAACTAAGAAAAGCAATAAAAAATAAATTTTATTATGGATAATCAAAAACCAAGAAATTCAAATGGTCAATTTGTAAAGAAACCAGAAACTACTGTCATAAAAGATATTATACCAGAAGAAGAATTCTTTACACAGTTTGATAAAGAAGAAGAAAAAGTAATACAAGAGTTACAACCATTAGTTGTACAGATACGTGAGTTTGTTAAGAAGATGTCGGGTAAAAGTCGTATGTCTTTTGATGAAGCTAAGGTAATGTTTGACTTGTATAATAAACATACGGGATTAATGGAACGTAATTACAATTGCGATCTATGCGCAATTAGAATATTTAACGAACTCAGAAAAGTATAAAAAAATTTACTTATAAAAAGTCATACAATGTCATATGGGACAATATCCAATTATAGAAAGAAAAGAAAGATTAGATTTCATAAGAAATTTAATCACTCATAGTTTTTCAGATCAAAGAATTGCTGAAGAATTTGCTGAGCATTACAATTTATGTTTAAGACAAGCATGGAGATATGTGCGTGTAGTTCGCCAAAGATTCTTAAAAGAAGTTAAAGAAAAGACTTTAGAAAATATACTTGATGAATATAATCAATTAATTGATAAGTATGAATTACGAGATCCTAAATTAGCAAAAGACTATAGACAACAACGTGATAAGATATTAGGTATTATACAAACTAAAGTAGATATAACTTCAGGCGGTGAGAAACTAACAGAGATTAAAATAATAGAAGTTAAGAAAGATGGCAACACTGGAACTTAATACTTCTACAGTCTTTACTAAAAACTATGATGCGTTACGAGATCCAAAGATTAGGTTCGTGATCAATCAAGGTGGAAGTAGATCTTCCAAAACCTGGAGTCTGTGTCAAATGTTAATTGTATATTGTCTAAGTAATAAGAATAAGATTATATCTATAATTCGTAAATCATTACCTTCACTTAAAGGTTCTGTATTGCGAGACTTCTTATTAATAATGGATCAATTAGGATTATATAAAGAATCACAATATAATAGAACAGAACTTATTTATACATTTGATACAGGAAGCATGATAGAGTTTTTTAGTTGTGATGATTCACAAAAGTTGCGTGGTCGTAAGCGTGATATTGGTTGGTTGAATGAAACCAATGAATTATCGTTTGAAGAATTTCAGCAGTTAAACTTCCGTACAACAGAAAAGATTATATGTGATTACAATCCTTCATTCCAAATGCATTGGGTATATGATTTAATATCACGTGATAACTCAATATTAATCCATTCAACATATAAAGATAATCCATTCTTACAACAAGAATTAGTAAATGAAATTGAGAACCTAATAACATTAGATGATGATTACTATCGTGTATATGCTTTAGGTGAACGCGGGTCAGGCAAGACTACAATATATTCACATTGGAAGTATTGTGATGTTTTACCAGAAGGTGAACGTGTAATTGGAGTAGACTTCGGATTTACGCACCCGACTGCAGTAGTTGAATGTAGATTTATGGATAATAATGTATATGTTCAGGAGTTATTATATGAGTCTAAATTAACTTCACAGGATTTAATTGATAGACTATTACAAATGAATTTGGGTTCAACAGAGATTGTATGTGATAGTGCCAGACCTGAGATGATTGAGGATATGAAGCGAGTTAGATTGAACGCACATTCAGCAATTAAAGATGTTAAAGATGGAATTGATAGTGTTAAAACTTCTGCACTATTTATTAATAAAAGTAGTATAAACCTATTGAAAGAGATTTCAAGTTATAGATGGAAAACAAATGGTGATAGAACTATTGATGAACCAGTTAAAATCTATGATGATGCGGTTGACGCGATGAGATATTCTATTCATTGGTATAAACAAAAAAACAAAAAGAGTTCAGGAGTGTATCACATTTTATGAAAGAATTAATAGAAAAGATAAAATTAGCAATAAGTAAAGGAATAACTTGTAATCCTGAAACTGGGCAAGTATTTGGTAATACTGGTAAAGAACTTACATATAAAATAAATGGATACCCAACAATTGGATTTAATCATGAAGGTAAAGTATATAAAATTGGTTCACATCAATTTATATTTTATATAGTTCATAATAAATGTGTAAAACTAATAGATCACATTAATACAATTACAACTGATAATAGGATATCAAACTTAAGGGAACTAGATAATTCTGGTAATAAAAGAAATTCAAATAAAATAAAAGGGTATTATTATAATAAACAAAATAAAAAATGGCATGCACAAATTGTAGTAAATAGAAAGGTTGAATATTTAGGAGAGTTTGATTGCCCATTATTAGCTGGTATGGCTTATAAAAAAAGAAGAAATGAATTAGGATTATGAATTTAATAATTAATGGACTAACTTATAGTATGCCAAATTGTTGGCAAGAAGTTAATGTAGAAACATTTCAAAAGTTAAATTTAATTGATAAGACACAAGATGAAATTGATTTAACATTGAATATAATAAGTACTGTGTCAGGAATTCCATTTGATCAATTGGAAGATATTCCAGCAACTGAATACTATAAACTAAAGAATGTATTGAAGTATTTAGAAACAGATGTTAAAAGAGATTTGAAATATAGATTTACATTAGATGGAATTGAATATGGACTATCACATGATGTTTCTAAAATGACTGCAAGAGAATACTTAGATGCGGACGTGATAACTAAAAATCATGAAACTATTGTAGATAACTTACACCTATTACTTGGTGTACTTTATAGACCAATTATAAAAATTACTAATCCTAATGATAAACTAGGATTTAAACTAGAACCATATAGAACCGAAGACCTTGAAGATAGAGCCAAACTATTTAAGAAAGCACCAATAGATATTGCTATGAGCTTGCTTTTTTTTTTCGGAATATATGCAACAGAATTGTCGGGTTGTATAGCGGTCTATTCATCGAAAATAATCAAACCGAAGACGAAGAAGAAACGCCAGACAAAGAAGAAGTAGAATCCTTTTCTGAGAAGTGGGGTTGGCTAATTGCTTTAAATGAACTAGCAGGTAATGATTTACGTCTACGCGAACTTTGGCTTGATGAACCAATATATAGTTTCCTAAATCAGTTATCTTTTCTTAAAGAAAATGCTGAAAGACAAAAATAAATACAATTATTTTATATTTATATTATATAAAATAAATTATGCGAATGATTAAAAGCGACGCGTTTTTACCTATAACCTTTGGTACGATTACTGGAGGGACAAAAGGATATTTAATTGGAATGATCACAGCAAGTGGAATTATACAAGTAGTTGTATATGCAGCAGTTGGTGCTATAGTGGGTTGGTTTTTAAAACTATTATTAGATAAAATAAAAATTAAATGGGATAACTACCAATTAAAACTAAAGAGTGAATTTAAACTAAAACCTACAAACAATAAACCAAAAGGTAAGATAAAAATAACAAAATAAAAATATGGGAGTAAAACACAGAATTAAAATAGACGGTGTAGATGACATCGGAACAGGGACCACCAGAGGGATGGGGACTGCAATTGACTTATACTATGATGTCGATACTAACACTATTAGAAAATATACAGTTGATGGTGATAGTGCATTAGCAGATAGTGATGTTCAAACATTAGCAAATGTATTAGCATTAGGCAATACAACTGGAGGATATAACATAACAGTATTACCAGGTGATAAAATCTATGGCACAAATTCTTTAACATTTAGAGACGCTTCAGGAACTTATTCATTATCTGAATTAGTTGGAATAGGCCCAATCGGTCCTACAGGTTCTACAGGTTCTACAGGAGCAACAGGTGAAACTGGAGCAACAGGTTCACAAGGTATTGAAGGTCCAATCGGACCAACAGGTTCTGCTGGAACAAATGGTATAGATGGTGCAACTGGTCCCGCAGGTTCAGGAACTTATTCAGGAACATTTTCAACACCAGACGGTATCGTAACATTTACTAATGGATTAATTGTAAATTGTGATTGGATAGTATAATAATAATAATTTAAACAAACTTTTAAAGACCAATAAAACATATTGGTCTTTTTTATATTTATATAATATAAACTAAATTTTATTAAATGAAAAACTTCCTAATTAGTGTAGATGATATATATGACTTATCAAAAGCTGTTTTAACAACCACAACTGGTTTAACTGTATCGTTAGCAAGTGGTAGTATATTAGCAGTTAATCAAGATGTAAACACATCAACCTTAAATAGTTCAACTGCTTCAATCGCGGCAGGTGGAACATTTTCTGGAACAGGTGAATCTACATTAGCAATTGTAGGTATTCAAGTAAATTACTTTAGTAATACTAATGCGAATATCTATGTAGATCAATCAGAAGATAATATAAATTGGGATATTACAGACCCATATAACTATTATACAATGAATGGTGGCTGGTCAACAACAGTTCAGGCAACATCTAATTATTTTAGAGTTCGTGTATGGAACTATTCTACAACTGAAGCGACTACGGTTAGATTAAATGTGGCAAAATGCCCGATAGTAGAAGCAGTTCCTAGAAGTTTAGATGAAGACGGACATTTTAAAGTGGCAGTGGAACATATGCGTGATAATTATGATTGGTCTGTTGAGAATACACCACAGGGTGAAATGCGTGTAGCAGAACCAGTTAGATTAGTTGGAACTAATTTTACTGGTTCTATATTAGATACAAACTTCTGGACAACAACATCTAATCTCGGAGCAACCGCATCTTTATCATTAGGTGAATTAAGTATATCATCTGGAACATATTCAACAGGAACAGCATCAATTGTATCAGTCCGTAGAGCAAGATATATAGCAGGTATTGCTAATAGATTTAGAACACAATTATTATTAGATGAACCATCAGATAATAATATAAGACGATGGGGGGTATTTGATGCAAGTGATGGAGCATTCTTTTTATATAATGGATTAACAATGTCAGTTGCTACAAGAATAAGCGGAGTAGACACAATAGTTCCATATACATCTTGGAATACATTTCGTGATATATCAAAATGGAATTTAACAAACTATCAAACCTATGAAATATATTGGAATAATAAATCAGTATATTTTACAATTGGTGATATGTTAGTTCATAAATTCACATCAACAAACACACCTTGGGCATCAACTAGAACATTACCAATTGCTATTAATTCAGTCAATTCAGCTGGAGCAACTTCATATAATATAAAATGTTTAGTAGCGTCAGTTGCACGTTTGGGTAAATTAGAATCTGCTACAATATATAAGTATTATGGAACTTCGGGAACATATGTTGCTAAAATAGGTTCAGGTAGATTACATACGGTAATAATTGGTGATAATGTAGGAACAGTAGTAGTTTATGATGATGTGTCGGCAGTTGCTGCTAATACAATATTATCTGTAGATTCATCAAAAGTATTCGGGGCATTCCAAATTAATACTGGATTCTATAATGGATTGACTGTTGTATTAAGTGCTAACGCTAAGGTTTCGATCATATACGAATAAAATAATAATATAAAATGGCACAAGAAGATGTAAATATTAAGATAAATGTAGGTGGAAATGGTCTACAAACTGTAAAACAGATGAAGGATGAAATCCGTCAATTAACTATTGCAATGGGTGAAGCTGGTGCACGTGGTGATAAAGCTGGGTTTGATAAATTTGCTGTTAAAATTGGTGGGTTAAAGAATGAAATTGCCCAATTGAATCAGGGTATGAAGAATGTAGACCCACAACAAATTGTAGCATCTGTCGCTGGATTAGCATCTGGTATTGCTGGTGGGTTTAGTGCTATCAGTGCAGGGTTTGATTTAATTGCTGGTGATAATAAAGCTATGCAAGAAACAATGGGTAAGACTGCAAAGATTATTCAGATGCTTCAAGGATTAGAATCAGTTAGACAATTATTCGAAAAACAAGGATTAATAAATTCATTAGCATTACAAGCAAAGAATTTATTTATGAAACAAGCTACCACAACCGCGATAGTGGCACAAACAGTAGCTATAGAAGGTCAAGCAGCAGCAACTGCAGAAGCCACAGTTGCACAAGAAGCTATGAATGTCGCTGCTTATGCTAACCCATATGTATTATTAGCAATTGCAATTGCAGCGTTAGTTGTGGCAATAGGAACATATGCTTCATCAGCAAGTGAAGCCGCAGATCAAAACGAAAAGACATTAGAAGGATTAGAAAAGTTAAGTGAAGCTCAAACAGAAAATACAGCAATTGTAGAATTAGCAACAGCACAAACAGAATTAGAATTAAAAGTTAATAGAGCACTTGGTGATGCATTTGAATATGTAAGAGTTATGCTTGGTGGATTAACAGATGAAGAAATTAAACATCTTAAATCTATGCAAGATATGGGTGATAAAGTAAAGACATTATCTAAAGATAGATTAGATTTAGCAAAAGCTGAAGGTAAGTCAAACTTAGAATTACTTCAGATTAAAAAAGTAAATGCACAAAATGAATTTATTATTAATAGTAATTTATTTAAAAAGAATACCGAATTAAGTAATGACCAACGTAAGAAATTAAAAGAAGATGCGTTACAAGCAGGTAAAGATTATATTCAAATTGAAAAGGATATTGCTTATGAAAAGATAAGAATACAAAAAGAAGCTGATGAAGAGGCGAAAAAGAAGAGGGAAGAAGCAGGTAAAGATTATGAAAAGGCAATAAAAGAACTAAATAAAAAAATAGCCGCTGGTATAGAGTTAAATAATAAAGAACTTACTTTACTTGATATAAAGAATACAAAAGATAAGAGAGAGAAACACGAAAAGGAAGTTGCTGAATATATTAAAACAGAAAAGGAAAAAATAAAACAAGAATTACTATTAAGTGAATATACAGATAGTAGAGTATTAAAAGCAATTGATGAGTTTAATTCAGGTAGATTAACAAAAGATAGTGAACTATTTAAATTACTTACTATTCATAAAGCAAAATATGAAGCAGTTGTAAGGGATATGAATAAAAACTTCATGAAGGAAGATGATGAATTTAGACGTCAAATGCAAACTAACTGGGATGACGCAATGTTGTCAGATATAGAACTTTCAAAAAAGAGAATAGAAGAAAAATATGAAGTAGTTAAAGGTTCTATTGAGAAATTAAGATTGTTAGAAATTGAAGATATAAAAAATACATATTCTGATAAGATTGTAACTGATCAATTAATAGCAGATGCGGATAGAAAAGCTGCTGCTTTACAAATTGAAATTGTTAATAAAAAGAATAAAGAAATAGCTGCTATAGATGATAAATATAGGCAAGATGGGATAGACAAAGAAAAGAAAAGATTAGATGATATATTTAATCTAACTGCAACTGAAATGCAAAAAGAAATTACTGCAATAACAGAAGCCTATGATGAATACCCACAATTAGCAGAAGATAGAGATAGGAAGATTTTAGAAATAAGAAAGAAATATGCTGATAAAGAAGTTCAAGTTCAAAGAGATAAAGTAAGTAGAATAATTGAAGAGGCATCAAGAGAAATAGATGGACTTCAAGAAATAATGAATAATATGATGACCATTACGCAAAATGGTTATGATGAGCAAACTAGTAAAGTTACTGAGTCCTATGATAAGAGAATAAAAGCTATCAACGATGAAGGTAAAGTTTATACTGAAAAGGAGTTGCGTGTAATGGAACTTGAAAGACAAAAACAAGTCGAATTAGATGTAATAAATAAAAAAGCAAATGCCGATAAAAAGAAACAAGCAGAAATAAATATCATAATTGATACAGCACAAGCAGTAGCACGTGCATTTAAAGATTATATATGGCCTTATTCATTAATACCAGCGGGTATATCCGCAGCATTAGGAGCGGCACAATTAGCTGTAGTAGAACAACAAACATATGCGCAAGGTGGTTTCCTTAAAGGTCAATCACATGCAAATGGTGGTATAACAGCAACTATGGAAGGTGGTGAAGCAGTTATTAATAAAAAGTCAATGTCAATACCAGCATTACGTAATCTTGCTTCCGATATTAATGTAATGGGTGGTGGAGTATCATTTGCTGTTCCAAGTAGAGGAAACGGATCATCACAAACAACTACATTAGGCGGAGGTATAACATATGAGGAAGCTGTTGCTTTAATAAATAGTCAACAAGTTTATGTCACAGAATATGATATAAGTAAAACACAAAGAAAAGTTAAGGTCACTGAGAACCGAGCAAAAATATAATAAATAAATATGCCAAACAAATTACCAGGAGAAACAAAAGATCATTTTATACAAAGATGTATGCATCACATTATGAATAATGGTGAAGCTCAATCACAAGAGCAGGGAATTGCTATTTGTATAAGTAAATGGGAATCTTTTGATGATTTAGATGTTAAAGAATTAACAATAGATTTAGCAAAAGGTATTGATAAAATATCACTAGTTGAAAATCCTGCTGTTGAAGTAGATTTTATGTATTTCAATAAACAAGAGAAGATACAAATGGCTAATGTAAATAAAGAACAACAGATTATTACAGGACCAGCAATGATACCTGATAAATTAATCTATCGTAGAAATGAAAATACAGGTAAAGAATTCTATGTTTATTTTACAAAAGAAACAGTTAAACAAACTGCAGAATTATATCTTAAACAACATAAACAAGAAAAGACAAGTTTAGATCATGCTGATGGAATGAATAGTATCCAAGGTGTATATCTATTTGAATCATGGATTGTTGAAGACCCAAATAATGATAAGTCAAAAGCTTTAGGATTTGATGTTCCACAAGGAACATGGATGGTATCAATGAAAGTTGATAATAAAGATGTATGGAATGAAATGATTAAACAACACGAAATAAACGGCTTTAGTATTGAAGGGGATTTTATATCTAACTTTAGTGGGATTGAAAGAAAGATTGAAGATTGTGAAAAGGTTAAATTGTTAATGGATGTTATTAATAATAATATTGATTTATCATATTTTAACTTTGCTAATGACCCAAAAGAAGTATATAAAATGTGGGTACTTGGTGCTGATGAAGATCATTGTCCATCCTGTGTATCTTTAAATGGATTCGTAATGACAGAAGATGAGTGGAATGGACTCGGACCAGCATATACTTCTAATGGAAGATATTCAACATTCTGTGAAGATAATTGTAAATGTAAATTAGTTACTACAACAGCTGATAAATATAATCCAGTGTCTGCTGAAAGGGTAATACAACAATTAAATGCTATTAGAAATGGAACAAAAGGACAGAAATTTCCAGAATTAGCATTTGCTAAAATTGTAAATGATGTTAGAGATTTAGAGAAAATTGAACTAATAATGAAAATAATTGAGAAAAAGTAAAATAAAACGCTTTTTTTTATATTTATATTATATACAAAAATAAATTAACTTATGGAGTTTAAGAATATTTTAGAAACAATTAAGGTTATGCTTTCAGAAGCAGTTAAACCAAAAGTAGAAACAGTTGAAATGAGAGAAGCGAAACTCGCAGATGGTACATTAATTAGTTATGATGATAAGATTTGTAATATAATTAATACTGATGGAACCTTGACACCTTGCACAGCTGGTGAGATAGTTCTTGAAGACGGAACTAAAATAGTTATTGTAGATGATAATGGAACTATTGGTGAAGTCACACAACCAGATAATGCTCAAGGCCATATTAATGCTGAGGAAGAAGAATTAGTTTGTAAAAAGAAAAAACTATCTGACGAAGAAGTTATGGCACTAGTTGATTCAATGGAAATTGATATGGCTGAATATCCTTGGGAAACTTGTATTAAAGATCAAGAAGAAGCAGGGTATGACGAAGAAACAGCAAATAAAATTTGTGGTGCTATTAAAGCAAAAAATGCCCCTGAAGAAATGGAAGTTAATCTAGAAGATAGTCCATGTAATCAAATGGCTAAACTTAATGAAAAATTAAATCAAGTTTTAGAAATGTTCGAAAAAGTAGTTGAACAATTTGAAGCTAAAGAAAAAGCAAACGAGGAAAGATTTTCAGCAATTGAAAATACTCCAGCAACAAAACCTATTCACGAAAGTGAAAAAGAAAATACAATTGAAGAAAAACCTTCTTTAGCAAGCAAAATTGCAGCTTACAAGAAAGTAAAGACTCAATAAAAAATAAAAATATACGAATATGGCATTTGTAATTTCATCAATCAATCCTTTTGTTAACGAAACAAGAGAACAATTAATCGAAAAAACCATTCTTACTGGTAAAACTTTAGACATGGTTACAGTAATCCCTGGTATTAAATACAAGGAATCGATTAATCAAATGGCTAATACTATATCAGTTAGAAGCGCAACTTGCGGATTTTCAGCTAATGGTAGTATTGCATTCACACAGAGAGTAATAGAGGTTACACCTTTAGAAGTAAAAGACACACTCTGTCCTAAAACATTAGAAACTATTTGGTTAGCTCAAAGCTTTAAACCAGGTGCTCCTAAAGACTTACAATTAGGACCTATCGTTGCTGAATCTTATGTTAAAAACATACAGAACTTTAACGAGAAAAAACTTTGGGTTGGTGCAACAGGTTCCAATTCATTCCAAGGTTACATTCAATTGCTTTCAGCAGAAACAACTAGAGTTAAAGACATCGGTGGAACTTATGGTTATACCGCTTCTCACGTAGCAGGAACAATTGTTGGTATTGTTAATTACCACGTAACACAGGTTCCAGAGGAACTATTAGAAAATACTGATTTATGTTTGTTCATGTCTAATGCAAACTACGATTTATATTGTGCAGCTCTTGTAGCAGCTAATATGTATCACTACACAGCAGATTCAAGTAAGAGAGAAATGATTATACCAGGAACTGGAATTAAAGCAGTTGGTATGTATGGTTTAACAGGATACAATTATATGATCCTTACACCATCTTCAAACCTTATTGTTGGAACTGACATGATGAATGAAGAAGAGAAATTCGACATTTGGTATTCACAGGACAACGACGAAGTACGTGTTAACATTCAATGGAAATACGGTACTCAGGTTTACTGGCCAGAGTTTTGTGTATGTAATTTCTAAAAATAATATAAAGGGAAAGGGAGATGAGATACAATAGATCTCGCTCCCCAACCTTTAAGATATAAAAAATAAAAACATAAAATATATGGCTTGTTTAATAACATCAGGAATAGCAAAGGGTTGTAAAGATTCTTTAGGAGGTATAAAGACAGTTTACCTTGCAAATTGGACAAATGTTGGCACAATTAGTCCAACATATTCAACAGACACAACTGGTATTATCACTGGAATGACAATGAGTGGTGGCACCAAGTTCTATGAGTTCGTTCCTAATAAAATGTCGTCAAACTGGGTTGAAAACGTCCAGTCAAATGTACAAAACGGAACAATTGCATACGAACAAGTATTAACGTTAATGCTTGGAAAAAATCAAGCAGCAACAAGAAATCAAATTAAACTAATTGGTCAGGCAGAAGTCATGGCTATCGTATTAGATAGAAATGAAAAATACTGGCTATTAGGAGAAAGAAATGGTTTAGAGTTATCAGGTGGAAATGGCGGATCAGGAACAGCAATGACAGACATGAACGGATGGAATTTATCTTTATCAGGTTCAGAACAATTCCCAGCTCGCGAGATTGCGGATTCTACAGTAGTAGCTAGTGTACTATAAATAACTAGCTTTTGAATTTTCATAATTATAATTTTTTCAGAGATCCCTTACACTGATACTGTAGGGGATTTCATTTATTTAAATTTATTAGATTTTCTAAATTATTTATAGTATATTTGCATATGAGAAATCTAGAAGTTATAGTAGATAATATATCCTATAGATATAGAAATTTTAAATCAAAAGAATTAATAGTATCAAAATTGATATCTAAATCTAGATTATCAAGTGAAGAAATTATGCTGGAATATGGTATAGAGATAGATGATCTATATAATCAAGGAGTAGATAATTGGTTATCTTTTATTATAACTAAAAAGTTTATTAGAGAACTTAAACTTAGTAAAGAAATAGACAACTTCAAATTATTAATTAAACCACAAGAAAGTTTTAATAAACCTAACTCTGAATCGCTATTTTTTAAAAAATTAGAAGAAATAGATAATATATGTATATATTATAAAGGTAGAAAAATAAATGTAAATAAAATTTATCATAATAGGTCAGAAAAAGCAACTAGTAAGATAAATAATATTACTAAAGATGCTGTAACACTAGAATATGCAAAAAATAAAGGATTTACTTATAATCCAATTACTGGTGAAGTTAAAAGTCCATATGGTAGAGTCTGTAGATGGAAATTCAAAATGAGTGGAAATTGGTACCTTCAGTGTACAACACTTATGAATGGAAGGTATACTAAGTTCTTTTCACATAGATTTGCTTGGTACTATATGACAGGTGAAATTCCAAATATAATAGATCATCATGAACACACAGAAGATCCACAATATGATAATAGATTTGAAAATTTATCTAATGGGAATTCAACAGATAATAATCGAAATTCAAAAGGTAAAGGATATTGCCGTTTAAAGGACAGAGATAAATGGATGGCTTATATTACAGTAGATTATAAAAATCTACAATCTATTGTAGATACTGAGCAGGAAGCTATAGAGTGGAGAAAATGGGCAAAAGAATTTTACCATAAAGATAACAAAGGTAGAAATATTTAGTATAATTTTATATTTATATTATATAAAACTATCCTAAAACTATCATGATTCTACTAGAAAGTGGCACATATTCCACAATAACCCTTACTTTATCTGAGAAATCAAACGGAGCAACAAGTTCTTATGTGCTTCAGTTTATACATACTCAAAGTCAAAGAGTAATTACAGCAACAGCATCAGATATATCACTTTGGACATCACGTTATAATAGATTCATTTTAGATTTAGGTGTCTTGCAAGAAGGTTATTATGATTATTCTGCTTGGGAAGTAGGTTTCCCAGGAACTATTCTAGAAACAGGTAAGGCTTTAGTTCAAATAACAAACAATGGATTAGGTACTACATATAGTACAACATATACAACCACAAAAAATATTATAGTGTACAATGGATAACAGCAACTTAATGTTCCTCAACTTTTCAGTTGAAAGACAAACAATGAAATTTGAGGTTGAGAAACCTTATGGTAAAGATTATTATTACTACTTTGATGAAGACAATGACTTCTGTACAAAGTTAGAATATCTTGCCGACCACTGTGCATTACATAATGCTATACTATCTAGTAAAGTAGATGGATTATGTGGGTTAGGATTAACTTCAGATGATGAGGATACAATACAAGGGTTAACCCGAGCAAATGAGTATGAATCGTGGGATGAATTGTACCGTAAGATTGCAAATGATTTAGTATTATATGGTGGTTATTCATTAGAATTAATTTATGGTAAAGGTCATAAAAAGATTACAGATGTATATCATATTCCATTTCGTAAATTACGTATTGGTGATATAGATGATTATGGTAATGTTAAAAATGTATGGTATTCTAATGATTGGGCAAATTATCGTAAGAAAGATTATATTCCTAAAAGAATGGAAGCTTATTCTAAAGATTCTAAATCGCCTTCACAAGTATTATATGTTAAACCATATAGATCAGGTGAAGATGTTTATCCACTACCAACTTATATTGGTGCATTAGATTATATACAAATAGATTGTGAAGTAGCAAAGTTTCATCTAGCACATATTCAGAATGGTATGTTCCCTTCAGTTATGATATCATTTGTAAATGGTAATCCAACAATGGAAGAAAAGAAAAAGATACAAAAACAATTTGAAGATAAGTTTCAAGGTGCTGAACGTGCAGGAAACTTTATACTAAATTTTAGTGATGGGAAAGATAAAGAACCAACTATAATGCCAATTACTCAACCTGATTTAGATAAGATGTTTATTGAATTAAATAATATGGTATTACAAAATATATTATCAGGACATAAAGTTGTTAGTCCTATGTTAGTAGGTATTAAAACAGAAGGTCAATTAGGTGGTGCAGCAGAATTACAAAATGCATTTGAAATTTATAGTAAAACTGTAATTGACCCATTAAAAGAACTTATATTAAAACCTATAAATAAAATATTTGCAACAAATGGATATCAAGAAGTATATGTAGAAACTTCTAGTCCAATTAAATTTACTTGGTCAGAAACAATACTTAAAGACATATTAACAAAAGATGAACTTCGTAGGGAAATTGGATACGAAGCAATTGAAGCGCAACCAGTAGCACCTGTAAGTGCAACACAAAGTAATATAACCGAATAATGGCACAGAAAGTTTATTTAATATCCGAAGCGTATATAGTTGATAATAGTACTATTGACGCAAACGTTGAGCCTTCATTATATACCAATGCTATTATAGAAGCTCAAGAAATTCACCTAAGACCTTTATTAGGAACACATTTATATGATAAGATAATAACTGATGTTGCTGCAGGTACAATTACAGGTGTTTATAAAACATTACTTGATGATTATTGTCAGAAAGTAGTTTGTTATTGGACAATATATGAATCACTACCTACTATAAGATTTAAGATTAAAAATAAAGGTGTAGTTCAACAGAATTCAGACAATTCAGTTCAACCTGAATTAATAGATTTTCAATATTTAACTGATAAAGTAAAAAATAAAGCTGAATATTATAATCAACGAGTAATTGATTATCTTAAAACACAAGGTTCAAACGTGTTCCCTGAATTAAATCAAAATAATGATTATGATGATCAGCAACCACAATCAACAAGTTACGACACAGGAATTTTTTTGGGGGACGGAACTTATGATTGTACAAAATACTTAGGGCTTAATTCCCATATAAAACCATTAAACTAATATGATAATGTTAATACTTTATTTACTTTTAAGTTTTGGAATAACAAATATAATAGTTCGTGAATCTATAACAAAACCGTTTCGTGATTTAATAGATAGATTTTGTGATTGGTGTGGGTATTGGTTCTTACATGATTTATTTAACTGTGAGACGTGTACAGGATTTTGGGTAGGCATGTTAATATTTTGGATGTTACCATTACCTTATAGTCCTTATTTAAATGTATTTATTTCGGCATTTATTTCATCAGGTTGGAATAAACTTATAAACGTAATATTATTAAAATTCTAATGAAGTTAAAAATGATTGAGAAAAATATAAACGATAAACAAGTTTTTCTAATAAAACATGTTTGTGAATATATTATGAGTGGTGTTAAGGATGATGAAACGACTTTCCTATTACATAATATGTATTTTAGGGAAGAAGCATTAGATAAAAGTCAAAATACTTTAAGAAGATTGTATTATGAACTTAAAAAAATAGCAGAAATGTATAATGGCAGCAGTAACATATAACCAGATACTTATGGCTTTTGAAAGTTTTCAAATGGGGCATTACCAATTGAATTCTTATTTTGATGGCCAGAAATACGATTTTCAATCAAAGAGTAATTTATACCCAGCAATGATTGTTCAACCAATGCCATCATCAATGCTAAATGGTCAAACAACATTAAACTATACTGTATTCTTTTTAGATTTAGTTAAACGTGATTTAAGTACTACTGATGAAGTATTATCAGATATGTTATTAATTGCAACTGACTTTACAAATGAATTTAAAGATAATGAAGATTTTTATGGATTCTTATTAAATGAGAATGCAACCACAATAGACCCAATTAATGAAGAAACTGGTCCAGATGATTTAGTTTCAGGTTGGGCAGTAAATTGTTCAGTTATTGTAGAAAATAATGGTTCGATTTGTCCTACACCTATGACAAGAACATATGGTATTACAGGATCAGTTGTTATACAAGTAAATGGTACTTCAGGAACTTCAGGTTCTTCGGGTACAAGTGGTTCAGCAGGAACATCAGGGGTTGATGGAACATTTTATGGTTCTAGCGGAACATCAGGTTCAAGTGGTACTAGCGCAACATCTGGAACTTCAGGTACATCCGGAATAAATGGTACATCAGGTACAAGTGGTACATCAGGTATAGCTGGTGATAGATATAAAACTACATCATCAACACCATTAACTATTGGTTTAGGTGTTCAAAGTTTAGTAGTTGAATTAGGATTAGCATATACACCAGGACAAAGTTTAGTTATAGCAAAAGATGCTTCCAATTATATGGAAGGTATTATTAGTTCATATAATATATTAAATGGTAATTTAGTTGGATTAATTCAAGATATAACTGGATCGGGATCAGGTTCAAGTTGGACTGTTAACTTAGGTGGTTCAGTTGGTGCAGATGGTACTTCAGGTACTTCAGGAACATCGGGAACAAGTGGAACTTCTGGTACTTCAGGTACAAGTGGTACAACAGGAACATCAGGAACGTCAGGTATAGCTGATAGATATAAAACTTATTATTATTTACCATTAGCAATTTCAACTGGATTTTTCGTTATCTATGTAGAAACTGGTTTAGCATATTCATATCGTCAAGGAATAGTAATTGCTCATGACAGTTCTAATTCGATGGAAGGTTATATAGATAACTATAATACAACTACTGGTGAATTGGTTTTTGTATCACAAGATAAACAAGGATCAGGAACTTATTCAACATGGACTATAAATTTAAATGGTACTGTTGGTTCAAGTGGAACTTCTGGTAGTTCAGGAACAAGTGGTACTAGTGGAACAACGGGAACATCGGGAACTTCAGGCACTAGTGGAACTTCTGGTAGAAATGGAGATGATGGAATTAGTGGCACTTCTGGAACTAGTGGGTCAAGTGGTACTACAGGAACAAGTGGAACTTCAGGTACAAGTGGAACATCGGGTAGTTCAGGAACATCAGGAGAAAAAGGTGCAACAGGTTCATATATAGGTGATGTTATAATGTTTCAATCAGGAACAGCATCGGGTGCTTCATTTAGTGGAACACCACCAGACACATTAAGAATAAAGGTGTATTTTACAGGTGTATATACAACAGGATATGATGTTTTTATAGATAGTGATTTACCAAGAAATTGGACTATTGAAGGAAAGGCAGCAGATAGTTTTGTAATTAATTCTAATTCAACAGAAGTATTTACTGAAATAATACATTGGACTGCTATACAAAATAGTAATACAGTGATTGGGGCTTTTATTGGAGCTGCTGGAACAAGTGGAACTAGTGGTACTTCAGGTGTTGATGGAACATTTTATGGTACTAGTGGAACAAGTGGAACATCTGGCACTTCGGGTGAGTCTGGTTCTAGTGGAACTTCAGGTACTAGTGGAACATCGGGTACAACAGGAACATCGGGAACAT
>ERZ869929.216-NODE-216-length-37956-cov-5.103348_pt1 | contig 37956 bp, 49 predicted proteins | sample MGYA00579312_ERZ869929 | MGnify/ENA primary metagenome ERZ869929 (study PRJEB32216, sample SAMN09231818) | wastewater metagenome | place: USA: Maryland | collected 2016-08-09 | study: EMG produced TPA metagenomics assembly of the PRJNA472060 data set (Reclaimed... | reverse complement strand
ACCAGTCATTGAGAGCGGCGAAGAGCCTGCTGGACACCTGCCATACGGCGGCAACTAAGGTCATCAGATTGACGGAAGAAGAGCGCATCACCTGCGCTCTTTTCTCGTCTGTCCGAGGTCATGCCCTATCCCCTGCCCTACCGCATGGGTATGCCAAAAAAGCCTTATTTCAAGGCTTTCAGTAGGGTAGGGGAGTGGGGGAGTGGTCGGCTACCATGACATTTCTGTCGCGCTACCATGACAAAATTGTCATGCTTACCATGACAAAATTGTCACCATAATAATATAAATATAATAGTAAAGAATAATAAGAATGTCGGCGCTGCCGCGCACTCCATGCACGGCTTATGCACAGGGTTATAAACATTTGCATTTTACTTCCCTGTTTCGCTTGATGTATAATTGATGAAGCAATCGGAGGCGTGAAGCTCAGACGCTCCGCGAGCGCAAACAAAGCAATGGAAAATGACAAAAAACCACAACCCTCATATTTCGCGGTCATCCCTGCAGAAGTCAGATACAGCAAAGAGCTGAACGGCGATGCCAAGCTGCTCTATGGTGAGATCACCGCGCTCTCAAACAAGCACGGCTACTGCTTCGCCAGCAATCAATACTTCGCCGATCTCTACACTGTAGAAATCCGAAGCGTGCAGCGCTGGGTCGCGGCTCTTCAAAAAAATGGGTTCATCAATGTTTTGGTAAATGGAAAGAACCGCCGCATCTATCCGATAGTGGCATCAACGCAGGAGGTGCCGCCGCTCGGTGACACTGACGCGCCGGTTGAGGAAGCTGCGCCTGCAGCAAAGAAAGGGAAGAAAGCTGCAGCTCCGAAAAAGGAAAAGGTATCATTCAAGTTCACGCCAGAAGATATGCAGCTCGCGGAAGTGCTGCGCGAAAGAGTGATTGCCAACTTCCCTCACCTCGCCTCTCGCAAGACCACAATGGAAAGCTGGGCGAACGACATGCGACTGCTCCGCGAGTATCTTGAAAAGGACAAGGACGCACGAACGCCTGCAGCAGAGCGCATCACTTTTATGATCATGTGGGTGCAGGGTGGTCAGGTCGTGAAGAACGGACGCACTGCTTTCAACTTCCCTGCGCATGACTTTTGGGCAAAGAACATCCTCAGCGCCGCGAAGCTGCGAGCGCAGTGGGATGAGAAGCTGATGCCGCAGCTTCAAGTTTGGATGCAGACCAAGGTGAAGAAGCACGGCGTTGCAGACCTCTCAAAGCCGCAGGGAGGAACTAGACAGCCTCAGCCGGTTGCGCAATTATAAAAACCTAACAGCAAACAAAGCACACCATGACAAACAAAGCACCACAATCAAGAGAAGAACGAAACGCCGAGATGCCCGGCACGCAGAACGCGCCAAACTCTATCGGCGCACTCATCAAGAAGCGAGCGCCACTGCAGCCGTCGGTGACTGACCACTCGCCGCAGCCGGTTCCGCGCCCTGCGCCTCAACCGCCAAAGACCTCAGGCAAGTTCATCCTGACCTGCTGGGACGGCGACATTTACATATTGCAAGGATACGAAAGCGTTGAGGACATCCACAACCGCATCATGGGGCTTGATTGGGTGCGTATGCCAAACGGATCGCAGATCAAGGCAAGCTCAATAGCCAAGATACAGAGCTACGAAGATTATGAGTTTCAGAAAGACCAGCAGTGGCGGCACAAGCGCGGTCAGTATCTCTCAGGTCGCAATCAAGACAAGTGGTGGCACAACGCGGACGGCTACATACGCGATGCAACCGAGATCGCGGCAATCACCGGGAAGATAGATGCGCCAGCTCTTCCACAGTCCACGGAAAAACCGATTGCTCTTGAAGAGGGGAAAAGATAAAATGATAGCGGTGATGTCAGCTTTGTCACTGCTCACCGCTTTGTTTGCGTCTTACGCGCTTCGGCGCATATCTCGCAATCTAGGAAACCGCCTTGCTTCACCGTTGGGCGGTTTTCCTTTTGCCGGTTATCCACATTTGCATTTTACTTTTGCAGGAGTAAAATGTATGATAGAAAGGTCGCAAGGACATAAGCAAACAAAGCAATTACCATGACAAAACTTTTCACATTCGCAAAGCTCCGAGAGGGGAAGAAGCCGGGCGATGAGCCTACCTTGTTCCTAGAGAGCTATCACGGCACATACGAGATCACGCAGCAGCAGCTCATTGACCTGCTCGTTGAGGACAATCAGATGTGCGAGGACTGCCATGACGAGGGCGAGGTCAGCACGGATGAGAGTGACGGCGAGGGTCACATCATGCGTGGGGTCGGCTCGCAAAAGTGTCATTGCAAGTCTCGGCATGATGATGACGAGCGTGACGATGATTTATAATTTAGCAACCAAGTATGACATCACCAAAAGCAAAAAAGATTAACCCTGATCAGTTCTACAGCGTCAAGGAAACCCTAGACCTCGGACTGATGACGGCATCCAGCTTCAACACTCAGCGTCAGATGCTCTTGCGCCTCATCCGTCAGAAGCGGATTGAAGCCAAGAACCTCGGAGGCGAGAAGAAGCCGCGCTATGTCATCCAAGGCGCACACCTCATCTCTTACCGAGATGCGCAGGTGAAGCCGGAGGAATACGCGAAGAAGTAGAGAGCATTAACCAACTAAGACCAAACAAAGCAACATGACAAAGAAAAACACAACCAAAGAGCCAGCAGCACCTATCACTGACATCACCAAGATTGAGGCAGAGATGAAGCCTATTGAGGCAGAGGTGCTGAGTTTCAAGGACGCTGCAGACAAGCTCGTCATCAAGACTGACGAGGACTATGCAAAGGCATCCGACATTTTGGACATCGTAAAGGGCAAGATCAAGAACGGCGAGAAGATGCGCAAGTTCTTCGTTGATCCGCTCAACGCGCAAGTGAAGAGCATCAATGCGCTGTTCAAGCCTCAGACGGAATACGCTGAGGGTATTGAGCGTGTCATCAAGGGCAAAATGGCGAAGTATTATGACGACAAAGAAAAGGCTCGTTTCGCCGAGGAAGAGCGCTTGCGAAAGATACGCGAGGCTGCAGACGCGAAGCGCATCGCTGCAGGCAAGGAGGTCATCGCAGAACCTATCCGCGAGGTGGCTGAGCCTGCCAAGACTGTCGTGACCGGCAACTCAAAGGCTCAGGTGCGCAAGGTATGGACTTGCGAGATTGAGCATATTGACCAGCTTCCCGAAGAGGTGAAAAAGGCGATCATGGCTGAGGCTTACAAAAAGGGCATCATCAAGTCTGTCGTTCAGAACTTCGTGGACGCAGGTGTGCGCGAGATGACCGGCGTGCGCATCTTTGAAGAGACGCGCATCGCTTCCGGCAATGTGCGTCAGTGGTAGGGTTATCCACATTTGCATTTTACTTTTCCTGTCGGGTAGAGTAAAATGCAAGTGTTATCAATAAGCAAACAAAGCAACATGACAAACACCAACAAAACACTGCAGGAGCAAATCGTTGAGCTTCTTGCGGACGAGAATAAGGTTGATGCGGAGCGGTTCGCCGCTTACTGCCAGCGCATCAAAATGGAAAAGGATAAGCGCGGAGCGCCAAAGTATCCTTTCATGCAGGCGAAGAGCGCCAAGGAGCTTGCACAGCTCTTCCGGCGCGTGAAGCAGGACGGTCTTGTCTTTGACGGCAAGCATGTGACCCTGCAATCAACCGGCATCACCTACGACTATGTGGCATACAAGAACAAGATGCTTGGGGTCTATCCTGAAACCAAGTTTGACCTTGCCGTGGTCGTGAAAGGCGACACATTCACCTCTTCAAACGAGGACGGAAAGCTCACCTACAAGCATGTGGTGGCTGACCCTTTCGCAGAGAAGCAGGAGATCATCGGAGCGTTCTGCGTCATCCGCAACCAGCGCGGCGACTTCCTCACCACGCTCAACGCTGCAGACATCAAGAAGCACCGAGCCGTTGCAAAGACCGACAGCATTTGGTCTGCGTGGTTCAAGGAAATGGTGCTAAAGACCGTCATCAAGAAAGCAACGAAGTATCACTTTGATGACATCTTCGCCAACCTGAACGAGACGGACAACGAGAGCATTGACCTTGAAACGGTCATCCTGCCGGAAGAGGATCGCGCGAAGATTGATGAGACGGTCAAGGCTATTGAAGCCTGCAAGACTATGGACGCGCTGCAGGACTACTTCAAGCGCCTGCCGCCGCAGCTCGTCAAGAACGATGAGGTCTTTGAGGCATACACCGGTATGAAAGAGGAATTGAAGCCGAAGCCTGCACCTAAGAAGCCAGCCGCACCAAAGGCTGCGAAGAAATAACATGATTGCTGATACATACACAATCATTCCCGGCGAGCAAAAGACTGACGACTGGCAGCAGCTCCGCATGGGCAAGGTCACAGGCTCATCTGCCAAAGATGTGAAAGGCACTGGCGATGCGTTCATTGACCAGTCACTCGCCATTATGACGACTGAGTGGAAGCCGAAGCCAGCGCGAGGCGAGGATGTAGACCGAGGCAACGAGCTGGAAGAAGAGGCACGCAAGGCGTATGAGGCTCACACCGGCGAAAAGACCCTCACCTGCGCGTTCATTGACCGTGGACGCATCGGCTACTCGCCTGACGCATACAAGCCGGGCAAGGGAGGCAAGGGCATCAAGAAGATTATTGAGATCAAGAGCCACGATGTGCCTGCGCACATTGCCGTCATCCGAAAGAACCGGGTGCCGAGCAAGCACATGGATCAGGTCATTCACGCCTTTGTGACGGTGGACGACTGCGATGAGGTGGACTTCGTGAGCTACTGCCCTGCGTTCCGCTTCAAGCCGCTTGTCGTCATCACCGTTCGCCGCCGCGACCTCATCATGGACATTCAGACGGCAGAGATCGCATACAAGCGCTTTATAGAGAAGCTGGATGCCGCTTATCAATCAATAATTCTTTAACCACTATGTTTCTCAACGAAGTAAAACTTATCGGAAACCTCACACGCGACCCTGAGCTGAAAAGCACGCCGTCAGGTGCGCAGGTCTGCTCGTTCACACTTGCGACCAACGAGACATATATCAAGGACGGCAACAAGGTAGAAAAAGCGGAGTTCCACAACTGCGTTGCTTGGAACAAGACCGCAGAGAACATTGCCAAGTATATGCGCAAGGGCAGCCAGCTTTTCGTGAGCGGCAAGCTGCAGACGCGCAAATACGACAAGGAGGGTCAGACGCACTACCGCACCGAGGTCATGGTCATCAATGCGCAGTTCGGCTCAAAGCCAAAGGACGCAGCGCCGCGCGATGACTTTGACCAGTCACAGGCGCAGGCAGCAGGGGATGAGGTCGCATACCCTGACGATGAGATCAACCCTGAGGATATTCCTTTCTAGGCATGAGGAACCGCATCACACAGAAAGAGGCAATCTTCTATCAGCTCTACCAAAATTGGAAGAGCAAGGAACACGCCTATATTCCTGTGTTCAAGCTCATGGGTGAGGTGCATGTCACGGAACTCGGTCAGTGGGGCTTCGTCAGCCACGAAGTCAGCGCACGCTGCAGCGAGCTTCGCACTGAGAACCCTAGACTGATGCAGCACATTGAGATCAAGGGCAAAGCGCCCGGCGTGGTCTACTACGGTCACAGGCTCAATCCCGATGCGACACCCGACATGATTGAGAACGCTGACCTGCGGAAGTTCCACAAGCGCATAATGCAACGAGTATGATTACCAAGAACCAAGTAAAAGCACTGTTCTATCTTGACCGCGATACTGACATTGCGGCTCTTGAAGAGGCGATCATCAAGCAGAAGCGCAGCGAGCTTCGCATCTTCCTACAGACGCAGCACACGCGATTGCAGGAAAAGGAAGCCGGTGAATACTTTACCGTTGAGGATGTCACCAAGCTCAAAGACGGCGAGCTGGAAAAGATGATGCGCTTCACGCGCGGCGCGGTCATCCCTTACTACGCCCGACAGAGCCGCGACCATTGGGACGAACACATGCCGACCTCAATGCTTGACGAGGCAATAGATGAAATAAAGCGTCAAGTAGGCTTCATGCGCTACGATCACACAGGGCATCTCACCGATGAGGTGAACAGCCTAGCGACCTTTGAGCGCGTCAAGGACTTCAATGAGTGGCTGAAAACGGTGGAAGCGGTATGCTTTGACGATAACGGCTACATCTTCCCTGACAGCGAGCATTTTAAGCGCCTTGAAAAGACCAAAGGACGCGATGCGGCGGCTCGGCAGGTATTCCGCGAGCTGCTGCAGAAAGTGAAGAACCTGCACGCAGGTCAGGCTATGCCGTGACCGATTATTAACCATTAAAGAGTTCCACATGAAACACCTTATCTATCTCATTACCCGACCTTTCACCCGACCATTCCTGCGCGCTCGCCTCATCAACGGCAAGACGCAGGTGCAGGTCAGCATGGTCAATGCCTCGCGCGAGCAGGCTATGCTCATGCTGTTCTCAATCATCAAAGAAATGGCAAAGACTTTCGGCATGGATCGCCGGGCGTTGATGAATAAGGTGATTGACTTGGACAAGCAGATTATTAAAAACCACAAAGCCGAAGAGAAAGCGGTGCGCCGCCAAATCTACGGCAACAAAAAATAACATCAATCATTATGGAGTTTGTCATCATTTTCTTCATCCTTTACTTCCTGCCTAGCGTCATCGCTGTCTCTCAGAAGAAGAGCAACACGCTGGCAATCGTCATCCTCAACCTCGTTGCAGGGTGGACGCTTATAGGCTGGATCGTGGCGCTCGTTTGGGCTGCGACTAAGGACAATAAATAGGCATGTATACACTGCGACCTTATCAGGTTGAAGCGGTCAGCCGGGCTGTTGATTTCTTCAATAGCTCTGATAGGTCGCGCCCGATGCTGGTGCTTCCAACCGGCTCAGGGAAGTCTCTCATCATCGCAGACATTGTGAGGCAGCTATCCGGCAATGTGCTGGTGCTGCAGCCCTCAAAAGAGCTGCTGGTGCAGAACTACAACAAATATGACGCTGTGGTGCAGGCATACCCTGAACTAGAGCGTGCGAGCGTATACAGCGCCTCTGTGGGCATCAAGGAGCGCGGCAGAGTGACCTTTGCCACTATCGGCAGCATCTACAAGCAGCCTGAGCTGTTTGCTGATACGCACTACATCATCGTGGACGAGTGCCACTTTGTGCCGCCGGTAAAAAGCTCAATGTATTCTCAGCTATTCAAGAGCCTCACTGCTCAGGTCATCGGGCTGACGGCTACGCCTTACCGCCTGAAAACCTACACCGACCCTTTCAACGGTCAGAAGTTCAGCAAGATCAACCTGCTCAATCGTGAGCGCCCTTTGTTCTTCAACAAGTTCCTGTATGTCGTGCAGACTAAGCAGATGTATGACGAGGCGCACCTTGCGCCAGTCAATTACATCACGCTGGCATGGGACGGTTCCTTTTTGAAGTTCAACAGCACCGGCGCTGAGTTCTCTGACAGCTCGGTCAAGGAGGCTATGGAGCGCAACGAGATTATCCAGCGCATCCCCGGCATACTTGATCAGGCATACAAGAAAGACCGCAAGAGCTGCCTTGTGTTCGTGCGCACTGTTGAGGAAGCGCGGCACCTCGCATCGGTCACGCCGTTCTCTGACTACATCCACGCGGAAACGCCAAAGGCAGACCGCGACAAGATTATTGCTGCGTTCAAGGGCGGCGGCATCAAGACCGTTTTCAATGTCGCCGTGCTGACCACTGGTTTTGACTATCCGGGCTTGGATACTGTCATCATCGCGCGACCTACCGCATCGCTCGCGCTCTTCGTGCAGATGATAGGGCGTGGCATCCGAAAGGCAGAGGGTAAGGAATACTGCAGCGTGCTTGATATGTGCGGCAACCTGTCGCGCTTCGGAAAGATTGAAGAACTGCGGCTTGAAGATGACGAGCGCGAGGGCTGGGTGCTGCGCAATGACAAGCAGATACTTTCCGGCAGGCGCTTGGACGAGCTAAAATAAAGACATGCTGCAGCAGAAACTACAAGCAACAGGCGAGATACATGACATCCATACCGGCGACCCGATACGGAACCTCATCACCGCCGTTGATGCGATATGCGCCGCTTGCCCTGACATGGGCGCGGCTTTGTCGTTTCGCTGCTTCGTGGACATCCATGTCAAGGGTTCGGTTGTCGTGATGACCACGCGCTATCCTGTCTCAATCCTCACGGACAAGGAGGGCAATTATTGGAGTGTCATTGAGCTGCGATGAAACGGTCAGGCTTCAAGCGCCCGACCTATGAGCAGATCATCAAGGCGCAGCAGAAACAACGAGCAAGGGCATTGGAACGCGCTGCGGAGCGCCGCGCGAACCCTAAGCCAAAGCCGGTCAAGGTAGCAAAGCCGAAAGAAAAAAGACCGCCAAACAAAAAGGAGCGCGTCAAGACACTCAAAGCAAAGGTGTGGCGCATGTTCTCAAAATACATCCGCGCCAAGTATGCGGATCGCATGGGCTATCTCGTCACCTGTGACGGCAAGCGGATGCACTGGAAAGAGGCGCACTGCGGTCATCTCTTCCACAACAGCGAGCGCAATCAGTCTCTCGGTGGAAATGAGCTGTGGTATTACGAGAAGAACTTTGCGCCGCAATCAATGCCCGGCAACTACTTCAATGCTGATGACAGCGCCAAGGTCTATATGATGTGGGCTATCCAGCAATACGGAGCTGAGGAAGTGGCAGAGATGCGCCGGATGAAAGAGCGGCAGCGCGACTTCACCGAGGAAGAACTGCAGGCGAAATACGAGCATTACCGCGCGGAGTTTGATAAAATAGGACTATGAAAACGGTGACAGTAGAAAACCCTGCAGGCTTGCCAACACTCTCAATGGAGGTGCTGAAAAGCGATTACGATTGGAACCTGCTCAAAGAGAAAAAGAACCGCGATGTGGGCGACCTCAAAAAGTCCATTCTCACGCTCGGCTTCAAGGTGCCTATCTTCGTTTGGGAAGCAGGCAAGTATGTGACTGACGGCACAGGTCGTTTGGTCGCGCTTGATATGCTCGCATACGAGGGCTATGACATTCCGGCTATTCCGTATGTTCCGATTGAAGCGAAAGACCTCAAAGAAGCGAAGCGCCTGACGCTCGCAATCTCGTCTCAGTATGGAAAGGTGACGGAGGAAAGCGCTGCAGACTTCATGCTAGACATGGATGAGATTGATCTGTCTTTCATCAACCTACCCGACCTCAACCTTGAAGAGATTGACTGGTCGCCGAAGCAGCAGGCAGAGAAGCCGCAGAAGAAAGAGCGCGGCGTTGCGAAGAGTAAACTGATGCACACCTGCCCTAAGTGCTTCCATGAGTTTTCCAGCAGTGAGGAATAAGCGCCTAGAATAAGGGCGCTTTTGGTTATCCACACTTGCATTTTACTTTTTCAACAAAGGGGAGTAAAATGTAAATAACCTCAATAAGAGGCAAACAAAGCAACATGACAAAAATAAAAAACATCATCAGTATCATTTTTGTAGCAGCCCTCGTATATCTCGCGTTTGATTTCTTGGGTCTGCTCATGTGGGTAGAAAGCGGTCAGTATCCCGGCGGCGGTTATTACTTCGGCGTATTGTCTGCAAAGATTATCGGCTTCATCGTCTCGCTCTTTTAGCATGACGCGCTACGACTACACTTGGCGCTGCGACTGCGAGAAAGAGGGTGAGACGAAAACGCTGAGGGAAGCGCACAACGAGGCAAAGGATCACCTGCGCACTCACAACGACAAGACCCCGAACTGGACTGTGTTCATTGACCAGTATGACAACCATGAGGGGGAGCTGACAGACAAGTATTACAAGATAGAAAAAAACCACTCCGCGCTGCAGCGAGTGTGGTAGCAAACAAAGATATGTTTTACCTAACCAAACGACAAGACGAGAAGCAATGCACGCCCGGCGAGGTGGTGATGTGCCTCTCTGATTTCAATGGCATCAATGCCGGTGACAAGGGCGTGGTCATTGAGGTCTATACCGAGGGAGTGATGATTGCGTGGGCGCAGCAGCCGAAAGACCGAACCGAGAAGCTGATCACTCTGCAGATGATTGGCGACAAGCTGGATACCGGCGAGCCGTTTATGGCAGCGCACGGCTGGCGCATGGACGGCTTCGGACGCGATGAGCTGCAGTATCTTGCCTTTGCTTCCCTCTCGCACCCTGATGTGAACGCTGCAGTTTATAAAATCAATTAACCGACACCACTATGCAAAAACAAGCAATCAAGACATTGGCAGAAGCCGAGGAAATGCTGAAAGAGACACCAGCGCTCTATCTCATTTCTTTCGTGACTGAGGACGGACGACCCGGTTCAACGGTGATCGGCATGAAAGAAGATGTGCCGCTCTACAAACCATATTTCATATTCAACGAGGTGAACAAGGATAAGCAGATGCTCACTATCCTTGGCATCACCAAACTCGCCGGAATGGATGACGACTTTCAGACAACGAATGTCATCAATGTTGAGGCACCGCGCAAGGAAGATGACCTGCTGCACGATGTCAGCGCTCGTCTCTTGGAGCAGGAAAGCGCCGCGCTCAACAGAGAGATGACGGAGTTCCTGCAGCGACACAACCTGCCGCTAGACCGCAAGGCGATTGCCGATGCTGGCTTTGTGGTAGTCACCGAAGCTCGCCTGCCTGCTGACATGCTTGACGGCAAGACAATGTATGTGTTCAAGCTCGCAAAGGTCGTGGATCAGGTTCAGGTAGCAATTAAGCATGACATCAAAGCGATATGAGACAGGATAAAGCACTAGAGATACTAAAGACCGGCGCAAATGTGTTCCTCACTGGTGAACCCGGTGCTGGTAAGACATACACCATTGACCGCTTCAAGGAGTGGCTTGATAAGGAGCATCGTGACTACGCGATCACGGCAAGCACCGGCATCGCAGCATCGCACCTCAACGGCAGCACCATTCACTCGTTCTGCGGTCTTGGCATCCGGCGCAATCTCAACAAGGAAGAGCTGGACGGCATCAAGCGAAACAGGTGGGTAGTGGAGCGCATCAGACAGGTCAAGACACTGGTGATTGATGAGGTTTCCATGCTTGATGCAGTGAGCATAAACGATGTTCACAATGTGCTGCAGGCAGTTCACAACAACAAGAAGCCTTTTGGTGGCGTGCAGATCGTCTTTGTAGGCGACTTCTTCCAACTGCCGCCGGTCAGCAAGGGCGATGAGAATAGGCACTTTGCTTTTGAAAGCCACGCATGGCAAGCCGCAGCGCCGGTGGTCTGCTACCTGACCGAACAGCACCGTCAGAGCGATCCCGAGTTCCTAGAGATACTGACCGCGATGCGCTCAGGTGGCATCACTGAGGTTCACAGGGAGCGCCTTATCGCCTGCCAGCGAACCGAGAAGCCTGACACCATTCTCTACACGCACAACGCGGATGTTGATGCGCTCAACAAGTCAGAGCTGGCGAAGCTGCCCGGCAAGGTTCACACCTACATGATGCAGAGCGGCGGCAATGACATCCTCGTTCAGACACTAAAGCGCGGCTGCCTCTCACCTGAGAAGCTGGAACTGAAAAAGGGCGCTGTCGTGATGATGACGCGCAACAACTTCAATGAGGGTTATGTCAATGGCTCAATCGGAAAGGTGAAAGACATCACCAAGGGCGGCGACCCTATCATTGAGCTGCTGAATGGAAAGACTGTGCGACCTGAAATGGCAGAGTGGAACTTCACTGAGCGCAAAGAGGTCAAGGCGTTCATCCGTCAGCTTCCGCTTCGTCTCGCGTGGGCAATCACCGTCCACAAGTCTCAGGGCATGTCGCTGGATAATGCCAGCGTAGACCTCAGCAAGACATTTGAGTTCGGGCAGGGATATGTGGCAGTGTCGCGCGTGCGCACGCTGCAAGGGCTTCATCTCGCCGGTATCAATGACATGGCTTTTGCGATGCACCCTGTTGTGGTGGAGCAAGATGCAATCTTCCGAGCGGCATCTGTTGAGCAGGGCAAACTGATATGAGCGATAAAAAACTCTATCCAGTCTACAAGCGCATCAAGGTAGCGAAGCCTCACTGCCCTAAGTGCGGCGAGCTGCTGAGCGGCAACAACTCAATGATTTCGCCGTGGGAATGTTCGTGCGGCATTTGGCGCGTTGAGGACATCTTCAATCCTTTCAGCTACCGGCATGAAAAAAGACCGGCTGCAGACGATGCCGCAGCCGGATGAACTCGCACAGCTTACGCCGTGACGAGAGATATTGGATCACCTCCTTTCGTTGGTTGTTCAAAGGACAATTCAAGCTGCTCAGGCTCTTCGCTTCGCTCAGTCTCTCTGCGGACTTCAACGGTGCGCGAACCGCATGAACACTCTATCTCGTTTGTTGGCGTGCCACAGCGTAGGCATTGGCGCATCTTCATCACCTCCTTTCTTGCTCTAGTATATCGCGCTAGAGCATTTTTTGATGATATAATTGTGAAGTCTCAAACAATCACATGCGTTGCACACATTGCAGAAGAGAAAGGAAAACGAAGAAAGGACTTTGCAAAGCATGTAGGTCTGAGAGTTATGGGAACAAACAAGTATCTACGAACCGCACTGATCATCATAGCGATACTGCTCTTCCTGCTGATACCAGCAGCGCGAGTGGGATCAACGCAGACGCAAACGGAAACGAAAGAAGCGCCAGCGAGTGATGATGAAAGTGCGATACATACGCCGCCTGCAACAAGCACGCTCGCATCGGATATAACCAAAACGATTGCGATACTTGAAACAGGTGGCACCCTAGACTGCTCTCGGACTGGTCTATCGGGCGAAAAGGGTTGTCATCAATTCTTGCCCTCAACATGGGCTGCCTACTCTCTTGAAGTCTTTGGATATGTCGCGGAGCAAACGCCTGCGGCTGCGGAGCATGTGACGCTGACCAAGGTGCAGCGCTGGCTTGATGAGGGGCTTACGCCTCGGCAGATTTTCCTCATTTGGAACCAAGGACATCCCGGTCAATGCAAGGCTGGCGTGAACCGCTACGGCGTTCCATACGATAGCTGCGCCTATGCTGACGGCGCGATTGCTCTTCTTGCAGAGATTTCCACAGCTCAATAGGCTGGCTGGGTTGCCTTTGCCCTGCCGAAAAAGTAAAATGTAAGTATCTCATTAAGAGATGCAAACAAAGCGCATGACAAAAAAGAAAACTATCAAAGTCCTTTCCCTATTTGACGGGATTTCATGCGCTCGCGTTGCGTTGGAGCGTGCAGGCTTCAAGGTTGAAAAGTATTTTGCGAGCGAGATTGATCAGCACGCCGTTGCGATGTCGCAAGGCAACTGGTCTGACATCGTGCATCTCGGTGATGTGAAGAATGTCACCAAGAAGCTCGCGGGGGGGGGTATTGGTTTATTGATAGGCGGCTCACCATGCCAAGACCTCTCAATCGCAAACACAAAGAGAAAAGGACTGGCTGGCTCGCGCTCAGGTCTTTTCTACGAGTATTTGCGCATCCTCAAAGAAGTGAAGCCGAAATACTTTGTGCTTGAAAATGTTGCATCTATGCCAAAGGAAGCACGCGACATCATCACAAAGGAGCTGGGTGTTGAGCCGATTATGATTGATGCAGGGCTGGTGTCGGCACAGGTTCGCAAGCGTCTCTTTTGGACGAACATACCGGGCGTGACGGTTCCGAAAGATAGAGGCATCATGCTCAACGACATCATCCATGAAACACGCGGCGAGGACTTTGACCTCGCAAAGTATGTCGTCACTGGCAAGCACCTTGAATGGATAAAGAAGCCTGAGCGCCTAAAAAAGAAGTATTGCCAAATAAACGGCAGCAAGGCGATCACAATGGTCGCACGGCAATATGCGAATTGGGGCGGCACCTATATCTATGTGCCTGAGGCTACCAAGAAAGGCTACGCGATTGCAGAGGACGGTGATGCGATTGATATTTCTTTCCCGAACAGCAAGACGCGGCGCGGTAGGGTCGGCAAGAAAGCGAAGAACCTGATGACCAGCAATAACATCTGCGTATATAAAAACGGCTACATCAGGAAGCTCACGCCGATAGAGTGCGAGCGCCTGCAGTCACTTCCTGACCGATACACTGAGAGCGCAAGCGACACGCAGCGCTATAAGGCAATCGGCAACGGCTTCAATGCCGAAGTTATCAGACACATAATTTCACACATCAAATGACAAACGAGTTTTTGACGGAAGCAGAGGCACTGATAAAGAAAGCGGAGGATCGCGTGACTTCGTTGCGCTCACGCTCAACCGCAGCAGCGAAAGAAATTGCGCCGCATCTTGACGGTGATGTGTTCAAGGCTTTCCTCAAAGAGCCGTATGTTTTGATTGAGAAGAAAAAAGACGAGTGGTATTGCATCGTGCCGCGCTTCGTTGATTTCTCTGTCGGCTGGTTGGAGTTCACCACGGACAGCTTCAATGTGTTCCTCGTCAATCGCTACACCCTTTGGATTGGCGACATCTCGCCGAAGATACAAGACCAGACTGGCATCACCATTCCCGATAGCAGCTTCCAGCTTGACGGCACTGACCTCACTTTCAAGAAGAGCGACAAGGGCGCTGCAGACAAATACAGGGAGCATTTTGTGAACCGTGTCGTGAAAGACACCTCGGCTCGCGTCATCAAGGGGCGCGAGTTCAAGCTGCTTGCCGACATGATTGATGACGGACACCTGCCGTTTCGTGCGCGACCAGTGCAGGGTGCAGACTACCGCGAGCCGCAAGTGAAGTTTGATACTGCAGGCAAGCGTGCCTATCAAGAGGACGCATATCAGAAGTTCCTGCAGCTCGGCGCTGTCGGTATCTACTGGATGACCGGCGCAGGCAAGTCTTTCTTCACCATGAAAGCAATGGATAGTGTGGTCGGGAAGAAGCTGCTTGTCGTTCCTACCCTAACGCTCGTTGAACAATGGCGCGATTACTTCCGCGAGTTCGCGCCGCGCCTCTTGGATGAGGTGCAGATTATCACCTACAACGCGCATCACAAAGTGGCTGATGATGAGTTTGGCATCGTGGTGTTTGATGAGTGTCATCGCCTGCCTGCGAACAGCTTTGCGAAAATGGCAACGCTGCGCACTAAGTTCCGCATCGGTCTATCGGCATCGCCGTATCGTGAGGACGGACGCACCAGCTACATCTTCGCGCTCACCGGCTTCCCTATCGGCATGGACTGGAAAGAGATGCTGCAGATACTTGGCAAGAACTTCCACGCGGTGAATGTGTGGATCGTGAATGACCAAGCGGCGAAAATGCGAAAGATTGAAGAGCTGCTGACTGAGGAAAAGACGCTCATTTTCTGTGACGGCTTGGAGTTCGGCGAGAAGATTGCTGACAAGCTCGGCATCCCTTTCATCAACGGCAGCAGCAAGGCTCGCCTTGATACCGCACGCGAGGCGCGGCAGTTCGTTGGCTCGCGCGTGCTTGACCTCGGCACAAGCATCAAAGACCTGCGCCATGTCATTGAGGTTGATTTCCTCTTCGGCTCACGCCAGCAGGAAGTGCAGCGCACAGGTCGCCTCTTCCACTCAAATGTCGGCGCTCGGCACGACATCATAATGACCGCGACTGAGCATGAGCAGTATGGCAAGCGCCTCAATGCGCTCGTTGAGCGCGGCTTTAAGGTGAACATTCATGGCTAAGTGCGAGAAGTGCGGCAACGACCTGCCGCCGGGCAAGCGGAAGTATTGCATCGGCGCGAAGTGGTCATGCCCTCAGACTGAAAGCGAGTGGCAAAACGCTCGGCACAACATCGCATCAAAGAAGAGAGACAAGCCGAGAAAGAAAAAAATGGCGCTGTAGCTCAATGGATAGAGCAACAGCTTGCGGAGCTGTAGGTTGCAGGTTCAATTCCTGCCAGCGTCACACTTCTTCCACATATTTTCTGACATTTCCCCTATGAAGTAGGCGGCTTTTTTAGTAAAATGTAAGCATGAACAATGGTGAAAAAACCCTCGCAATAGTGATCATGGCACACCCTGAGCGACAGGCTATGGCAAAGGCGCTCTCGCAGGAATTGCAGGCACCGATTTGCTATGACCGCATCAATAACCTGTGGGATACTTGCCGCCGCGCATGGCTCTCTCAGGTCAGCGTAGGTGCTGACTACACGCTTGTTCTGCAGGATGACGCTATCGCTTGCAAAGGCTTCCGCAAGAAAGCGCTCGCAATCATCAACGCGCAGGACAAGGAATACATGACTGCGTTCTACGCTGGCGGCATGGCTCGCACTCGCGTCAATCAAGCGCTGCGAGACGGTATGCCTTACTTCCTCTCAGGCATGATTTTCAACGAGGTAGCGCTGTGTATCCCTACGAAATACATTGAGGAAATGGTCAAGTTCTGCGATGACCGCGAAGCGAAGAATGACCACTTTATCCAGCAGTGGGCGCACCTCAAACGGCTCAAAGTTTTCTACCCTGTTCCCTCTCTCATTGATCACCGCACAGACACGCCGAGCATCTACCGCCGCAACTATGGCAGGGTCGGCGTAAATGATCCGCGCAAAGCGACTGCTTTTATAGACACCTATGAAAAACCCTAACGGCAAAATTGGCATCGGCATCATCACTCACAATCGTCCTGATGTGTTCAGGGCGACTTTGAAGCGCATCAAGAACACGCTGCCTGCAGGCGCGAAGCTCGTTGTCGTTGATGACGCGAGCGAGGTGCCATGCCCGGATGCGACCTACCGCTTCAAGAAGAATGTTGGCATCGCAACCGCAAAGAATAAGTGCTTTGAGCTGCTGGATGACTGCGAGCATATCTTCCTCTTTGACGATGACTGCTATCCGCGCCGCAAGGGTTGGGAAAAGCCATACATCGCCAGCCCTGAGCCGCATCTGATGTATCTCTTCCAGCACCTAAGGAACCAAAAGCTGCACGATGCCAAGTTTGTCTATGAGGACAGCCGACACTTCGCGCTCTCGCATCCTCGCGGCTGCATGTTGTATTTCCATAGGTCGGTCTTGGACATTGCTGGTGGCATGGACACGCGCTATGCGAAGTGGGGAAACGAACACGGCGACCTCAGCAATCGCATCTACAATCTCGGTCTGACATCGTTCCGCTACATGGATGTGGTCGGGTCATCGGCGCTCATGTATTCAGGCGATGAAGAGCAGGCGGTTGAGACGACAGTGAAAGGCACGCTGCGGCACCGCTATCTCGTCCGCACCAAGGAGCGCTATCAGAAGAGCCTCACCAGCACCGCATATTTTCCATACAAGAAAGGGGCGAAGCGGAAGCTGCCAAAGGTCAAGGCGACAAAGGCTGTCGTGGTCTGCTCGTTCTTCAATGGCTATACCGACACGCAGCGCGGCAAGACATGGGCTGCAGACTACAAGATGCTTGATGCGCTCAGGCTCTCAGTGAACGGACACAAGCGAAAGCTCGCAATCACGCATAACTGTTTCAAGGGGAAGAAAGATAGCGAGCTGGTGGAGCATGTCTACATGCCGCAGGGCGCTTCGCCATACTTCCAGCGCTGGCTTGCGGTGTGGCAATACCTACGCGCGAACCCTGACATCAAGCAGGTCTTTGCCGTAGACAGCACTGATGTTGAGATGCTGCATGATCCGTTCAAGAAGATGCAGCCGGGAGTTCTCTATGTGGGCGATGAGAAGCAGATACTAGGCTGCCAGTGGATGCGCAAGACGGTGCGGCACAAAGACCTCTCTGAGTTCATCGCCGTGCATTACCGATACACCCTGCTCAACTGCGGCGTGATAGGCGGCTCGCGCGAGGATGTGATGAAGCTGTGCCGCATGATGTATGACCTGCTCTTTACGAAATACCCGAACGAGATCACAGAGATGCCGGTGTTCAACTACATCCTCAATGAGAAGTGGAGCGGCAGCGAGGTCAGCTTTGGTCGGCATGTCACCACGGTTTTCAAGAAGAACGAGCGCGATGTGCCTGCGTGGTTTAAGCACAAATGATATGAGCAAGATTTCACGAACAAGAGCAATACTGATCTGCGCAGGGGAAGCTACCCGGTGGGCAGGTCACAGGGATACGCCGAAGCACCTCATTGAGATTGAGGGCGAGCGGCTTATTGACCGAACCGTCCGGCTGCTGCGCGAGAGAGGCGTTGAGCAGATTTTCATAGTGGTCAGAGAGAAGAGCAAGGCATACGAGGTTGAGGGCGCTACGCAGTGGGTGGCGACACTGAACCCGGAACAGAACGCAGACGCAGACAAGTTCCTTTCCAGCCGGGAGCTGTGGAACCCGAAAGGGCGCACGCTCTTTTTCTACGGCGATTGCTATTTCTCTGATGAGGCAATGGATACCATTGTCGGACACCGCCGCGAGCAGTGGGTGCTGTTCTGCAGACCCGATGCCTCAGAGATAACCGGCAAGCCGTGGGGCGAGTGCTTTGCGCATGGCATCTATGACAAAGACCTCACTGTGCTAGAGAAGATGCTGCGCTATGTGGCAGACCAGCATGTCACAGGTATCACGCACAGAAGCGGAGGCTGGGAACTCTACCGCGCTATGGTCGGGCGCAAAGGTCTTGATCTCATGGAGCATCGGATGTCCGACCACTTCATTGAGATCAACGACTGGACGGAGGACTTTGACTATCCCGAAGATTATGAGAAGTGGATTGAAGCCCGAAGCGCCTTACTGCAACGGTAAGAGAGCGTATGACAAAAAGACGGCAATCACCGCCGCCAACCTGCGCTATGAGCAAGACAGGGTAAGGCTCAGATTGTATCCATGTCACGGTCACTGGCATCTCACCAAGGACATCAGAGACAGACCATACACCAGCCGCAGGATGAGAAAGGGAAAATCAACACGATAGCGGTATCTTGACAACTCTTTTTATAGTAAAATGTAAGAGCAATGACCAAGGCGACTTTAGAAAAAAACAGTGGGAAAAACAGTGGAGGAACTGCAAACCTCACGCCGTTTCAGCCCGGACAAAGTGGCAACCCTGCAGGGCGACCTAAGGGAGTGCTGAACTTCAAGACACGCCTTGAAATGGCGCTGTCGGCTTTGGCTGTGGAGTTCGCTGCGCAATACAACAAGAAGCACCCGAACAAGCCTATCAACGCTGATGATGTGGACATTATGGGTGACATCTTCCAGCAGTTCGTGAACAAGGCACGCAATGGCGACCTCAAAGCCATTGATAGCCTGCTTGACCGTGCCTATGGAAAGGCGGTGCAGCCTCTCAAACATCAGGGCGATCCTGAAAATCCGCTTGAACTCTCACAGGAAAGCGCCAAGGAGCGTGCCGCGCGTATGCTCGCCATGTATGGTCATCCAGTGAAGAAGTCAGAGAAGCCGAAGAAAGAGAAAGAGGCGACAGCCAGTGTCGCGGTAGAGAAGCCTGCCAAGGTCGTAAAGGCAGCGCCGAAGCCTAAGGCTGAGAAGAAACCGAAAGCTGCTGCAGCGCCGGTCAAGAAGCCGGTGAGCCGCAAGCCACTGATGCAGCGCTTCGCTAAGAAGAAATAAGCGCATGGCAATTCACGGACTGACACAGGAGCATCTTGATGAAATATGGAAAGACCAAGCACTGCGCGTTGAGGTGGCGAAGCAGTCCTTTTTCCACTTCCTCATCATCTACCTCGCGCACCGCTTTGAGCTAGAGCCTGCGGATTTTCACAAGGACATGATTGACGCGCTGGACAGCGTGAGCGATTTGGATAAATACCTTTCAATCCTCGGCTTCCGTGGTAGCGCGAAGTCTACGATATTGGAGGGCTTTGCCATTTGGTCAATGCTGAACGGCAAGCATAACTACATCGTTTGGATCGGCAACACAATGGATGACAGTAAGGAAAGCCTTGCGAACATCAAGAGCGAGATTGAAGAGAATGAAGAGCTGCGCGAGGACTTTGGCATCGTGCTTGCCACTGACGACAAGAAGAGCCGAGAGCGCGGCATCACGCAGAAGTGGAGCGAAAGGCAGCTCATCATCGGCGACTGCACTATGGTCGCAAAGAGCCGTATGGGTAAGGTGCGCGGTAAGAAGTTCAAGAAAGCGCGTATTGACCTCATCGTGTGTGACGACCTTGAAGATGTGGAAACTGCAGACACCGCCGAGAAGCGGAAGAAAACGCGGCAATGGTTCTATACCGAGGTCATGCCTGCGACCAAGCAGGGTGTTGAGGCTGACAATGTGAAAGTGGTCATGCTCGGAAACCTTGTGCATCGTGACGCTCTCATCGTCCACTTCGGCAAGGGAAGCATCGTGCGCTCAATGAAGTTCGCAATCCTCAACGACAAGGGCGAGATCACTTGGAAAGGTCTATACCCTGACATGGATGCGGTGAACGCGGAAAAGGAAAAGGTGATGCTCGCCGGTGAGGGCTTTGGTCATGTCATTTGGGCGCGAGAGTATCTGCTGAAAGACGCTGATGCCGAGGACATGATCATCACGAAAGATGACATCCAGTATTACCCGAAAGAGTGGCTGCAGCGAAAGCCGGATGCTGCAGGCGTGGGCGTGGACTTCGCCATTTCAAAGAAGCAGACCGCAGACTACACCGCTATGGTCAAGGGCATGGATGTCCGCAATGACGAGGGCGAGCGCAGGCTGTGCATCATGCCCGGCGTGATTGAGAAGCGCATGAGCTTTGAGGAAACTATCACCGAGGCGGTTGAACTGAACGCCGTGATGCCGCACGGCACAAAGTGGTATCCCGAAAAGGTGGCGTATCAGGAAGCAGCCATTGAAATCATGGAAAAGAACGGACTGGTGTGCGTGCGTATGCCTGCAGTGGCAGACAAGCGCAGCCGAGCAATCGCTGCGTGCTACTTCGTAAAGACAGGGCGTGTCCTCTTCCCTGCCGAGGGTGCCGAGAAGCTGATTGATAACATCCTCGGCTTCGGTATTGAGGATCACGATGACCTCACCGATGCGTTCAGCAACCTTGTGCTTGGCATGGTCAAGAAATCAGGTGGAATAATCCTAGGCTAGACAGCCTCACTTGTTATATAATAATCACATGAAAAAGAAGCAGAGCATTTTTTCAAAACTCTTCAACGGCGCAAAGCAAAAGGCTGCCACTTTCATTGCCGCAAACTTTGCATCAATCAACGGCGGCGAAGATTGGTTTGACGCTCTCAACCTCAGCACATACAAGCAGAGCCTCTATGTGTTTATTGGCGTGTCCATGATCCGCGACACGGTGAGCGGCATCCCTATGGAAATGTATCGCATCACCAACTCTGAGGGTGATGTTGAGCAGATCAATGACGACCCTTGGCTTGACCTCTTTGAGCGACCTAACAAGCGTCAGACGCAAATGGAGTTCCGCAAGCTCTCTGTTTCCTACTACCTGCTTGCCGGTGACTGCTTTTGGTATCTTGAACGCGAGAAGCCTGAGGCTATTCCGACAGCAATGGCGAACATGCGCCCTGACCATGTTGAGGTCATTCTGAGCGAGGGCAACAGGGAAGTCATCGCATACGAGTTCTACGCAGCAAACGGTCAGATCATCAAGCTGCAGCCGTTCCAAGTTTTGCATATCAAGAACATTGACCCGACCAACCCTGCACGCGGTGTCGGTTTCATCCAGCCTGCAACGCAGCGCATCATCTCTGAAAAGGAAGCATCACGCTACCAGTCACAGGCTTTCCGCTCAGGTGGTCGCCCTGACATCGCTGTGTTCATTGACAGCGACCTCACTGACGAGGACGCAGAGGACGCACGCGAGCGCTGGAAGAAAATCTACGGCAAGGGTGAGAACCCTGTCGGCTTCTTCGGTCAGAAAGTGAAAGACCTAAAGACGCTCAATGTGTCACCGAAAGAAATGGAGGGCATCGCCTCAATGGAGTTCCTGCGCGATGACATCCTTGCTGCGCTCCGCATCCCTAAGCAGATGATTGATAGCGATGTGAACTACAACAACAGCAAGGTAGCCTATGCGACCTATTTGAAGCAGGCTTGCTTGCCGGTGCAGGACACCTTTGACGACATCGTGAACAACATGCTGCTTGTCGCTCGCCCGGACGAAGATAAGTTTGTGACCTACGAAAGCCCGGTCAATGAGGATCGTGAGCTGCTTTTGAAAGAGGCAACCGAATTGAAGAAGTCCGGCATCATCACTATCAACGAGGCTCGCGGTCTTATGAACTACGAGGATGTTGAGGACGGCGATGTGCGCGAGAATGGCGGCAGCTCTACCTTTGAGCTGAGCATGAAGCAGAAGCGTCTGCGCCTCATTGCGAAGCGCCTCTTGAAGAAGCGCCCTATCCTCATCAAGAAGTTCGTGGCTATCAAAGCGGTCACAGAATTGCTGCATAAGTCTCAGGCTGTGGATAACGCAGAGCGCGGCATCTTCGGCGTGAAGCGTCAGCGCAATTCAGTTTTCAACACTCCTGAGCTGAAAGAGAAATACATCAAGGCGTTCAACGAGAACATTGACCGCAAGGCACTGGACTTCCGCGAGCTGGTGGATGTCTACAATGACGGCTTCCTAAAGCGCATCATCAAGTTCTTCAAGGACTACGGCATCAACGCTGACCAGTTCTTTGACCTCACTACTGAGCTGCGCGAGGCAAAGGCAATCTTCCTGCCATACATGCAAGACCTCTTCACCAAGGCTGGTCAGGAAACTATGGACGGCATGGCAAAGGGCTTCACCGCCAAGGCATCGGAGCGGTTCTATACACCCGATGAAATCCTGCAAATGCTGGACGAAAGGGCAGAGTTCTTCATCCTTTCAATGCTTGATACCGACTTCAACGAGATGAAGAAGATCATCGTTGCAGGCATGGACGAGGGTGCTGGCGTTGAGGAAATCGGACGCAAGCTGCGCAAGTATTTTGATGACATGAGCGTGTCACGCGCAAAGACAATCGCACGCACTGAGACTGGTCGCATCGTGTCTCAGGCAACCGCCGAGGCATATCATCAGAGCGACCTTGTGACCGGCAAGGAATGGATGACTGCAGGCGATGATAAGGTGCGTGACGAGCATCGCATGAATGACGGTGTGATCGTTGCGACTGATGCAGCATTTCCGAACGGTGAGCATTTTCCCGGTGAACTCACAATAAATTGCCGTTGCGCACTAGCGCCTGCGGTATAATTCACGATATAATAATGATATGAAAAACGCGGCACTCACAATAGAACAGCGAAAGGCGAAAGCTGCTGAAATGGTCGGCAAGAAATTGACGATTGAGTTTGCGCGGAAAGCTATCTCTATTGATGAGGAAAAGAAGCAGGTGACTTTCGTGATGTCCACTGAGACTGTAGACCGCCACGGCGACATCATTGATCAGGAAAGCTGGATACTTGACTACTTCCGCATGAACCCTGCGTTCTTCCTGCAGCATAACTCTGACGAGTTCCCTATTGGTCGCTGGCTTCCTGAGACTGTGAAGCTAGAGGCTGACCCGGACAATGTAGGCTTCCAGCGTCTCGTTGGGACGGCTGAGTTCCGCACCAAATACGAAGATGCAGCACGCGCCTTTGACCATGTTGTTGAGGGTGACATGAACATGGTGAGCGTTGGCTTTATCCCTCACCGCATTGACTACGATGAACACCGCGATGCGTTCATCCTCTTGGACTGTGAACTTATGGAATGTTCACTTGTCGGCATCGGCAGCAACCGCTTCGCTCTCGCTAAGGGCAAAGAAGAGGAAGAGACTGACGAAGAGAAAGCAAAGGCAGCTCTCATTGAGGGTCGCAACTTCCTTGACAATCACATCAAGACGCTAGAAGATAATAAGGAAGTGATTGCATTTGCGAAGTCACGCGATTTGCTCAACCAAGCAATTCGCCGCATAGCATCCTAAAACTCCATAAAGAAGTCTTGCGATACTAGCTTCCTCGGAAGCCGACCCCTTGAAAGAGGCGCAGCCAAACCAAAAGTGACTTGGTTATTATTGTCACACTAACTTTATTCATTACGATGAAAAAGAAGTTTCGCGTTGTCGCAGGACGCAAGTTTTACTGCGATGAGAAAGGCATCCTCACTAAAGATGCCGAGGGCAACTTTGAAGAGGTTGCCGACACTGACACCACTGCCGAAGAGGTAGCGAGTGCAGATGAAGCCACTGCTGAGGTGGAAAAGATGCTCAGCGCTGCTGCGGCTCAGGCTCGCAAGGCAGCTCAGACTGACATGGTTGGCGCAGAGGTTCGCGCTACTGATGCAGTCACCAAGCTCTTTGAAGCTATCGCCACTGGTGCTGAAAAGCACACTAAGGTAGGCGAGGGTGAAGCAAAGTCCGCTCTTGACCTTGATGAGATCAAGAAAGGTTTTGCTGACCTTGGCGCTAACAAGCGCAATGTGTTCTCGTTCACTATCTCTAGCAAGGCAGACCTTGACTATCTTGCAAAGGCTACGAGCGAGAGCGGATCACTGGAGGGCGATGTCATTGAACCGGCACGCCAGCCTGAGATCAGCCGCGACCCTGTTCGTCAGCCGTTCATTGAAAGCATTGCAGATGTTGTCACTGGCGTTCAGTCAGACAGCCTCAGCTATGTTGAAGTAGTGAACGAGAGCGGCGCACCTGCTGTCACTGCAGAGCTTGCTGACATTGATGAGAAAGACTTTGAGTTTCAGGAGTTCAAAGCTCCATTCAAGAAGATCGCTGTCATCAATAAGCACTCTGTAGAGCTTCTGCAGGATGCACCTCAGCTCGTTGCTGCGATCAAGCGCTGGCTCGCTGAGGATGTGAACATTGAGGTTGATAACCAGCTTCTCAACGGTTCAGGTGTAGGTGATCAGCTTTCGGGCGTGATGACCCTCGCATCTGAGCTTGATGACACTGAGGTTGGTGACAAGCGCGTTGCGTTTGCAAACCTCGCCGATGTTATCCGCGTTGCAATCACCAAGGTTGCTGTGGCTGGCAAAGGCAAGTTCACTGCGACTTACGCTATCCTCAACCCTGAGGATGCGGATGCGCTTGACCTTACCAAAGACGAAAGCGGTCAGTATGTTCTTCCTCCATTCCGCTCTGCGGACGGAACGAAGATCAAGGGCGCTCGCGTCATTGAGAATGTTGGCATCCCTGCTGGTAAGTTCCTTGTTGGTGACTTCTCTAAGCTCCATGTCGGCTCTAAGGGCGGCGTAGAGATTGAGATGACCAATGCTGACGGCACTGACTTCAAGAAGGACATCCTTACTGTGAAGCTCCGCCGCCGCATTGCCGCTTATGTCCGTCAGAATGATAACGGTGCGTTCTGGCAGGGCGATATTGCGGATGTCATTGAAGCCCTTACACAGTCTTAAAGCTAAACCGTGAAAACGGACTTTAAGATCGGAGCGCTCCTTGAAAACTCTATCGGTCAGTTCACCAAGATCATCAATGTCAGAAATGGCGTTTATGGTCTAGGTGGCTGGGCGACAAGAGCCAACGCTGAGAAGCAGACTGTGGCGCACATTCATCTGAATGGCTACGGTCTACGGATCAACGGCATCAAGGTCGTTTCCGGTAAGGGAGGCAAGGCAGCACCGGCTGAGCCAACCAAGGCAGCTCCAAAGGCACGCGCACCTCGCAAGACCTCTGCGAAGAAAGCGCCTGCTAAGAAGAAAGCAACAGCTCGCAAGAGCAAGTAGCTTTCAAAGCTGACGGCAAGAGTGTTATAATTCTCTTGTATAGGTGAGGTGAGTGATCAAGGTCACTCGTCTCACCGAACAAGCGAACTATATGGAAAACATGCAAGCACAAACTGAATACACCGACATTGAGAGCGTTGCTGCTTATCTCGGTATTGATGCGCCTGCAGGTTCTTCCGAAGAGGCAGAAGAGATTGCCGGATACATCCGCGCCATGTCTGCCACTATGGACAATATGAGTGGTCGCCGTCTCTATGGCGATGAGGAAACAACGAACACCTATGACGGTGAGAAAGGCGAAATCCTGCATGTGAAAGATGTCTGCGCAATCAGCGAGGTTCTTCTTGACGGCGCTGATGTCACCGAGGCTATCTACAAATACCCTCAGAATAAGGCATACGCCTCTCGCCTCGTTCTTCCGGGCAAGAGCTGGGGAACCAAGCGCCAAAGCGTTGAAGTGACCGGCATCCACGCGATGCACGATGAGCTGCCTGAGGACATCAAGCTCGCCTGCACTATCTTCGTTGCCGGTGTATACCGCAACGCGCACCCTGATCCTGACTTCAAGGGCGAAGTCACCAGCGAGAAAATGGGAAACTATACCGTTTCCTACGCATCGGCAAAGCAGGTCGGCGATGCTGCGAACGCAAAGGCGCTTCTCTCTTCCTACAAGCGCATAAGTTTATAAACGCCTATGTCATTCAACAGCTTACTCATTCATAGCTGCGACATTCAGGCAAAGTCCCTCAATCGCACAGGATACGAAAAGACCGAGAGCTGGACTGAGATTGCTGAGAATGTTCCCTGCCGCCACGACAGCAGCAGCAATGTAAAAATCAATGACGGAAACATCCGCGTGAACTCGGATGATGATGTCTTTTTCTTCAAGCCCGATGTTCAGATTGAGCGCGGCAATCGCATCGTGCATGACGGCGTGAGCTTTGATGTCATCAAGGTCGGTAAGCTCTACAACGCCACAACGCTTCATCATCTTGAAGTGATCGCGCGAGCGACTGACCACAACTAAGCAATGGCAAAGAAAGGGCTAAAAGCAGTCATCAATTTCATCAACAATACGCCTAAGGTAGAGAAAAGCATCACTGAGGCGTTTCTTGACCGTGCCGTTGGTCGCTCGGTGAAGCTCATGGAAAGAAACATCAAGGCTCAGATGCACAAGGGCTGGGGCGTGCAGGAGGGTCACTTGCGCCGCTCTATCCACAGCCTCACTACCGGCTTCGGCAAGGGCGAGGTGCGCACCGGCGCGACTGAGGGCGGCAGGGAAATCAACTATGCCGTGTATGTGGAATATGGAACGATGTATATGGCACCGCGTGCGATGTTCCGCAAGGGCGTTGCTGCGAGCGAGCCGGGCATCATTGAAATCTTTAATTATGAAGCGTGGCGCGTAGCAAATCAGTTTCCTTTGAAGTAAAATATAACCATGATTGAGCAATACATTTATGACCTCATAACTGCTGACCCTGAACTAGCCGAGCTGCTTGGCATCGGCTCAGGCGACTTTGCGCTCTATCCTGCAGTGGTGCCTAAGGGCATTGAGATTGATAAGGCGGTCACATTCACGCTCATCGGAACGACTGACCGCTTCCCTACCGTCCGCGCCGCAACGGTGCAGTTCAACATCTTCGCCAAGACGCACACCGACACTGTGGAAATCGCAAACGCCCTCGCTACCCTGTTCAATGGCGATACGAACAAGGCGAGCGGAGGGGAAGCCGTCTACTTTTCAATCCGCGTATCCGAGAGCGATCTTGGCTACAACTACGATGACGGCATTTATCAGCGTGAGGCTTCTTACAGCTTCAAAATGAGGTAAAATACATATATGAAAAAGAAAGCAACAAAAGCAGCAGCAGTGAAAGCAGGCGCTCCGATGAACCGGGCAATCAAGACCGGCATTGATGAGGCACAGGCTTCGCAGATGATGACGCTTGAAGCGTTGGCTGACACCAACCACTCAGGTCGCGCTCTCGCAAAGGGCGAACTCGTCACCGTCTCAAAGTCAGAGGCACGCCGATTGCTCACTGTGCGCAAAAATCACTTTCGCATTGCGCAGTGATTGAGCTATAATGTAGACAAGGCAACATGCCTGTGCTTCACAAAGTCTAGTGCCTCTAGCTAGTGCAGCAAATTATTAACCATTAGTTTAATCATTCACTACGATGAAACAAACAACTATCCAAAATCCTGAGGCGATCCGCAAGGGTTCCGTTCGGGTCTTGGTTGGCGATGACTTCAACAACCTTGTAGATGTTGGCGCACTCCGCAATCCGGTGTTCACCAGCATGGCAGAAATCCAGCAGATTGACTTTGACAATGTTGATCCGCTTCGTAAGTTCGTGAAAGGTCAGCGCGTTCAGATCACCTTTGACCTCGCTGAGATCAACTTCCCGAACCTCGCCGCTCTTTCAGGCGGTCTTATCAATCTCTCTGCAACCGCAGGCTCACCTGTGAATGTGGACGGCGAAGAGCATGGCATCGGCTGGGTTGTCGGTGTTCCGTTCAAGCTCAACCACAAGAACGGTGATGACACTATCGTTTCGTCAATCGTTGTATACGGCGGTTCTGATACCCTCGTAAACAACACTGACTATGACACCTATGTTGGTGACGGTCAGAACGGCGAAAAGGGTGCTACCTACATCGTTCCTCTCACTTCTGAGGCTGGTGCGATCACGGTGGACTACACCTACACTCCGAACGCAAAGCGCACTATCACTCTCAATGATGCCGGTGCTTCTGTATTGAAGTGTCTCCGCATCATCAACGAGGATGAGAACGGCAAGGAGTTCAAGATTGACATTGAGGACGGAACCAACTTTGCTCCGATCTCTGTGGACTTCGCCGGTGACGAGGAGGATGATGTCGCAATCCTGCCTGTGGACTTCCAAGGCAACCTTGTTGAGTGGACTGACGAGCAGGCTGCTTAATAGCTAACCGCTATGCCTGTTCTTGATGTATTCAAAGAGCGCCAGTTTAGCACCATCAAACTTGGTGAGCGTGACTTTAAGGTGCCAAATGAATACACCGTTGAAGAGGTAGAGAGGTTGCTAGAGCTAGAACAAAAGCGCGATGCTGTTGAGCAGGAACCTGTCAGCGATGACAAGGCGAAGCAAGAAGAGCAGCTAGTGCGCTTTTGGGCGCTGACCTTTGACCAGCTAGAGATCATCTTCCAGCACTACCAGCCTGAAACTACGGCGGCAGAGCTGCGCAGCATCATCTCTCACAAGGAGGCACTAGCAATCCTTGGCTTCTATGAGAAGTATAGGCACCTCAACACAGAGAAGTCAGGGGACGCTGGCAAGGCTAAAAAAAAACTCTAAGCGCGTCTGAGCAGCTAAGGGATATACGCCGCATCATCACATTCACGGTGATGAGCGGCTTTTCCCTTTTTGATGTTCGGAAGCTCTACCTAGATGAATTGTTCTATTTCCACGGCGAAGTTTTCTATATTTTGGAAAAACGCGGTGAGGTTGAGAAAGGAACTTATGATAAAATAAATCGTAATGACGCATCACTCGCAGACCGAGACACGGTGAAAGACCTGCGCAAGCAACTCTTCCGAGTGACGACAGGCAAAAAACCATGAATGATCAAATCAAAGTAGGCGAGCTTGTTTATAAAATCACCGGCGAAATGGGCAACCTCAAAACTGAGCTTGCCAAGGCTGAGGCTGAAATCAACAAGCTAAAGGACAGCATGGAAAAATCCAGTGCTGCGCAAGACAAATCGGCAAAGGGCTGGAAAGCTCTTGGTCTTGCTGTAAAGGGTTTCATCGCTGGCTTTGTTCTTGACAAGGTGGTTAGTTTCTCGCGTGAGGCGGTCAAGGCGGCGCAGGACAGGCTTGAAGCCGAGACTGCCCTAGCGCAGCAGCTCCGCGTCTCTCGCAACGCCACTGACGAGCAGATACAGTCACTCCTTGACCAAGCGAACGCGCTGGAAAAGGTGGGCGTTGTGGAAAAGTCATCTATCACTGCGATGCAGGCACGCCTCGCAGGTTTTGACCTGTCTACCGAAGCAATCCAGCGCCTCACACCGGCAATCCTTGACTACACCGTTGCGGAAAAGGGATCAAACGCCACTGCAGAGGATGCGGTGAGCCGCGCCAACTCTCTCGCGCAAGCGCTGCAGGGAAACTTCGCATCGCTCACAAAGGTCGGCTTCGTGCTTGATGCCAACACCAAGAAGCAGATCAGCCAAGGAACCGAGCTAGAGCGCGTGGATGCTATCGTGCGCGTTCTCAATTCAACCTACGAGGGCATGAACGAGACAATGGGAAAGACCTTTGCCGGTCAGGTATTCCGCGCAAAGAACGCTCTCGGCGACCTCAAAGAGACAATCGGCTTCGCGCTCATGCCAGCTCTCGGCGTGCTTGGTGAGGCGTTTATCGGCGCTGCAGGCGACATTGACGCGCAGATCGCAAACACCAACGCCCTCGGCAAGACGCTCTACCGCGTGGCGAACATCGTGGTGTTCTTCGCGCTCGGCTTCAAGCAGGCAATCACCGGCATCCGCTATATATGGAACGGTCTGCAGAACACCGTGCAGGCTGGCGCACTCGTCATCGTGAAAGCCATGCAGCTCGCGGTGAAAGCGGTTGGCAAGGACACCTCAGTTCTTGACGGCGCGATTGAAGAGCTGAAAAACAACATCGTTGAAAATCAGAACGACATTGCGAACGCAATGGCTGACAGTGAAGAGGACGGCAAGAAAGCTGCTGCTGCCCTACAGGAAGCCTTTACCGCAGCGAACTACAAGGACGCGACCAAGGCTGACATCGCGGCGCTCCGGGCGCTCGGCGATGAGACTGATGCCTTTGCCGACAGCTCCGAGGACGCTGCGAAAGAGACTGAGGGCTTTCAAGAGAAGCTGAGCGGTGCGCTTGAAACTATCAAGAACACGACCAAGAGCCTGCGCGATGAGCTGACCAAGGCGTTCACCGAGTTCAACAAGACAGTGGGCGAGAGCTTTGACGATACCAACGACAAGCTGGCTGACACGGTTCTCAACGCTCAGGATCGCATCAAGGAAATCAAGAAAGAGATGAGCAGCCTTTCCGGTGACGACACCGGCGAGCAGCGAAGCCGCCTGCAGGATGAACTCAAAGAGCAGCAGGAAATCTTGAAGTCTCGCAAGGGCTTTGAAGAGCGTCAGGCTGCACTCGTTCAGGAAATCCGCGACAAGCTCACTGCTGCAGGCATTGATGCCGAGCAGGAGGGTCTTACCGCGCTCACCAACATCAAGAGCCTTGAAGATAAAATCAAGGACGAGCGTGCGCTGCGCGACATGGACGAGTTCGCGCGAGAGGAAGAGCTGCAGAAGCGCCGCCTGCTCATGCTCACTGACAACCTCGTTGCCGAGGTGACTGCGCTGCGTGAGAAGATCACCAAGCAGGAAGAGCTTGAAACCGAGCTGACCAACTTCCTCGTCAATCAGAACGCGCTGCGCAAGGCAGATGTGGAGGCGTTTGCGAACGCTGCCATTGCCAAGTATGGCGAAATGGCAAAGGCGCTGCAGAACGCTATCAGCCTGCAGGCTCGCCTCAACGCGATGCGTGCGGCAGGTTCTTCGGGCAAGCAGTTCGCTCAGGGTGGATACACCGGCACAACCGGCGGCACCGTGCATCCGGGCGAGTATGTCATCCCTGCGAACATGGTGAACGCAATGAGCGGCTTGGTCGGGCAGCTTGAAGCGATGCGCACAGGGCGCTCAACGACAATCAGCGCACCTATCAACATGACCGCCAACATTGGTGATCGCATGGACGCGCAGGCTGTCGCTAAGGAAATTGCGTGGGAACTTGGTAGAATGTAAATAGCTATGATCGGATATACATACACAATTACAAATAAGGCAGGCGACAGTTTCAAGATCAACGACCATGTGACCGACCCTGAGAACTTTATTGCTCTGCAGCAGTATCCCGATATGGATATTGATGTGAAGAACAACGAGGTGAACCTAGACGGTCAGCACGGCATTTGGGACTTCTTTTCATATTTCGGAAAGCGCAATCTCTCTTTCAACGGTGTCATCATCGGCGAGGACGAGGAAGCCGTTGAGACGCTGCGCAATCAGATTGTCAGCGTGCTTGCCCTGCCTATGCAGCCAAGCGGTGACGATGACGGCTACTGCACTATTGAATGGACTGATGCAACCGGCGCAGAGTGGCAGATTGAAGCCAAGATCGCTCGCTCGCCTCGCTTCGGGCGCGAGATGCGGCAGAACTACAAGCTGGACTTCATGCTCAGCTTCAAGACCGATAACCCTTTCATCCTCAGCTCTTCAAGCACCGAGGAAGAGGGAACACGCGGATACTTCGCATACGGCGTGAAGTTCCCTATTGAGCTGCCTGCAGTCATGGGTCTTGTCGCAATGGAGGCGATGAATGTGGTCAATGACGGAACGGTCTACGCGCACACGGTCATCCGTCTTTATGGCGAAGAGGGCGGCGACATCACCAACCCGACAATCACCAACAACACAACAGGCAAGAGCTTCCGCATTGAGACGGTGCTTGCCGATGAGACTGAATATATTGAGATAGACAGCCAAAGCGGAACGGTGGTGGATAAGGACGGCAATGACCTCTCTGCAGACATCAGTGACGATAGCGAGTTTGTGCTTTTGAAGCCGGGCAACAACGAGCTGGTATACACCGCAGACGAAGCAGCACGAACGCCTGCCGGTGCCTTTGGTGTTGTGTTCAAATCAACTAAAATATAATTATGAAACTCATCCGCATTTACAATAAATCTTTCAGCCGGATGCTCACACTCACTGAGCCGGACTTCAACGCGCTCACCTTTCGCCGCACCAAGGGCGAGATAGGCGATGCCTCTTTCACCGTGAAGCTCGGCAACAGGAAGATGAACGCAACGAACCTGAACCACTACAACCGCATTGCGATCATTGAGGACGGCGTTGTGAAGTTCCTCGGCATTATGACGCAGAAGATAGTGCGCCTAGATACTGCGGACATCAAGGTGCGCGAGCTGCCATACATCTTGAAGAAGCGACTGGTCAGCCCTGAGTATTCCCTTTCAGGCACAATCAACGAGGCGGTCACGCAGCTCATGGAGGACATCAACGGCGAAGAGGACACCGGCATCTTTGTCGGCTCTCTCACCGGCGAGGGTGAAGTCAATCTTACTTTCAACAGCGCGGACGCATGGACGGTCTTGAAGCAAATCTGCGAGGCTACCGGCAACCAGTTTGAGGTGCGCGGCAACCGCCAGCTCGTTGTCGCTCCGTATATCGGCGAGGACAAGAGCGATGAGGTGCTTTTCCGCTACAATGTGGATCAGGTAGCCAACGCCAACCTGCTCAACTTTGAGATTGAGGATGACGGTGAGAACATCGTCACTCGCGCGTTCGGCAAGAGCGACAGCCTGACCTCTGACCAAGAAAGCACCGAGCTTGTGACCGAGTTCGGCGTGCTTGAAAAGTTTAAGGACTTCCGCGTTGTGAACACGCAGGAGGTGCTTGATGAGTTCACCAGCTCCGAAGTCTCAACGCGCGTCTATTCCCCTCGCCTCGTCTTGAAGCCGAACATCGCCGACAACTTTGAAATTGGTGATCGCGTGCGCGTGCGACTGAAAAATCCCCTAGTGAACATCAATGACAGTTTCCAAGTGCTAGAGAAAAGAGTAAAATATAGTGGTAGCCAAAAGCTGATTGAGGTGCGCATCAACGACCTGCCAAATTACCTCGTTCAGAAGCTCGCTGACCGTGACAAGCGCTTAGAACTTTTGGAAAAGCAGGTATAATATAGACATGATAAAAACCTATTACATCAACTCAACACAGGCACTCTACGATGATGTAGAGTTTGCATGGCTTCAAAGCCTCGTTCTTGAAGAGGGCGTGCTTGGCGACAGCGCTGGCACCCTCGGCTTGCAGGTCACGCAGTCCGGCACTCCGGGCATGTCTGTTTCGGTTGCTGCAGGTAAGGCGCTCGTTGAGATCACCAAGTCAGGCAGGACTTTCAAGGTGGTTGTGGAAAACGATGCAGCCGCTTCTGTCGTCATCCCTGCAAACTCTTCCGGCGCGAACCGAGTGGGTGCAGTCATCGTCCGCGTTGATGTTGATACTGAGCCGAATGTCTTGAAGAACAATGTCGGCACGATTGAATACATCCCCGGCGATGACACTAGCCCTCTCTCTGACGGTGACATCACTGCTGCCGTAGGCTCTGACGGCTGGCTTCGCCTCGCTAATGTGACCGTTGAAAATGCTGAGACAACCATTTTGAACGCTGACATCAGCGACCAGCGCACAAAGGTTCAGCTCAATGACGCTGTTGAAATCCCTATTGATGCGCTTTCTGACACCGACACCACGCAGGCTGCCGTAGACCAGTCACAGACTGGCTCTGCGAATAGCACTGCCGTTGGTGCAACTGACGGTGCAGGTGAACGCCGCCGCATCGCGCAGTCTTTCATTCCTACTAAGCGCGGCATCAGTTCTGTTCGTCTATTCAAGAAAGCAAACACTGGTTCATTCACTGGCGATGTTGTCGTATCTGTTCAGGCTGATGTCTCAGGATCGCCGTCAGGCACTCCGCTTGCAACTGTGACTATCCCTAACGCTCGTTGGGCTGACATTGCAAACGATAGCGAGTTTGAGGCGTTTTTCACCACTCAATATGACGGCTTCGTTATCGGAGCGACCTACTGGATTGTAGTCATTCCGTCTACCGGCGACAGCTCAAACTGTGCGAACCTCGGAGCGCAAAACGCCAACCCTTACGCAAACGGTGTCCTCAAATACTGGAACACGACTGATAGCTGGACGCTTGTTTCAAATGTTGATCTCTACTTCAAGACTGTTGAAATCAATGCCACTCAGATTGTAAAAACCAACAGCGAGGGCGACATCCCTGCTGCCTTGCTTCCTGCAGGCGCAATCCTTTATACAAACTTCACTCCGGGTTCAAGCACCAGCTCTAGCAACTCCTATGTGACCTATGTGAACCAAATCATCAAGGGTGCTTTCCGTCTCAACGGTGGTATCAAAATCCGTCTCTTCTTCAACTACACTTGCGGAAACTCAACGAACGAGGGGCAAAACATCCGTCTTGCTCTAAACGGAACTGAGCTGTTTAACTTTGATGTTAGCCCTGCCAATGTCACGGACGGACCGGGTGCAACTGGCTATCTTGATGTCTATATCCGAAATACCGGCGCAATGAATACGCAGGAGTGGATGTATTCAGGTATGGCAAACTCAGGAAACGCACAAGGCACTGGAAACTCAAACACCCAGCTTGTTATGGGTTCATGGCGCAACAACGGAACCTCGTCACTAGACCTTACTGCTAACCTCGCAACCCTCTTGATCCAAATGCGAAACAACGACACCGACGCGAACCTCAACCACCAGTTCCTAGGTGTGATCATTGAAAAGTGGGGATACTAAAAATACCCACGCAAACAAAGCCGAATGACAAAAAACATCTATCTACTAAACATTGAGAACTACGCGCCCGAAATCACCGCAATCACCTATCCGGCTATTGAAGCCTATGCGGAAAAGATCGGGGCGCTTCTCATTTATATAACCGAGCGCAAGCACCCGGACATGCCGCCGGTATACGAAAAGCTGCAGCTCTACCAACTCGCAAAGGCGAACCCTGCGGACTGGCATATCTACATAGACAGCGATTGCCTACTGCACTCTGATACACCTGACTTCACCGTGATGTTTGAGCCGGGCGTATACCAACCGAACAGCGACCCTGCGCATATCCGCTTCAACCTAGAGCGTCCTGACGGCAGAGACATCGGCACATGCAACTGGTTCACCGTATTCCACAATGACTGCCTAGAGCTTTTTAATCCCGACATCGGGCTGTCTGCAGCAGAGATATACGAACGCTGCACGCCGACTGAGGAAGAGGCTGCGCTATTTGACCGCACGCATCTCATTGATGACTTCATCCTCAGCACGAACCTCGCCAAGCATGGCTTTCCATACCGCAACGGCTTCAATATGTTCTTTCACCATGAATACCTGATCACGCGCGAGCAGAAAGCAGAGAACCTGCGAAAAGCTGCCGCAGTCTTTTCAACATTCCCCGGCAAATAACTTTGCGAGGTCGTCAAGTTTTCTGCTAAAATAAAGGCATCTATGGAGCCATTTAGCCTCATCACCACAATCGGAACTATCGGCGTTGTTGTCGTTGTTGGCGCACTCTACTTTGCTGGTTTGTGGAAAGGAAAAAAGGACGATGCGGATGACCGCCTCATCAAAATCCTAAAGGAAACGGTGGACGCTCAGACCAAGAACATTGATGACCTTGATAAGAAAGTGACCAAGCTGCAGGAGCGCGAAAAGGAACTCACCAACGAGGTCAGCGAGCTTCGGAAAGACAACAAGAAATATATTGAGATACTGCAGGGGCGCGACCAGCAAACGCAGGAGTTCTACAAGCAGGCTTTTGAGGCAATGAAGATCAGCAAGGAAACCTTTACCATTGTCACCGCAATGGCTCAGGGTATGACCGACACCAACAAGAACATTGAGAAGATGATTGACCTTATCAGCAAACATGCCGATGTGATTGACCACAGCATCACCGGCACCAAAAAATAACCATGAGCAATAAACATCGCATCGGCGCACTTTTGAATACAGAGGACAACCGCGACATTCCACTGGCTGCAGTGGCTCGCGCTATCGGCGTTGATACCGCAACGCACCCGAAGAAGAACATCACCGACATCTCAATGCTCGCCGTTGAGGATCAGGAGGACAAAGGCACCTGCGTTGGTCAGTCAGAGGGCAAGAGCGCGGAGTTTCAGAACTTCGTTGAGACAGGAAAGGTCGTGCGCCTTTCCAAGCGCGGTCTATACAAGCTCTGCAAGATGCAGGACGGCATACCGAACGAGCAAGGCACCTACCCTCGCATTGCTGCAGCAATCAAGGTCAGCACCGGCATACCGCGCGAGGCGCTGGTCAAGGACGACAACAGCCTGCCGTATGCCGAGTATCTGAATGTTGAGATCACCAACGACTTCAAGACATCCGCGTCTGAGTTCCGCAGCAAGGGCTATAGCTTCGTCACCACGCTTGACGAGCTAAAGACCGCGATTGATGTCACCAAGGTTTTCAATGCCACGCTTTTCGTTGGCGACTGGTCTACGCTGCCGGTGAAGCCGACTGAGGCTGACGGCACCTTTGACGGCACGCACCGCATCATGGTGTTCGGATACGAGGATGTTGAAGAGGGCGGCAAGACGCGCACAAAGGTCTATTTCCTCAACTCATGGGGCTTGAAGTGGGCGAAGAGCAAGAAGAGCGCCGACAAAAAGCTACTTGAAAAAGGCATCGGCTACTTCTATTGGGATGAGTTCGCTGCAGGCTGGTATCGTGACGGCATTGTCTACCTTGATATGCCGAACGAGATCATTGACTATGCCAAGGCTCAGACCTACATTTTCCCTCGCCAGCTAGACAAGGGCATGGACGGCACCGATGTCATGGAACTGCAGAAGCGGCTCGCCAAGGAAACGGCAAAGGACGGATTGCCATGCTTCCGCTACAAGGTCAATGGCGTTGTCTCATACACCACATACTTCGGCGACTACACCGAGCAGGCGGTGCAGCGCTATCAGGCTGCCAAGGGCATCGTAAGCTCAGGAACGCCTAAGACGACAGGATATGGTCGCGTAGGGGCTAAGACCCTCGCAGCGCTCAATTCTCAGCCTGTCACGCCTACCAGCACGAAGCTCTTGGACAAGTGGGCTGACGCGATCCAGTCATTTGAGGGCTGGTTCCCGAAAGGCACAAACGGCTACCCGAACGGCAGCAAGTCATGGCGCAACAACAATCCCGGCAATATCCGCTTCATCGGTCAGAAGCGAGCGCTGAGGGATGACGGCACCGGCTTCTGCGTGTTCGCTTCCTACGCTGACGGACGCGCCGAGCTGATTGACCTGCTCGTTCGCGCGGCGACTGGCAAGAGCAGCATATACAAGCCGGACGATACGCTGCTGCAGTTTTATGAAAAGTATGCGCCGACATCAGACGGCAATTATCCGGCATCGTATGCGCAGGCGGTTGCGCGTATGATAGGCGTTTCCATTAACAGCAAAATAAAAGACATCTACGCAGGCACGGCTACCGCCGCCGCGACTGTGGCAGGTGCTACAATTCCAAGTATGAAAAACATCACATCATCGGCAACGAAGATCGTCTTGCTCTACATCGTGGGCATCCTCGGACTGCTCGCGCTCGCGGCAGGGATGTATTCAATCTTAACCGAGACTTTTAGCGAGGCAGCCAAGATCGTGCTGGCATCGTTCACTGGTTCCGTGACATTCTTGCTCGGCTACTATTTCGGCTACAAGGGCGAGCAGCAGCCGGTCACACCAGTCATTGAGAGCGGCGAAGAGCCTGCTGGACACCTGCCATACGGCGGCAAGTAAGGTCATCTGATTGAGGGAAGAAGAGCGCATCACCT